>ERZ838399.2102-NODE-2102-length-15920-cov-4.294233_pt1 | contig 15920 bp, 12 predicted proteins | sample MGYA00519683_ERZ838399 | MGnify/ENA primary metagenome ERZ838399 (study PRJEB31850, sample SAMEA3708833) | human gut metagenome | biome: human gut; feature: human-associated habitat; material: faeces | place: China | collected 2014 ...
CATCGAATAAAGACGCATGAGTTTCATTCAAGATTCTCTTGGCATATTCAATACTGGTATATTGCAAGAACCTCTTAGGACTAACTCCCGCCCACTCCGTAAACATACGCTGAAAATGCGCCGTACTCAACGCTACTTCCCCAGCTATCTCATCCAATCCTGGTTGTCTTTTAAAATTTTCCCTTATATACCCGATTGCCTGTGCAATGCGTGCATAGTCAAGCGTTTTTTGCTCATTCATAACAGAGGTTTACCATTTAATTTCAAATCCAACAACCGCTTTTTAGCAATTACATTACCAGCCATTTCTTCTCTCTTATCTTCCATTTTGACTTATTTCACTTCCAAAAAATCATTAGAATCTGCCGGTGCTTGTTTACGGTCATTCCGCGTATATTCGCGAATAATGGTTGCCACCGATATTTTATATTTCTCAAAAAGCGAACTATGCCCTTCTTTCTGGCAGCCGTGATGATTAATCTGGTTACGCCACCCGGCAGCAGCCGCTTCATTCTCCCAAACAGAAAGGCTTAATAATTTCCCTTCCTCATTCAGGCTTGCAAAGCGTTCTACACTGATAAATCCCGGCATCTTCATCAATTCCGCTTTCAATGCAGCCCCCAAGCGAAGATACTCCTCCATGCTCCCTTCTTTAGGTTTCACTTCAAATAGCACAACAGCTTTACGAACATTATCGTCAATAACCTGCGGCATCACATTACTTTTGTCTTCCATACTTCCAAAGATACATTTATTATACTTACAGTTGAAATAACAGTTAATGATATTTTCGTTTTATACTCGTTTTCTTGTTTCCAATGCTGCAAATTTACCACACGCACAACTAATAAACGACCCGAAAATTGCTATCCTTACGTAAAAAAGACAATAATACTTTCCTACTTCTCCATACAATCATTCTCAATATACTTTATCACACGGCAAGGACTGCCGACCGCCACACAATTCTTAGGAATAGACCGAGTGACGACACTACCAGCGCCAATCACACTATTTTCACCAATCGTAACTCCTGCCAACAGGATTGCACCACCGCCAATCCATACATTGTCTTCGATTCTCACAGGAAGAGCAAAAGTGTTACAAATCGCTTTTCCTTCTTCCCAATTCTGCGTAGTTCTTTCGTATACTTTAGTCGAATGCGTCGCTGTATATATCTGAACATTAGAGGCAATCAGCACATTATTTCCTATTTCTATCCGATTGTTATCGACAAAGGTGCAATTCATATTGATAATGACTTTATCGCCTATAAATATATTTTTCCCATATTCACAACGGAAGTCAATATCCACATGAACATTCTGTCCCAAATACCCGAACATCTCCCGCAAGATTTCCTCTTTCTTGGCAACATCGGCAAAGTCCGTAGCGTTTAACTCTCTAAGCAAACGTTTAGTCTTCAGCGTCATCTCCGCCAATTCTTTGTCTTTTCCGTCGAAAGGCTCACCGGCCATACATTTCTGATACTCTGTTTTCATCTTACTAAATTTTTGAAGTTAGCAATCATCCTTTTAACTTTTATTCTCAAAGAAAACCAGTAAATATGATGTCCATACCCAATGCGGTATTCTACATCCATTTGATACCATAAACTTATAACTAACCCAAATATGCATAAAACCGCACGCACAGAGTTGAATTCATCATAAAATACTGTTTTTTCTGCTTGAATATAGGTATATTTGCGCAAATATACAACTTTAACCATGCGGAATTATGCTGAAAGAAGAAAGACACCAATACATTATCGACCGGATCAATAAAGATAACCGGATATACGTCACCGACCTAAGTGAGGAACTGGGAGTTTCGGACGACACCTTAAGAAGAGATCTCGTAGAATTAGAAAATCTGGGATTATTGACGAAAGTACACGGAGGAGCTATCGCTAAATCAGGTATATCCATCAAGTTTAACGAAAGACTCAATACAGCTACACTGATAAAACAAGAAATGGCTGCCAAGCTGGTTCCGTTATTCAAAGAGGGAGACGTGATATTAATAGATGGAGGAACCTCCAATCTTGAGGTAGCCCGGCAGATTCCCAAAGACAAAAACTTTACGATATACACCAATTGCCTGCCAATCGCAAACGAACTGTCCAATTGCCCTAAAGTAGATTTAATTCTTTTAGGCGGGAAAGTCTTTCCATCTTCACAAGTCACCGTCGGCATATCTGTCTTCCAGATGATACAATCCATCTTTCCGGATTGGGTGATTATAGGGGTAAGTGATATTCATCCACAAAAAGGACTGACCACATCAGACCGTGAAGAAGCAATTATCAAACGCAGTATGCTAAAACAGGGAGCCAAACGAGTGGTCCTAGCCACTGCCGCCAAACTCGACACGGCAAGAAACTATCACGTCGCCTCTTTAGCTGAAATTGATTATATTGTTACAGAAAATAGCAAGGTGGATTATATCAAACAGCATTGGCCTTCATACTCGTACAAAGTGATATAAAAAAGAATTCAGTTAATAATTCAATCAGATACAATTTCAATCACTGTTATTAGTCGTAAAGTCGATTTTTTTCACAGAAACATTCTATCTCATTTACCGCCTTGTCAGTCATGAAAACTAATTTTGAATTAACCTGAAAGTAATATTACTCTCAGGTTATAGACTAAAAGCATACTTCCAATAGTTTACTTAATATTCAAAATTCACCTTCATTTCTGAAATATCTCAGGATATTTATGAATAAAATAAACAGGCGTACAGCTCCATGCATGACAATAGCTATTCATTGGGAAAAAGTTATAAGGTGACAAATAATCATCTTCAGGATCATATACTTCCCAAAATGTATCCGACCCTTTTTCAACCATGCCTCCCCAATAGTCTATAAGTAATGCCTTAGCCTCCTTATTCATTTTGCATTTTATCATTGCTTCCACCAAAAAATGGTAAGCATACGGAGCCCCCAGTCTCACGGCATTATCCATTGATAAAACTACTTCCAAAGCTCTTCTCCCTTCTTTTTCATCCAATGTACCAGAAAGAATCATCCAAATTTGTGACATAATGGATATTTGCTTATCACCACCACTTATAAAATATCCTTCTTTAGCTTTATAAAATTGATTTCTAGCAGCCATTTTCATCTTCCTTGCAATTGAAAGCCACTCCTTCACTTCTTTATCCCTACCTAACCTTGCAGCCAATTCATAGCTTTGTTCCAAAGCAAATGGTAAAAGTCCCTGAATCGAAGTCGTATCATCCAACCCATTACGCCAATCAAAAAATAGCCAGACAAACTCTCCTTTCTTTTTCTTATCAAAAATATAGTCACTAGTTAAATAGCCAAGTGCATCTACAATCTGATTCTTTACCACAGGCCATAAATCCTGCGCTGTTTCTTCATCATTAGTAGCCTTCAAATACTCAAGTAATGTCACATTGTACAGCAGGCTATATGTCAAACAAAATGAACCAACTTGCGGATGAGGTTCAGGACGTTCAAATACATTCGCATGTAGCCGCCCATCTTCTGCCGATAATCCAGCCAAAAGATACAAACAATGTTTCGTTAAATCAAACTGTTTGAAGGAGTACATATTAGCAATAGATTCAAGATACAAATCTCCGATCCACAGACGTTGATCCCGCTTAGGTCCGTCTTCGTAAACCGTTTGCATACATTCTTTCAACGTTTCTATAGATACCCTGTCAATTTCACGTATATCTTGAGATGTGGTTTCCAACCAACTCAACTTTATATCAGAAACAGAAGAAGTTGCTGTAAAATACATATCCGTCAATGCAAAATCAAAGTCCGGAGAAGCTCCTAATAATTCTATCTTAACATATCTACAAGCAAGCCTTCTCGGAATCGTAACATATTGATCCACCTGAACTACTGTCACTATTTCATCTTGTAACCATGCCCGACTCAACGTTCCCAGATAAGGGTCAAAAGGAGTATTTAACTCAGATGGTACCTCACCAAAAGTAAATCGTATCCGTACAGGAGCATCCTGCGTTCGAAAAATAGTCGTTAATTTAAATGTATAGTATCCTACCATATGCCGTCCGAAATCAACCACAACCTCTTTTTTCTGCTTGAACGAAACCTTATACAATGCATCCATTTCCTCAATTTTCTCCATTCTCCATCTTTGAAAAGCGCAAGAATCGAATACCGATTTTACCAAATAAATAGGACGGCAAATAGTTTCTTTCAATACAGGCTGCGTTTTTTTTGCTTTCTCTAGCCATAAATCACGTTGGTGTTGATATACATCCTGAGCTAAAGCTGTCAATTCCAAGCTCCCTATGAAGGAAACTAAAAGCAATATTTTTATATTCATACTTTCACTATTTTCTAGTTATTTCTTTTATCTGTATAGGAAACGTAAATATAGGCATTGTTCTTTCCACTACCTGATTCTCTTTTTTCTCTATATCTATTTTGGCGACAATATCCTTAGAAGAACATCCTATTTGCAATTGATATTTTCCCTTTTCTACTACCCAAGCAGAGGAATTAGCATCAAAAGCAGCAAAGTCTTTTGTACAAAGGACAAATGAAACCTTCTGACTCTCTCCTGGTAGAAGAAGTTTGGTTTTATAAAAAGCCTTTAATTCTCTAGCAGGTCTCTCTATATCTTTTCCCGGAGCACTTATATATAATTGAGGAACATCTTTACCGGCAATCTTTCCCACATTCTTTACTGTTAAAGACAAAGTGAGTTCTTGATCCGAATTAAGCTTATCTAAAGAAAAATCAGAATATTCAAACTGAGTATAAGACAGGCCATAGCCAAATTCATAAGCTATCGGAATATTAAATGAGTTATAATAACGATATCCAACATAAATTCCCTCACGATATTTCACTTGAGACGGATCACCGTCCGACTCAGGGAAATCTGTCGCAGATGGCACATCTTCGTATTTCATAGGGAAGGTTGTTGCTAAATGCCCTGACGGATTAGTCTTTCCTGTTAAGACATCTGTAATAGAATAACCCGCTTCCTGTCCTGGTTGCCAAGCCAATAATATCGCATCTGTATAATCACGCCAAGAAGCTATATCTATCACTCCACCGATATTCAATATAACAACCAGTTTTTTACCACGTTGACGAAGTGCCCGAGAAAGCTTCTTTAAATGTTTTATTTCTACATCATTCAAATAATAGTCTCCCTGATTCAAGTTACGATCACTCCCCTCTCCTGAGCTTCTTCCAATAGTATATACAGCAACATCATTTTCATCCGCTATACGTTCTATTTCTGAATCAGATAATTTCATTTCTTCTATAATAGGGATACTCCAAAAAGAACCTTTAGGGTATTTCTCTTTTTCTTCTGCCAAATATTGCTGATAACTCTTAGCAATATTCAGATCGCAGGATACTTTTGAACACATCATTCCCTGTAATAAAGATATCTTGTAAGCCTTGTTAACAAATCCACTACCAGTTCCTCCTATTATAATGTCATAAGTAGCATTACCCAACAAAGCAACCTTAGTATTTTCTGTAATAGGTAAAGTTTCTTCATCATTTTTCAACAACACCATACCCTCCGCAGCCGCTTTTCTCACCATTTTTGCATGCATTTCCAAATCCGGTTCATTAGTAAAAGGAAACTCACGAAATGTCGGTGACTGAACTACAACATTCAAAATGTTAAAAACATTACGATCTATAACCTCCAAATTCAACTTTCCAGATTCTACATTTTGAATTATTTCCTGTATTTGCTCTTCTGTACCCGGCATCAACAAATCATTCCCTGCTTTCATTTGAGCAACAGGATCATGTTCTCCCCACCAGTCAGTCATTACAAATCCCCTATATCCCCATTCCTTACGAAGAACCGTTGTCAGTAAACTCTCCATTTCAGAAGCATAAACTCCATTTATTTTATTATACGAAGACATCACTGTCCAAGGAGATGATTCCTTAACTGCGATTTCAAATGCTCTCAAATAAATTTCACGCAATGCCCGTTCACTGACAATGACATTTATTCCATTTCGATATTTTTCCTGGTTATTTGCAGCGAAATGTTTTATAGAAGTCCCCACTCCATTACTCTGGATCCCTCTAATCATTGCAGATGCTATTTTTCCTGCAACAACTGGATCTTCCGAATAATATTCAAAGTTTCTTCCCGTCAAAGGATTTCTATGGATATTCACTCCCGGAGCCAATAAAATATCAACTCCATATTGAAGAACTTCTTCTCCCATTGACATCCCAACCTGATATACCAAATCTGTATCCCAAGTAGATGCCAATAACGAGGCAACAGGGAATGCAGTCGCATAAAATGTCCTTCCCGGGCAGTTTTCCCGTATAGAATCTATACGTAGACCTGCCGGACCATCAGCATATGTAATTGCCGGAATCCCCAGATGCGGTACACTATAACTATCACCGGCTGCTCCGCTAACTCGTCCTTTTGTGAAAAATGTACTAAATTCTACTCCTTCCGGGAAAGGAGGTTTGCGATAACTTCCCGGAGCTGGCTCCGGGGGAAGAGGAGGCATCTTTGCTGTACCAACCAATAAACGTACCTTCTCTTCAAGAGTCATAGATTTTATAATTTCATTAACATTATTTTTATTCAATTTTACTCCAGAAGAATTTATTGGTTGCGCCTGTATAGACACCCCTACAATAAATAATATAAAAAGAAAAAAACATTTTCTCATTTTATTCATCTCCATTATTTAATTACTGTGAAATACATAATAATACCCATATTTTTCATATTAAGGTTTCACCGCCTTTACAGTTGCCACATTTACGGAAGTATTATTAAATTTGATATTTTCCAAAACAGCCGCCATATTCTCCGATCCATTGGTTAAATAAGGAGGACGTATCATACGTAAAGCCGCCCATGGCTCTTCATTAAAACGTTTATAAGTCCAATGGCAATATCCAACACCAATACTCTCTAATGCCTTTTTATTGCCATTCATTACATCATCCGTATTCTCCCCTGTTTCACCAACCCAAAAAGGAACATTATAAGCTTTCCGGAAATTGACCAAATTACCCAGTTTACGGCAAACATACGGATCAGATTCAGTATCCGTTATATCATTTTCCGAATGATCTCCAACACCAAGATAACGATGTACAGAATAAACCAGGTTGATATTATCAGTAAATTTATCAGGTGTCATTTCCCAATAATTATTGCCCATTTGATTACCATTCAATAAGATAATATGTTCATCACCCGTAGAACGTATATCTCCAATGATACGATTATAGAAATCACGCACCCAAGTGTTATCACCGGCATTAGGTTCATTCAATACTTCAAACATTGCAATAGTACTCTCATCCTTATAACGTTCGGCAATCACCTTCCAAAGTTTTCGAGTGATATCCTGATTAAAAGTCTTATACCAAAAGTCCATCGGAAAGAATGCATCTGTTATTGTAGCTTCACTACTTTGTCCTCCAGGTGCAGCATGTAAATCCAAAATAACCCACATTTTTTTTGATTTGGCCCAATCTACCACTTTATCAATCAATGCAAATCCTTCAGTATCCGAATTAAAAAGAACACCTTCAGCATTCCATGCTTCCAACTGTACACAATAACTTTCATATTTCGTCCTATCCCAAATCACCTCATTTCGAACAGAACGCTGTCCTGATGTTAAAAACAATTCATAATGCATGGGAAGACGGATACAATTAAAGCCTAATGAGTATATATATTCTATATCACTTTTAGTTATAAAATTATCTCTCCAACTTTTATAAAACTCTTCTATTTCTTCAGACGTCTTACCTTCCTGATAAAGCATTTCTTTTATATTATATTGAGCTTTATTACTTGCATCTCCACCAAGAAGATACCCCTCTTGCACCAGCCATCCTCCCAAATTAACGCCATTAAGGATAATCTTCTGACCGGATTCATTTACAATATGAGCTCCTTCCGTATGCAACCGACTATAAACATCACCTACCAGTTCTTCCTCTTCTTCATTCCCGATCAAAGGACCACCATCATACTCTATTTCATTTCTACAAGAAGAAAAGGAAGCACTTCCCCAAAACAGTAAACTTATTAATAATATTTTTTTCATTGTTCAGTCATTTTTTATGTCTAAAATTATAATACCAATATCTATCAGAATCTTTCCAACGCAAAAGCAATGTATTTTCTGTCAACAGAAGTACTTCATACGAATCGCCTAAAGCAGACGGACTGGCTACATAACTAGGGAATGCCCCCTGTGAAAAAGATAGATAAAGCTCCCCTTTGTCATTCTTGTTTAACTCCCAAGCCCATACTTTAGTCTGTACATAATCTACATTTTCGCTATACTGACTTCCATTAGGAAAATTAACAGGATCCATTGTTTGTACCGCTGTTTCATTAACGAAAATTTTTCCTTTTGTATCTAGCAATATCTTACCATCAACCGTGAAAATTAATTCGTCATCATAATTAGCAGCCCATTCCTGTTCATTATATTTCGGACTCCACCAACTCGGATAATCTGTATCAAAACCACCACATCCCATATGATAATCAGCTTCCACATCCCATATCCAAGTAGACGCAGTCAAATATTCAACAAATACTGGATCTATCTGAGTTATATCAGGATCATCATTTAAGACTTTAAAAGTAAATGATTTCACATCAGAAAGCCCCCCTTTTCCATATGCCTGAATGGTACCAGAATATTCACCAGCCAAAGGATAATCGAGTGTAAATTCATAATCAGAACAAATAAATTCTGTACCATCCTTTTTGGTTACAGTCCATATCGGGATCATTTTCTCACTATCAAACGTAAAACGGACTACATTCGGATTCTCTTTAGTAGAGACTACTGTTATATGTATATCATCAACTGACGGTGGCAAACCAACTGTAGATTTACTCCCTTCTGCAGGTTCACATGATGTCACGCCTATAGACATTAGGACAATAAAAAATAATATATATTTCATCACTAGTACAATATTAATTCGTTAATAAGGATTCTGTTTTAATGTATTTTGAGCTTTGTCAATCTCAGACAGAGGAATAGGAAGATGCTTTTTACTACTTGTATATCCTCTACTTCCTAACACGTTTTCAGCTTCTCCAAAACGTACTAAATCCCAAAAGCGATGACCTTCAAGAGCAAACTCAAGCCGGTTTTCCAACAATAGATTTTCCAACGTGGCAGTCTTTTCATAAGAGCCACTCCCTCTATATGCTCTTTTCCTCACCCTATTGAGATATTCATCTGCTTCACTTTGCGGCCCACCAGTACGTACAATTAGCTCTGAGGCTATTAATAAAGTCTCTGAGAAACGATAAACCCGATAATTATTACGATAATTACGTTCTTTATCTCCCGTACATAAATCATTTCCACCCACACGTGGTAAATACTTCAGATTAAATAAACCTGTATCTTGATATCTCGGATCATATGATGCAGTAGGAGATGACATTTTAAGTTTTGCAAAATTTAGTATGCCGCCATCCTTTCGTTGATCAATATTATCATACAATTCATAAAGTTCCGGTTCTACAGGCTCGTAGCCCCATCCCGTATTAAATCTAGTATTTTTGACATTATTAATGCCAATTGTCAACGGATATGCACTTCCACCGGCAACAAGACCATCTCCATACCAACGTTCTCCCAATTCATCGCTGTAATTAATCTCAAAAATAGACTCTTCATTCCATTCTCCCTCGTCTTCCCATATTAATGCAAAATCATCAACAAGGTCAAATTGCCGAGAAATAATTATTTCTCTCATATCAGTTAACACATCCACATACCGAGAGTTATCTCTTTGGTACATAACAGTATTGGCTTTAAGCATCTGTACTGCACTTTTCGTAAATCTCCCAAGTTCATTATCCGGCAAATTTGCAGGAAGTCTATCGTTTTCCAATGCAAAATCAAGATCTTCTATAATCTTACTATATAATTCATCAGCCCCAATTTGTTCTATAAGATACGGAGGAGTGCTTGGATTTTCTGTATAAAATGGGACATTACCCCATAATTTCCATAGCCAAAAATAATAATAAGCCCTTAAGGCCCTTGCTTCAGCAAGGATACGATCCTTTTTTGACTCAGATAAATCAGGAACTCCATCTATTTTATTTATGACAATATTCGAACGATTCACTCCCGAATAAAATACAGTCCAAAGAGCATCACATACATAAACCGGAGTAGCATTGAATGCTCTCATACGATGCATATACTCTGAATCGTTAGCATTTGCGCCACCAACCAAAACATCATCAGACATAATATCTGAAATAAATTGCAAAGGATTATATTGCCCGAAAGCACAATCCGGCCATTTCAACGGAGCATAAGCAGCCATTAACCCCTGCATAATTCTGTCTTCAGAATTATAAAATTCGGACTCAGGAATGGATGTTGTCGGAGAAACATCCAAAAAGTCGGAAGTACATGAATTTAAAATAACCAATGCGAGTATATATGTATATATTCTTTTCATAATTTCAATTATTTTTTATATTTAAAAAGTAATACTAGCACCTATCGTAACGGTTCTTGATTGAGGATACACTCCCCTATCGACTCCCAAAGAAGTTCCGCCAGATGAAATCTCAGGATCAAAACCATCATACCCTGTCAATGTAAACAAATTTTCCGAAGCAACATAAAACCTTAAATTATCAATAAATGCTTTTTTTGTTATATTTTTAGGTAAAGTATAACCTAACTGAATTGTTTTCAACCTCAAATATGCACCATTCTTCACATAAAGATCAGAAGACTGCCAATTATTGTTATCCTGGCTTAATGATAATCTAGGTATCGTATTAGAACTTCCCGGTCCTGTCCATCTATCAAGCATATATGCTGGTAAATTTGCATATGGCACATCTGTTCTTTTAGTGACATCCATAACATCATTACCGATAGTGGCATAGAAAAACGCACTAAAATCAAACCCTTTCCACTCTGCTCCAATATTAAACCCAAAGGTCCAATCCGGCATACCCTTTCCAATCATAGTACGGTCATCTTCATCAATGACCCCATTTCCGTCTAAGTCCATAAACCGAACATCTCCCGGTTGTGCCTTAGGTTGAATAAGTTCCCCTTTTTCATTGCGATAATCATTAATTTCATCCCAAGTTTGAAATATACCATCTGTTCTTACTCCATAAAAATAGGGAAACGGCATACCATTCTGCGCACGCGTAATTGTTCCTATCGACTGAAAAGTATCATAGTTACTCCAACCATCTATATTACCAAGTCTTATCAATTCATTTTTAAGATAAGATGCATTCCCCGTGAGTTTGAGCGATAAATCAGAAACTTTAAAACGATAAGAGAGTTCCATTTCAACACCAGTATTCTTCATATCACCGACATTACCATATGGTGCACTATCTCCGATATAACTTGGTAATGACATTTGCATTAACATCCCGTTAGTCTTTTTATTAAACCAATCAAAGGTAAATGATAAGCTATTATTAAAAAATCTAGCATCAAATCCGATATTTGTCTGCTCCGATTCTTCCCATTTAATATCCTTATTAAAATAACCGTTCGGTTTAGCCCCTGGAGCAACTATGATAGCGCCATCTTTTCCCAATGTATAATTATTATTTCCGACAACCATAGCTGTATAAAGAAAATTCCCTATAGATTCATTCCCATTTTTACCCCAACTTGCCCTGATTTTTAAATAATCAAAAAAAATAGGTCTATTCGCCATGAATTTTTCATTAGTAACATTCCATCCTATAGATGCAGAAGGAAAAGTTCCCCATTTATTATTCATACCAAAATTGGAAGAGCCATCTCTACGCATCGTTAATTCAACCATATACTTTTCATCATAGTTATAATTAATACGAGCAAAATAGGATGCCAACCGATGATTAGGGCTCAGGCTGCCATAAGCCTCTCTGGACTTGGCCGGCTGATTAGTAAGATCAATCTGTGCCCTTTCTGGGTCAGTGATGTCATTAAGGTCATAACTAACACCTGAAACGTATCTGCTTCTATCTGATTTCGCTGATTGCCCTAATAATAGAGTAAGATCATGTTTCTCTGCAAATGTATTACTATATGTTATTGTATTTTCTATTTGCCATGAAAACCCTCTATGCATATCCGATGATACCTTGGATTCGTTAGTAAAATTTGATTTTCCCAAATAAAAAGGATATTCATAACTATCATTTCCCCAAAACGCCAAATCCGCACCATACGAAGATTTAAACTTGATATTTTTATATATTTCTAATTCTGCCCAAAAGTTAGCAACTATTTTATCTGCATTATATTTAGCTCCGGGCAATTGGAGTTGTGCTATCGGATTTGTCACTTCGTTATATTGATCTCCTGCAATCGAATATACACGTCCCTGACTATCTCTGACTGCGTTAGGATAATTTTCCAAAGTTCCGGCTTGGTCTTGGGCATACACTGTTATCATTGGAGAAATCAAGAGTGAATTACCTAATGGAGAGCCAAACTCAGAATTCGTAGTAATTCCGGTTGAATTAATCCTGGAATATGAAATATTAGCTCCCATTTTCATAACAGACAATAACCTTCTTGAATCAGCATGATCAAAAAGAGTGTAATTACTATTGGCTCTCAGGCTGTATCTCTCATAATTTGACCTGTCAAAATTTCCACCAATCGTACCCTCCTGATTAAAATACCCGAATGAGAAATAATAATTACCTTTATCCGTTCCTCCACTAACACTAAGCTGGTGTGATACTTGAGGTGCATTTTTATTAAACACCTTATCTTGCCAGTCTGTTCCTTTTCCATATATTTGAGGATTCTCATAAATAGGAGATAAACCAGAATTCATATTTTGCTCATTCATAAGAATTGCATATTCCGTCGCATCTAATACAGCTCTTTTTTTCCACGGATTCTGCCAGCCATAAGAGAAATTGTAATTAACCGTAGCCTGTCCGGAAGAGCCCTTCTTTGTTGTCACTAAAATAACCCCATTAGCTCCTCTGGAACCATAAATTGCAGCAGATGCTGCATCCTTCAGCACTTCAACCGATTCAATGTCACTGGGATTCAGATAATCAATTCCACCATCAATAGGCATACCATCGACAATATATAAAGGATCACTATTATTAATTGTGCCGATACCTCTGATACGTACTCTCGCCCCGTCTCCCGGTTGTCCGGAACTCCTGCTTATGCTAACACCAGAAACCAATCCTTGCAATACATTTTCAATGCGTGTAGGAGCAGTTTTGGCCAAATCTTCTGCTTTAGCACTACTAATAGCCGCAGTCACCACACTTTTTTTCTGCACTCCATAACCTACTACTACAACCTCATCCAATGTTTTTACATCTTCTGATAAAATTATAGTAAAGTTTTGTTTTCCATTAATACTTATATCTTCCCCTGTATATCCGATAAAGGAAACTGATAATATCCCGTTTTCAGGAGCCTCTAAACTAAACCGTCCATCCAGATCTGTAATAACTCCGGTCGTAGTACCTTTCACAGAAACATTAGCTCCTATAATTGATTCTCCTTTTGTATCTTTCACTGTACCTGAAATCTTTATTTTCCTACCTTTACTATCATCAGACCGTCTTTCGAAAATAACAATGGACTTATCAGAAATAATACTATAATCCAAATTCCTGCCAATTAGTACTTCGTCCAAAATAAAAGTTACTAATACTTTTTCTTTCGAAATGCTAAGACTTTTCTTATTATCTACATCTACATTCCGATAAGAAAAGCGGTAAGTTGTTTGTTTTTCAATCTCACTGAACAATTCCTTTAAGGAAGCTTTTTTCAGTTTAACCGTTACCAATTGTTCTTGAGCATACACACTCAAACAACTACAAAACAAAAGTAACGTACATAATGTAAACTGTTTCGATCTTGAATGTTTATTCATATAACATAGCTTAAGTTATTAATACTTCTACAACCTTTGGTTGGGCTGTCTGACTGTAAAGACACCCTCTTTTAAATAAAGTACCGAAGAAAAAACATGTTTTATAGCATATTTGTATCCATATAAAAAACAAAAGCCGTTCTTTAATTAAAAAAAACGGCTTTCACTGCATTGTCAGATATTATTCATTCTATTTCCCGCATATATATAAACTTTCCTTTTATGCTTGCTTTCATATGATAGGACTTCTCAAGTATATCTAAAACCTCATTCAAATCAGAGGTGGTAACTGTACCTGTAAATAGATCATTCAAACAGTCATTACTACACTCAAGCTTAAACTCAACGTCATATCTTTCTTGAATTGTTTTCAATACATATCCAAGTGGAGTATCCCTGAATATCAGATTTCCATGTTTCCAGGCAGAACTCAACCCAATATTCTCTTCTGTCAAAACGGTAATTCTTCCATTAACCTGATTTAAAACAGCTTTCTGTTCAGGTTTCAAAACAACCCCTTCACCTGTAAGAGCCGAAGACAATTGCACACTCCCTTCTTCCAAAGATAATTCCGCTATTTTATCCTCATTACGAACCAAAAGATTAAAGACAGTTCCCAATACCTTAACATTTAAACCTTCTGCTTTTATTATAAAAGGACAATCTTTATCTTTATACACTTGAAAATACCCTTCCCCCTCAAAATTAATCTGACGTTCACCCTTATTATATATTGCTGGCATATAACTTAACTTCGAATCTGAATTCAATGTAACAATTGTACCATCCGGCAAAGTCAGATTTGTTCTTTCTCCTTTTCCTGTAGAAATTTGTATTTCTTCCCTCCCCAACAATTGATTTTCATTATACAAATAAAGAGTAGCAAACATAAACAAAGGTAACAATATCGAAGCTGCAATTCGTATAATCTTTATTCCCCAATTATAAGAAAAACGTTTTAGTCTTACCCTTTCATCAATACTAATCTTTAAATTATCCATTCGCTTTGTAGTCACGCCAGATGTATCAATCTCATCATTCATCCAACTATCTTTCATTATGGCTCCAATTTCATCATCACTCAATGAATTTATTTTTGTTCTGAGCAACCTCAATTCTTCCGGATGGAGCTGATCATTTATATACTTTTGTTCTAAATCCTTCATATATTTTCTTTTTATAATAACGACAATGTTTTTTCTATATAATACCGAATCCACACGATTAATTAACAAATAATAACATCAATAATAAATTCAACAATTTATTTAAAATTCCACGTAAGGCTTTAAGCCCTAAAGATAACTGATTTTTTACAGTTTGTTCACTTAACAACAGTTCATCCGCCACCTCTTTATTTGATTTTCCTTGAATACGGGAAAGCTCTATCACCTTTTGTTGAGTTGCAGGCAATTTCCTCAATGCATATTTCAATCCTTTGACAAATTCTTCATATTCTATATGAGCTGAAGTATTGTTGATTGACAAATACTCCTGATAATTTACATAATCTTCATACACGGGAGAGTTTACTGTAGAGCGATAAACATTAATCAGACGATGCCTTGCTATGATAAACAAAAGAGAACGCAAAGTTTCTTCCTGATGAATATTTTCGCGATTCATCCACAATCGAACAAAAACATCCTGAACGATTTCTTCTGCATCTTCCGCCGATTTTGTAAATCGCAAACAATAAACAAATAATCGTTTAGAATACAACCAATAAATATCATCAAAAGCCTTTCGCGACCCACGTTTCAAATTACGAATTAAATCTTCTTCTGTAAAATCGATAATGTCTTTCATATATAAATCAATGGAATACAAGTCTCTACTAAATTCATTGCAAAAATAAACAAAACCTTTATTAAAAAGAAATCTCATGATAATAAATACCTGGAACACTTTATCAAGGCTTAAATTCCACTTTCATCAAATGATAAAGCGTCCCCTTACGGGATTTACGGCAGGGAATATTCATTTTTTGAAG
>ERZ838399.2112-NODE-2112-length-15852-cov-2.729822_pt1 | contig 15852 bp, 13 predicted proteins | sample MGYA00519683_ERZ838399 | MGnify/ENA primary metagenome ERZ838399 (study PRJEB31850, sample SAMEA3708833) | human gut metagenome | biome: human gut; feature: human-associated habitat; material: faeces | place: China | collected 2014 ...
GACCGTTACGGCACTAAATTATACGGATTCCAACAGTAGCACGGTGAACTTGGGCCAAGAGGTTGCGACTTACACCTGCACAGTCGGGACCCGGTCAGCAAAGCAGACGAATTACCCACACTGCTTACCTCCGGCAAAGATAAAGCTAATGTCTATATTCGCCTGAAAGGCACGGGAACCGCTTCTGTGATTACAGTGTCCGATGAAGCAGACATAAGCGCGGAAGAGACCGTCAATTCTAGCAATTCCGGATTGTTTCAAGATTCTATCTCCGTGGGATCAGCCACTACGGAAACAGATACCACTCCACCAAATTTTGTTGTATTTTTAGGCATGACAGTCACATCGGAACAGCTTCCTGCGGTTGCGGTGAATAGCTTCGATAGAGAGGAAAAGAACCCCCACAAAACAACCTCAGTGACATTTACCATCCCGTCCGACAAAGTTTCCCTCACGAATGAGAGAAAAACAGCCGGCTGGTATATCCCGCAGGGTGGCTTGAAGCTGACAGCGGAGGATGTGCGGGTGTACCAACCCAAGGTTCTTGCCGAAAAAGCTAGCGTTGCGGATACAACAGTGACAGTGCCGCTCCAAGTTCTGTTTCTGAATGAGGGTAAGACTCTGAATGTGGCTCTTGTACCGACGAGCACAACATCCTACGACGGCAGAGACAATAATGCAATTTCCGGCACAGATATGCGCAATACGGAAAGTAAAGAGCAGCATTACTACTTCGCCCTATCCGGCAGCCAAAAGTACGAGTACCGTATACCCATCAGGTGCTATACGGCAACATTCGACAATGTCACAGCAGGTACCTATGCTGTTTGGGTTCAGGTTGATGACACGGATACGTGGGTCAAGGTAGGGGATAGCATAACTGTCGGCAATACGGCAGGCGGGGATTCCGATACGGTTATTATGACAGATAAAGATTTGGATGATATCCGTAACGGTTACGATGATGACGACGAATATGATGATGAATATGATACTGCAGATGTATATTCGGGAAAAGGATATAACGACAGAGAAGATGGTGACGACGAATACGATGATTATACATCAGGGAGAGATTCCGATGAAGTAAATCCGCATATGCATAAGATCATGAAGATCCTGACGGTTGTGGTAATCGCAATCATTGCACTGATCCTCGTATTTACAGTGGGGAAAGCAGCGGGTGTCTTCAAGTCATTTGGAGGAATTACTACGGAAGACGAAGCAGATGCGTCAGGAAAAGTTACCGTTCCGGATATCCGCGGACTGACAGAAGAGCAGGCAAAGTCTGTATTGAATAAGAAGCATCTGGGAATAAAAATTGTTAAGAGAACAGAATCTAAAAAATATAAAGCAGGATTGATCTCCAAACAGACACCGGAAGCCGGTGAAAAGGTGAAAAAAAATACAACAATAGAAGTTGTAGTAAGTTCAGGACAGGTAAAAAGTAAAAAGCAGGTACCGGATGTCAGGGGTATGGGTGAAACGGAAGCACAGAAAGAACTGGAAGATGCTGGATTTAAGGTGACTTCAAGCTTCCAGTATGATGACAGTGTAGCAAGCGGCAATGTCATCAGTACGACACCTTCTGCCGGAACGAAGGCTGAAAAGGGTTCTACAGTTACCATGCTGGTAAGTCAGGGTACAGATAAGAAGACGGTGCCGGATGTAAGAGGTATGGCAGATGCAACTGCACAGAGTACGATCAAGAATTATGGATTCAATGTAGGAACTGTAACATATGATTACAGTGACAGTGTGGAAAAAGGAATGGTTATCAGCCAGACTGTAACACCTGGAGGTAAGGCGGCAGCCGGAACAACCATTTCAATCACGGTAAGTAACGGACCGAAACCGGAAGAAAAGATTGATATCCAGAGCTTTGTAGGACAGCAGGAGTCAGCACTTAAGAGCTGGGCATCCCAGAATGGTCTGTATACAAATGTATCGGATTCACAGTACAGCAGCAGTTATGCAAAAGGATGTATCATCTCCATGAGTCCTTCTTCTGGAAATATTTCCAAGGGAGGTACGATTAGTTATGTGGTGAGCCTCGGAGCGAAACCACAGGAGACGACAAATGGAGGAACCACAGGAGATAACAATAACCAGAATGGGTCTAATACAAATGATGGAACCACGACTGGCCAGTAAAAGATTATGCAGGGAAAAATTATAAAAGGAATTGCCGGATTCTACTACGTTCACGTAGTAGAATTCGGTGTTTATGAATGCAAAGCCAAAGGTGTATTCCGGAAAGAAAAGATCAAGCCTTTGGTGGGAGACAATGTAGAGATAGAGATTCTTGATGAATCGGAAAAAAAAGGAAATATAGTGAAGATACTGTCACGGCAGAATGAGCTGATCCGCCCGGCTGTGGCCAATATCGATCAGGCATTGGTAGTCTTTGCAATCACGAAGCCGAATCCACACTTTAATCTGCTGGACCGCTTTCTTGTTATGATGGAAAGCAAAGAGATTCCGGTTGTGTTATGCTTCAATAAAGAAGACATTGCGACAGATCCGCAGGTGAAGGAATTGGAATCAATCTATGAATCATGCGGCTATCCGCTGGTATTTGTCAGTGCGAAAGAAGAACGGGGGATTGAAACTATACGTGAACTTCTGAAAGGAAAGACAACAGCGATCGCAGGTCCGTCCGGAGTGGGAAAATCTTCGATCATTAATATTCTGCAGCCGGAGGCAGATATGGAGACAGGGGCAATCAGTACGAAGATTGAGCGGGGAAAACATACCACCAGACATTCGGAATTGTTTGCCATTGATGAAAATTCATATATCATGGATACACCGGGATTCAGTTCGTTATATGTGAATGATTATGAAAAAGAAGATCTGAAGTACTTCTTTCCGGAATTCCGGAAATACGAAGGAATGTGCAAGTTTAACGGCTGTGATCATGTGCATGAGCCGGGGTGTGCCGTAAAGGCAGCTCTGGAAGAGGATAAAATTCATAAAATCCGTTATCAGAATTATATAGAAATGTATGAGGAATTGAAGAATAAAAGGAGGTACTGATGATGAACTATGTATTGTCACCGTCAATACTGGCGGCAGATTTCAAAGTTTTGGGTCAGGAAATGAAGAAGACAGAAGAAAATGGGGCAGCGTATATTCATTTTGACGTTATGGATGGAATGTTTGTACCAAGTATATCATTTGGTATGCCGGTTCTGGCATCAATCAATGATGCAACGGAGCAATTCATGGATGCACATCTGATGGTGCAGGAGCCGATCCGCTATGTAGAAGCATTCCAGAAGGCGGGAGCTGACTATGTAACGGTACATCTGGAGGCCTGTGAAGACGTAAAAACGACATTGGATAAAATCCATGCATGTGGCATGAAGGCAGGACTGGCTGTTAATCCAGAGACAGATGTAAAAGAGCTTGTTCCATATCTGGAAGACGTGGAGATGATCCTGATCATGAGCGTGCATCCGGGATTTGGCGGACAGAAATTTATTCCGGAATCACTGGATAAGATCCGTGAGGTCCGTGCGATGCTGAATGAAAAAAATCTGGAGATAGATATTCAGGTAGACGGAGGAATCTATGTGGAGAATGTCAGAGAAGTATTGGATGCAGGCGCAAATGTAATTGTGGCCGGTTCTGCTGTGTTCAGAGGAGATGCCGGGGAAAATACTGCAAAATTCATGGAGATATTGAAAAGTTATGAATAAGAAGATTGTGATCATCAGCGGTGGGGAGCTGGAAGAAGAATTTGTATTATCAATCCTTGAAAAAGAGGAAAACCAGTATGTGATCGGTGTGGACAAAGGTATGGAGTTCCTTTACAGCCATCAGATTCTGCCAAATTATATTGTCGGAGATTTTGACAGTGTAAAAAAAGAGATTGGAGATTATTACCGTAATGAGACAGATGTTCCGATCAGGGAATTTAATCCGGTAAAAGATGCATCTGATACAGAGATTGCAATCAGACTGGCTATGACATTAGGGGCAGGTGAGATTCTGATCCTGGGAGCAACCGGAGGCCGTATCGATCACCTCTGGGCAAATGTTCAGAGCCTTGCAATCCCGTTTAAAGCCGGAATTAATGCTGTGATCATGGATCGCCAGAATAAGATCCGTCTGATCGGAGGCGGGGAAACCCATCTGAAAAAAGGAGAAACTTACGGACCGTATTTTTCTGTGTTTCCGTTAGGCGAGGAAGTATTTGGTTTCAGTATCAAAGGGGCAAAGTATCCATTGACGAATCATACACTGATACCATATGACAGCCTTTGCGTCAGCAATCAGTTCCAGGAGGATGAAGTGACAATCAGCTTCCTGAATGGAATTGTGATTCTGATGGAAACGAAAGACAGATAAAACTCTATATAAATTCATGTAGGTTTTTGAAAAAATGGCCTACTTTGTGGCCCATTAACCTTTTGATCAAAGCTCTAATGTGGTAAGGAGAAGCGCTTGTATGAGTGCTTCTTTTTCATAGTTGTAAGTATTATAATAAAAATAACTGGTGTTTAGGTTCTGATATGATTATGCAACTGGAATTATTGGCGTAATATCAACAATTACGTTTGTGACATTACTAAGATATTTAAAATGTCCTCACTGTAAGACAAGAACCTGGTGTAAGAAAGTCATGACCAAAGAGTGCTGATCTAATTATATAGACAGGGCATGGCAACAGCAGGTTGCTTTTCAGAACATGAATTTATCTATATGATATGGTTATGGGAGGTGCGATAATGCAGGATGTTATGAATGTAAAAATGAAAGAATATTAAAAGAGTATATTGATGGACCAACTATATATGATTTAGTGAAAAATGATGCAATGAAAGATTTGTATTTGGTGCAAATGAGAGAAATGGCAAAGGTAGTATATGAAGCTGGCTTGAATATCGATTATTTTCCGACTAATTTCATTGTACAAGATGAAAAGATTTTTTATATTGACTATGAATGTAACAATTACATGGATGAATGGAATTTTGAAAATTGGGGGATTAAGTACTGGTCTAAGACACCGGAATTTATTGATTATATGGAGCAGCATTAGTTATGTAACTCAAGATTTTGTTCAATCCAAATCTCTTATAATCCTCAAAACTTGTTGATTTTACACGAATAAAAACTATACTATAGATAGTACCTATTATTAGAGTCAGAGCGCAGGGCAGAAAAAGATACGAGGAAGTAATGATGAGAACAGAAGATAAAACAAGAATGACAGAGGGAAGCATTTCCAGAAAAATTATTTTATTTGCGATTCCGCTGTTTCTTGGAAATTTGTTTCAGCAATTGTATAACACGGCAGATTCACTGATCGTAGGAAATTATCTCGGCAGCAATGCGTTGGCGGCAGTCAGCTCATCCGGGAATCTGATTTTTCTGATGGTTGGATTTATCAATGGCATCGCAATGGGTGCAGGTGTTGTAATTGCCAGATATTATGGAGCGAAAGACAGGGAAAATCTGGAGAAAGCAATCCACACAACGGTTGCGTTTGGAATTGCAGCAGGAATTGCATTGACAGTGATCGGCATGCTTTTAGCACCGAAGATCCTGGTGCTGATGGGAACACCCGCAGAGGTGCTTCCGGAGTCTATCACCTATTTCCGCACTTATTTTGCAGGCTCTATCGGAGTGATCATGTACAATATTTTTGTCGGGATTTTGCAGTCGGTTGGAGACAGCAGACATCCGCTGATTTATCTGATCATTTCTTCCTGTATCAATGTGGTGCTGGATATTTTCTTTATTTCAGGATTGGGGATGGGAGTCGGTGCAGCCGCTTTGGCAACAGCGATTTCCCAATTTATAAGTGCATTCTTATGTCTGATTCATCTTCTGAGAGCAAAAGAAGAATATAGGCTTCAGTTAAATAAAATACGTTTTGACAGCCAGATGCTGTGGCAGATCATACAAAACGGTGTGCCGTCCGGTTTTCAGAATTCTGTGATCGCCATTGCAAATGTTTTTGTGCAGACAAATATCAATGCATTTGGGAAAATGGCGATGGCAGGCTGTGGCTCCTATTCCAAAATTGAAGGATTTGCGTTTCTGCCGGTGACCTGTTTTACGATGGCGCTGACCACTTTTGTCAGCCAGAACCTTGGTGCAAAGCAGTATGACCGTGCAAAAAAAGGAGCGAGGTTTGGCGTTCTCTGTTCGATTATCATTGCAGAATTGATCGGAGTTGTGATTTATACAGCTGCACCGGTGCTGATTGCAGCCTTTAACAGTGAACCGGACGTAGTACATTATGGAGTTATGCAGTCGAGAACCATTGCATTGTTCTATTTTCTGCTGGCTTTTTCCCACTGCATCGCTGCGGTGCTTCGTGGTTCGGGAAATGCATCGGTTCCGATGATCGTCATGCTGTGTGTATGGTGTCTGTTCCGTGTAAGCTACATCACGGTTACGGTTCATTTTATCCCGGACATCCGCGTGATCTTCTGGGCGTATCCATTGACCTGGAGTATTAGTTCAGTCATTTTTCTGGTTTTGTTTTTGCGTGGAAAATGGGTGTACGGGTTTGAAAAGAGAAAATAAGCAGCATATCCGGCACATTGGGAAAAGCTTGACAATTTCAGCTTTACGTCTAAAATAATATCATATGAATTTGAATGAGACTGATGCATAAAAGAAATGTATCAGTCTTATCTTATGCAGAGGAGAACCGGAATTTATGAAAAAAAGTGGAACCATGAAAAAAATGATCACCTATTATAAACCTTACATGCGTGTGTTCTGGACAGACATGTTTTTCGCAACGCTCTCTGCGGCGGTTGCCCTGATCATTCCGCTGGTCGTGCGGTATGTGACCTACAATCTTGTGTACCGTGAGCCGGCAGAGATTTTGCATCAGGCAGCATACATTGCCATTGGACTGTTTGCGCTGGTGGCGGTTGACTGTTACAGTAAATTCTACATTTGTAATTACGGACATGTGATGGGAGCGAAAATCGAGTATGACATGCGTGCGGAAATTTTCGCACATTATCAGAAACTGTCCTTTTCCTTTTATGATGACCAGAAAGTCGGACAGCTGATGAGCCGTATCACAACCGATCTTTTTGATATCAGCGAACTGATGCATCATGGACCTGAGAACATCATTCTGTCCGTGATCAAAATTGCCGGAGCGCTGATCATTCTTGTGAACATCAGCCCGATGCTTGCAGTTGCGGCTTTTGCAATTCTGCCGTTCATGCTGCTCTATGCATTTGTCCTGAATAAAAAAATGCGTCTCGCATTCAAACAGAACCGTGTAAAAATTGCGGACATCAATGCGCAGATCGAGGATAACTTATCCGGTATCCGGGTGGTAAAATCTTTTGCCAACGAAGCGATTGAAAACCGCAAGTTTAAACAAGGCAATGACGGTTTCCTTGCAGCCAAGAAAAACAGCTATTTTTACATGGGAAGTTATCAGGCAGGGCTTGGAGCGTTTACGACACTCATTCAGGTCAGCGTGATCCTGACAGGTACGGTGCTGATCGCAAAAGGCAGTGTGGATGTCAGCGACCTTGTCACATTTATGCTCTATATCAGTGTGTTTACGGATCCGGTCCGCACCCTCATTGATTTCACAGAGCAGTTTCAGAATGGTTATACCGGGTTTGAACGTTTTCAGGAGATCCTCGCCATTCATCCGGATATCGAGGACAAAAAAGATGCAGTGGAACTTAAGGATGTAAAGGGAGATATTACTTTTGAAAATGTTTCATTCCAGTATGAGGAAAACACGGAAAAAGTGTTGAACCATATCAGTTTAAATGTTCCGGCGGGGGCTTACATGGCATTAGTCGGTTCCTCCGGCGCAGGAAAAAGTACGCTCTGTTCCCTCATTCCACGTTTCTATGACGTGACGGGCGGCGCAGTAAAAATCGATGGAAAAGATGTGCGTGATCTCACCTTAAAGAGTCTGCGCGACCACATCGGCATTGTGCAGCAGGATGTGTATCTTTTTGTTGGAACTGTTTTTGACAATATCCGTTACGGAAAACCGGATGCGACAAGAGAGGAAGTCATCGAGGCAGCAAAAAACGCCAATGCGCATGAGTTTATCATGTCACTTCCAAACGGTTATGAGACGGACATCGGACAGCGCGGGATCAAGCTTTCCGGCGGACAGAAGCAGCGATTGTCCATTGCAAGGGTTTTCCTTAAAAATCCACCGATCCTTATTTTTGATGAGGCAACCTCCGCACTTGACAATGAGAGCGAGAAAGTGGTGCAGGATTCTCTGGAAAAACTTGCAAAGAACCGTACCACATTTGTAATTGCACATAGGCTTTCCACCATCAAAAACGCAGAGAAAATCATTGTTTTATCTGAGGATGGTATCGAAGAATCAGGAACACATGAAGAACTGATGGCCAGGAAGGGAACTTACGAAAAGCTTTACAATATGCAGTTCCACAAATAAAATGAAAGCAGCAGAAAAAAGGAGAACTGATATGCCGGAACTTATACGTAAAAAAAAGAAAATGTCATCGTTTGAGATGATCGCATTTGGATTTGCAGGTGTGATATTACTTGGAGCAATTATTTTAATGCTTCCAATCTCATCTTCTGCCGGAGTTGTGACACCGTTTGATAAGACTTTATTTACTGCGACATCAGCTGTCTGCGTGACAGGACTTGTGGTCGTGGATACAGGAAGCTACTGGTCGGCGTTTGGTCAGGCAGTAATCTTACTTCTGATCCAGACCGGCGGATTGGGAGTCATCACTGTGGTTGCATCTTTTTCAATGGTATCGGGGAGAAAGATCTCGTTAATGCAGCGGAGCACGATGCAGGATGCGATTTCAGCACCGAAAGTAGGTGGAATTGTCCGGCTTACAAAATTTATTTTACAGGGAACATTTCTGATCGAATTGATCGGTGCCATTCTCATGATTCCTGTATTTTGCAGGGATTATGGATGGAAGGGAATCTGGATGTCGGTCTTCCACTCCGTATCTGCTTTTTGCAATGCGGGGTTTGATATACTTGGAACGGCCGATCAGGCATTTCCATCTCTGACAGGATATATTGCCGATCCGCTGATCAATCTTGTGATCATGCTTTTGATCGTGATCGGTGGTATCGGATTTCTGACATGGGATGATTTTTGCACAAACAAATGGAACTTGAAACGTTACCGTCTGCAGAGTAAGATTATCCTTGTTACCACCGCTGTTTTGATTTTACTGCCGGCTATTTTTTTCTTTCTGAGTGATTTCGCCGGATTTTCTATGGGAAAAAGAATACTGGCTTCTTTTTTTCAGTCGGTAACTCTTCGGACGGCAGGCTTTAATACGGCAGACCTTGGTGCAATGAACGATTCTTCCAAAGCAATCATGACTTTGATGATGCTGATCGGTGGATCTCCGGGATCAACGGCAGGAGGTATGAAGACAACAACGATCGCAGTGCTGATACTGAATGCGTTTGCAACATTCGGAAGAGAACCGGAAACAGAGGTTTTTGGAAGAAGATTTGATAATACAGTGGTAAAAAATGCAGCAACGATCGCTATTTTGTATTTCTTTTTGTTTTTCACAGGTGGAATTGCAATCAGTCAGATAGAACATGTTGCATTATCGGATTGCCTTTTTGAAACAGCATCGGCAGTGGGCACGGCAGGACTTACATTAGGGATCACAACGGAGCTTGGACTGGTATCACATCTGATATTGGTTGTTTTGATGTATCTTGGAAGAGTTGGCGGACTGACACTTATATATGCTGCAATTTCAGTAAAAATCCAGAGCGGGGCAAAAAGACCGCTTGATAAAATAACTGTTGGATAAAGGAGAAAATTATAATGAAAAATATTTTGCTTATCGGACTCGGAAGATTTGGAAAGCATGTTGCATACCAGTTGAATGAGCTTGGACATGAAGTGATGGCTGTGGATGAGAATGAAAATCTTGTCAATGAAATTCTTCCGTATGTTACAGACGCACAGATCGGTGACAGTACCAATGAGAATTTTCTGGAGTCGCTTGGAATCAAAAATTATGATATTTGTTTTGTGACGATCGGAGGCAATTTCCAGAATTCCCTGGAGACAACTTCTCTTTTGAAAGAACTTGGCGCTAAAATGGTCATATCGCGTGCTGAGCGGGATGTACAGGCAAAGTTCCTGCTTCGCAACGGAGCAGACGAGGTCATTTATCCGGAAAAACAGATCGCCAACTGGGCAGCGATCCGCTATACGGCAGATCATATCCATGATTATATCGAAGTGGATGATTCACATGCTATTTTTGAGGTGGAGGTGCCGGGAGGCTGGATCGGAAAAACGATCGGTGAACTGGATATCCGTAAAAAGTACAGCATCAGTATTCTGGCAATCAAAACAGACGGAAAGATGAATATGGCGATTGGCCCGGATATGGAACTAAGCAGTGAAGATACCCTTTTGGTTCTCGGTACATACAGGGATATGCAGAAGTGTTTTCGGATATAATGGATAAAAATAAACAGGGTATAAAATAATTATTAAAAATTGCACAAAATTTGCATTTTGTAAAATAATCGAGTAAAATAGGAATGTTCGGGCAGAAAGTGTGATCCGGACAGACAAAGATAATACAATGTAACCATGATAATCTGCATTCTGCATATTATCAAGACATAAAAAGGAGTGGATTTATTATGACAAAAATTGATATTATTTCCGGTTTCTTAGGAGCAGGAAAAACCACATTTATTAAAAAAATGATCGATGAGGTATTTAAGGGCGAGAAGATCGTTCTGATCGAGAATGAGTTCGGTGAAGTCGGAATCGACGGCGGTTTCTTAAAAGATGCAGGAATCCAGATCACCGAGATGAATTCCGGCTGTATCTGCTGCTCATTAGTAGGTGATTTCGGAAAGTCTTTATCTGAAGTACTGACTAAGTACAAGCCAGACCGTATCATTATCGAGCCATCAGGTGTTGGCAAGCTTTCTGATGTTATGAAGGCTGTTATTGATGTATCTGCAGATATGGATGTTGCATTAAACAGTGCTGTTACCATTGTAGACGCTGCAAAGTGCAAAATGTATATGAAGAACTTCGGTGAATTCTTTAACAATCAGATTGAGAATGCGGGAACTGTTGTACTCAGCCGTACAGATATCACAGATACTGCAAAGATCCAGAAAGATGTTGAGATGATCCGTGAGAAGAATCCAAAGGCTGCTATTGTTACTACTCCATTAGCAGAACTGGGCGGAAGCCAGCTTCTTGAGATTATCGAGAAGAGAGATACTATGTTAGATGATCTGTTAGAGGAAGTAAGAGAGAGCCATCATCACCATGACGATGATGAGTGCTGCTGCGGTCACGACCATGATCATGAACACCATCACCATCATGATGACGATGATGAATGTTGCTGCCATGAACACCATCACCATCACCATGACCATGATGAGGACGGGGAGCATGAACATCATCATCATGACCACGACGATGAGTGCTGTTGCCATGACCACGATCATGAGCACCATCACCATGACCATGATGAGGACGGGGATCATGAACATGAACATCACCATCATGACCATGACGATGAGTGTTGCTGCGGCCATGACCATGATCACGAGCATCATCATCACCATCATGCAGACGAAGTATTTACCAGCTGGGGAATGGAGACCATTGTTCCTGTAACAAAGGATCAGCTGGAAGATATCTTAAAACGTCTGGCAGAGACTAAGGAATTTGGTGATGTTTTAAGAGCAAAGGGAATGCTTCCTACAGAGAATCCTGGTGAATGGCTGTATTTTGACCTGGTACCAGAGCAGTATGAGATCCGTGATGGAAAGCCGGATTATACAGGTAAGGTCTGCGTCATCGGTGCAAGCCTGAAGGAAGAGGAATTAAACAAAGTATTCGGAAGAGGCTAATGAGGTTTTAGAATGGGAAATAACGAGATAGATGAAGATGTAATGCCTGTTTTTCTGATCAATGGTTTTCTGGAAGCCGGAAAAACCCAGTTCCTGGAATTTACCATGGATCAGGAATACTTCCAGACAGAGGGAAAAACACTTCTGATCGTCTGCGAAGAAGGGGATACAGAATATGATGAAAAGAAGTTAAAAAAGCATCAGACTGCAGTTGTATATGTAGATGAACTTTCCAAGCTGACTCCAGCTTACTTAAATGAGCTGGAAGTGATCTACCGTCCGGAGCGTGTCCTTTTAGAGTGGAATGGCATGTGGAATCAGGATGAGCTGACATTGCCGGATGACTGGAACATTTACCAGCAGATCACCATTATCGATGGTTCTACCTTTGATCTGTATATCCAGAACATGAAGCCATTGCTTGGTGCTATGCTGCGTAATTCGGAGCTGGTTATTGTAAACCGCTGTGATGGCATTGCAGATGAGAAGCTGACTTCTTACCGCCGTACCATCCGTGCAATGAGCCGTGAAAGCGAGATCGTTCTGGAAGACAAGAACGGTGAGATCGAGCAGGCAACTCTGGAAGAAGATCTTCCATACGATATCAATGCAGATGTAATTGAAATCAAACCAGCAGATTACGGCATCTGGTACATCGACTGTATGGATCAGCCGGAGCGTTACAAAGGAAAAACCGTTGAATTTACCGCAATGGTATTAAAGAGCCCTAAGTTCCCTAAGGGACAGTTTGTTCCAGGACGTATGGCTATGACTTGCTGTGAGGCAGATATGACATTCTTAGGCTTTATGTGCAAATGGAAAGACGCAGAAAAGTACAAGACCAAAGAATGGGTAAAGGTACGTGCCAAAGTTGGCGTAGAATACCAGAGAGATTACCACGGAGAAGGACCTGTCCTTTACGCTGAAAATGTGGAAAAAGCCGCTGAAATCAAGGACATTGTGCAGTTCTAGTGGCGTTGTTGTGATTGACACAAAAACAAAACTCTGATATAGTTATTGTTCGTACGAAAGTGAGAGGATGAAAGGCCTGCATGTGCGTGCCTGTTTCACCTCTCATTTTCTTGCTATTGCATATTAAAAACACGCAAGAGATGTGTTTTTTGATTTAAAGCAAGAGAATAAACCAGTATATCGAAAACGATGTACTTAGTAATGCGTTCTCTGATTTAGGCAAGAGAACAGCCCAGCAGAAATATGGGCCGTTTTCAACATGTCGATTGTCCACATCCTGAGTGCAGATGTACGAATGTGGCGGATGTAATCCGACACAGGCGAACATGTGCAAACCGAAGGCCAGTGGACAATGACATGTTGAAAAGTTAAGGCCCATATTCCTGCGGAACTTAGAGAAGATATAGAAAGAAAAGAATAGAAATGAGGATATTAACAATTAATGGATGTTACAAAATTTGAAGAATTACAGTTAGATGACCGTATCATAAGAGCCATTACAGAGATGGGCTTTGAAGAAGCTTCTCCAATTCAGGCCCAGGCGATTCCTGTTGTATTAGAAGGCAGAGATATGATCGGTCAGGCTCAGACGGGAACAGGAAAGACAGCTGCTTTCGGACTTCCTCTGTTGCAGAAGGTTGACCCGAAGGTAAAGAAGCTTCAGGCCGTTGTCCTTCTCCCAACCAGAGAACTTGCGATCCAGGTTGCTGAGGAACTACGCCGTTTTGCCAAATTCATGCACGGCATCAAGGTCCTGCCTGTATACGGAGGCCAGGACATTGTACGCCAGATCCGCGCCTTAAAAGACGGCACCCAGATCGTAGTAGGTACTCCGGGACGTGTTATGGACCATATGCGCCGTAAAACCGTAAAAATGGACCATGTACATACTGTTGTATTAGACGAAGCAGACGAAATGTTAAACATGGGCTTTTTAGAGGATATGGAAACCATCTTAAGCCAGCTGCCGGAAGAACGCCAGACACTGATGTTCTCTGCAACCATGCCTCAGGCCATTGCAGACATTGCAAAGAAATTCCAGAAAGACCCGGTAACCGTCCGCGTGATTAAAAAAGAGCTGACTGTGCCGAAAGTGACCCAGTATTACTATGAAGTAAAGCCAAAAAACAAAGTAGAGGTTATGTGCCGTCTGTTAGACATGTACTCTCCAAAGCTGTCTATTGTATTCTGCAACACCAAGCGCCAGGTAGATGAACTGGTCCAGGCTCTTCAAGGAAGAGGTTATTTTGCAGAAGGTCTTCATGGTGATTTAAAACAGGTGCAGCGTGACCGTGTAATGGAAAGCTTCAGAAACGGACGCACCGATATCCTGATCGCTACAGATGTGGCAGCAAGAGGTATTGATGTAGGAAATGTAGAAGCAGTATTTAACTACGATATCCCACAGGATGATGAATATTATGTACACCGTATTGGACGTACAGGAAGAGCGGGAAGAGAAGGAAAGGCATTCAGCCTGGTAGTTGGAAAGGAAGTTTACAAGCTCCGTGATATCCAGCGTTACTGCAAGACCAAGATCATTCCACAGGCGATCCCATCCTTAAATGATATCACCGAGATCAAGGCAGACAAGATCTTAGACCAGGTTCAGGACATTTTAAATGATACAGATCTGACAAAGATCGTAAATATCATTGAAAAGAAGCTGATGGAAGATGATTATACTTCCTTAGATCTGGCAGCAGCCCTTTTAAAAATGAGCATGGGCGATGACAATGAGGATATCATTGACAATTACATGCCTGCAAGATCCTTAGACGATCTGGACAGCTATGGAAGAAACTTCAGAGGCAGAGACCGTGGCAGAAATAACAGCCGCCGCAAAGGAGCTACAGACCGTGCAGCTGTTGATTATGTATTAAATGGCGGCGAAGAGCGCATGGCAAGACTGTTTATCAATATTGGTAAATCCCAGCGTGTAACACCAGGAGATATTCTGGGAGCAGTTGCCGGTGAATCCGGTATTCCTGGACGTCTGGTAGGAAGTATTGATATGTATGATGGATATACCTTTGTAGATGTACCGGCTGAATATGCAGAAGATGTATTAAATGCTATGAGCCATGCACGCATCAAAGGCAAACATATCCATGTAGAAAAAGCAAATTCCAAGAGATAATAGGTAATCATAATAAAAAATATAAAAGACACTCTGAAAAACGCAGGGTGTCTTTCCAATATGCAGGGAGTGATAAGTTTGAAAGGAAAAAAAGCAGAATCAGAAGTAAGGACCAATGTAATGAGGCTGTTGGACGCAGCAGGGATCCATTATGAGACAGGAACATATGAAGTAGATGAAAATGACCTTTCCGGCAGCCATGCTGCCGACCTCATGGGGATCGATCATGACCAGATGTATAAGACCCTTGTGTTAAAAGGGGAGAAAAAGGGATATCTTGTATGCTGTATCCCGGTAGATGAGGAGCTGGACTTAAAGAAGGTGGCAAAAGCAGCCGGAGAAAAGAAAGTGGAGATGATCCATGTAAAGGATATGTTAGGCATTACCGGTTATATCCGGGGCGGCTGTTCTCCTATTGGAATGAAGAAAAAATTCCCAACTTATATTGAAGAAACAGCCCAGTTATATGATACGATCATGGTAAGTGCAGGACAAAGAGGGGTACAGGTTACGGTAAGTCCAGAAGATTTGAGGGAGTACGTAGACGGGATTTTTGTTGGCTTAGTATAGGCATTATTTGTGATTTGCTGCCATTGCAGCGGATGAAAAGTTCATGCAAAATGGGAAGGTATAATTAAAATATGGAGAGAAAACAGGCAGTTATTACACCAGATGACCTTACAAAAGAACAGATCAGAGAGTTGGGAGTAAAAGCCCTTGCAGGCCTTAAAAATTCCTATGCCCCCTATTCTCATTTCCATGTATCTGCGGTTCTTCTTTGTGCAGATGGTAAGGCGTATACAGGAAATAATATAGAAAATGCTGCTTACACTCCTTCGGTATGTGCAGAGCGCTGT
>ERZ838399.2126-NODE-2126-length-15786-cov-2.770072_pt1 | contig 15786 bp, 16 predicted proteins | sample MGYA00519683_ERZ838399 | MGnify/ENA primary metagenome ERZ838399 (study PRJEB31850, sample SAMEA3708833) | human gut metagenome | biome: human gut; feature: human-associated habitat; material: faeces | place: China | collected 2014 ...
CTCAGTTTTAGCGCTGTCAGTCATCTCGAAAGAAGTACCCTCATCAGACTCCCAATGAACAGCCTTAGCACCTTCCTTATAAGAAAGAGAATCAATCGTTACACGGTCAGCAACCATAAATGCTGAGTAAAAGCCAAGACCAAAGTGACCAATAATCTGATCATCATTTGTCTTATCCTTATACTTGTCAAGGAAATCACGTGCACCAGAGAAAGCGATCTGATTGATATACTGATCAATCTCATTTGCATCCATACCGATACCATTATCAGTAAAGGTGATGGTCTTAGTCTCTGCATCAGCAGTAACCTTTACGCAAAGCTCTTTGCCTTCCGGAATGGTGTACTCACCGATCATGTCAAGCTTCTTTAACTTTGTAACCGCATCGCAGCCATTGCTGACAAGCTCACGGAAGAATATATCGTGGTCAGAATACAGCCACTTCTTAATGATAGGAAATATGTTTTCACTGTTAATTGATAAACTGCCTTCTTTATTCATAACATCCTCGTTTCTGCGTCTGTCGTTTTCACAGCAAGCGTAAAAATTTGACGACGCGACTTTCATAGCCAATTTAGAATCATGACATCGAACATTATTAGCACTGTCGCTGCCTGATTGCTATTTTCTTGCTGCAATTCGTATTTTACAGCTATGAACATGATTTGTCAACACGAAAAGATGACAATTCTGCCAGAAAAGGCACAATTTTATAAAAATTTTAGCACTCACTAGAATTGAGTGCTGACTGTGCGATTAAGCCTCCTCAAAATCAAGCTGCTTTTGCTTGATCCAAGCAGCAACGTAGTGATCCCACAGTCGTTCACTGTCACGGTCAAGGGAAAAACGGGAAAATACAGTGCCAGTCGATAATGAAAGAGTGTGATTTCTATAGGAAAGATGAAGTGTAAAGCCATCAATGTCCTGATTATTGGCAAGCATTGAATCATTAAAAAGGTTAGAAGCCTTGTCTTTTTCAAGAAAGAATGTGATCTGAAAGGAAACAGGAGGCTGCTTACCCTTAATTATCGAAAAACAGACAGGGCGAAGACGCTGCCAGGAACAAAGCTTGTCAGGCTGCGTATCAGCATCCTCAAAAAAAGCGGCATTTAAATGACCGTCCATAGAAAAAGTGATATAGCTGACAATAGTAACAGACAGCACATCAAAGTCATCAAAAGACGGTTGTGTAAACAAATGGGATGTGGCATCCTTTAAAGAAGAGAGTGTAAAAGCAAGCATCATGTACCTCCAAGAATTTAACTCATTTGCATTTTAAAAATAAACGTAACTATTCAGAACCCCATTCGCAATATAAAATTGCTATTCTGTCTGAATGCAAGCATTCACAGAAAGCAATTTTGCATGGCTCTGAATAGTTACAAATAAATAAAAAAAGAGCATCCGGTGACGGACACTCTTTTGTACTGGAAAGCTCCCGACGGGACTCGAACCCGTGATCTATTGATTACGAATCAATCGCTCTACCAACTGAGCCACGGAAGCGCTTTGAACCGTACTATATTATGATACCAGAGGTGGAGGGTTTTGTCAAGAGAAAAATGAAAGTTCACGCGGTATGTTACGAAAGCCCTTCGGTGTAATGATTTCGTAAAAGTTTTATTTATCGTTAAAATACTCGTCAGGATCAAAGGTTCGAGCTTCTGCTGGAGTGAGGTGGTACACGGGCGGTTCAAAATATCCTTCGTCAGCCAGCTTATTTAAGTATACACGATAAAGGGACAAACCGACTAAGAATAATATGGCTATGACACATAGTGAAGCCCAAAATAATTTCTTTTTATTGGTTGTTCGCATTGCAGGCTGCACATGAGAAATATCAAGCTGAGAAAGAAATGCATCAGCTGTTGCCCTTGGAGTATCAAATTCGGAAACTAAATCCGAGTAAGAAATCGGTGAATTTTCCTGCTCAGCCTCAAAATCCTCTAATGTCTGCTGAAATTTAGAAAGAAATTGTTGTTTTGTCGCTTTATCGCAGCAAAGTAAATCAGACAGCTCACGAATATATTGTTCGATAGCGGTATTCATAATTAAAGACTTTTGCTCCTTTCAAAAATGCAGCGAATGCTGTCATGTACGATATCGTATTCTTCCTTAAGCTGAATCAGATGTTCTCGTCCTTTAGGTGTAATGGAATAGATAACGCGAATACGCTTACGCCCAAGCTTAGTCTCAGAAATATCTTCCTGAGAAATAATATAGCCCTCGTCAGACAACTTATACAAAATTGGGTAAAGAGAGCCTTCCTTGATGATCAGGCGTCCATCGCTTCTGTCCTTAATTTCCTGAACAATACGGTAGCCGTGAGCATCATCTTCATTTAAAATAAGGAGGGCAAGCATCTCAACAGACCCTCGTTTAAACATTTCTATTGCCATGTGTCCCTCCCTTCGACAACTTTTTTGAAGATTGCGGGAGTGTAAAGCACCTTTAACCCCAACATCATACTAAACAATTATTATGAATGAAAAGATAATAAAAGTCAAGAGTTAAGATTTATATAGTGGTAGTAATCATGAAATATTGCCGTAAATATCACATGACATGTTGATATTAAGTATTTTGTTGGAAGCTTATAGTGAAACTACTTTGTTAATATCTTTGGTAATCAGTAATACCAAGTTCTTCAAATCCAGGTACATCTGTACCATCATACATAGTTTCAATGACATACCCATCCTGAAACCAATAAAACTGATAAATCCTGCGGATTGAATAGATAACCAAAGCTGCAAAGATTAATATGCACGCGGTAATAATGCAAAAGTGCTTTATTTTCCTGCGTTTTACCAAATTATGCAGCTGTGTTGAACTATATTCGCCTAAAAAGCTGTTAGCCACTTCCTTGGGTGATCCAAATTGTTCAACGATATCCTCATATTTAAGAGCAGCCGAATGCTCTGATTCAAATTCTGATAGTCGATTTTTTAAAGACGACAGTATTTCCTTTTTCTCTTTTTCGCTGCAGCACAGCTGCTTGGAAAGATCCTTTAAATACGTATTAATGGCATTATTTTTCAAAATGTACCTCCATCTTGCAAATGAAATCTTTGATTTTTTTCAGTATGAACTATAATATATAAAAAGTCAATACTTAGGAATCTTAAATATAATATTGACAAGCTATATAAGAAATGGTATATATAAAATATAAATAAATAGAAGCAACAAAATAAAAAAACAAGGAGCGAAAAAGGTATGAAAAGAAGGGTAATATGCATAGCGGCGACGGCATTGTGCATGGCAATGACAAGTATGGCTTATGCAAAAGAAATCGAGACAACTACAGAAGAGGATGAGGCAATGGAGTATTTCGATAAAGTTACCGAGCGATATCAGGTAGAGGCAGATATACAGGATATTGATATTGTATATATAGTTGATCAGACGGCGCTAGATGAAAAAACATCAGTGTTGTGCCATATTGATGATGGTGATTAAAGAAAAAACTCATGAAATGGATTTATAAATTTAAGTAAGTAATGCGTCTGGCTGTCTCTGACATAAAGTCAAAATGTTACATCAAATGTTACAGAATAATTTAAATAACAAAGTTTTTGTAACAAAACATACATAGAAATGTATCAGAAATGTAAAGGAAATGTAATTGCATTTTAGACCTAATGCTGATAAAATAGGGATAACATAAGAAAAAGTAAAAAATAGTCAAACAATAATTATTGAATTGGCTGCTTTTGAAATTTCAAAGACATTAAAAAAGTGCAGTTAACGGGGAGAGCGGAAAGGAAAATACGCATGAAAAAAGTATGGAAAAAGCTGTTGGCAGCGGCAGGGATGACAGCGGCACTTGTCTCAACATCAGGTTGTATGGTCTCAATTCAGTTTGACAGATCTAAAAGACAGCTTCCTCAAAAACTGTCGTCATCAGATGAAAAAACATGGGCAGCAGAACCAGTTTGGGTATCATCAGGGGAAGCAGGAGTGCTTACAAAAGAGTCACAAGCTTTTGAATCAGAGTTTGAACCAGAGTCTGAAAAAGAAAGTGAATCTGAACAGGGAACAGCAGCAGAGATGACAGAAAAAGAGTCAGAGTCGCCGACAGAAAGTACAACAGCAGACAGCTTTGTAATTCCTCTGCCGCCGCAGGTAGGCTGATTCGTATTAAAAGAACAGAATAAATTAGGGAGGAGCAAGATAAATGAGAAAATTATTATGGAAGAAAGCGGCGATTACCGCAATGGCAGGAACAATGATGATGATGACGGGATGTGAATTGCAGGGAGCTGTAAATAAGAATCAAACGACATCCACAGCAGCACAGACGAGTAAAACAGCGGAGTCATATGCAAATACACAGCCGTCAAGTGTGACACCTAATACAACTGTGCAGGTGTCAACACAAGAACAACAAAATCAGGCAGTAACTGAGCCGACATCACCAGAGTCAACAGCTCAGAGCCAAGCGCCAGCCAGCAGTTCGGAAGCCGGCAACGTGACGCCATCAAGCGAGGAGCAGGAAGTCAGCTTTTCATTTGAGTGGATCACGGGTGATGTGCCGGAAGGTGATGGTGATGTTGCCTGGTTTACAGTGGACCCGATTACAGAAGATAATTTTTGGGTGAAATTCCATGGCTCTGCAAACGAAGAAGGAATTAGCAATGTAAGAATTGCAGTGTGGACCGAAGCTAATGGTGAGGATGATATTGAATATATCGATGCAGAGAGTCTTGGAAATGAGACGAAAGCATATCCAGTATATATTCAGAATCATAATAATGAGAAAGAGGGATATGTTCTGAAGGTATCATATACTAACAAAGCAGGCGAAGAAAAAACGTGTGAGAATTACACACGAATTTCATTAGAGTGAGATAAACATATGAGTACAATTGAAATAAAAAATCTGACAAAACGTTATGGAGAGGCAGAAGTATTAAGTAATATTAATATGAAGCTAGAGTCTGGAAAAATCTATGGACTTGTAGGCAGAAATGGTTCCGGAAAGACTATGCTTATGAAGCATATCCTTGGGTTTGTAAAGGCAACGCAGGGAACAATTTTGATAAATGGAAAAGTAGTCGGAGAAAATGATGACATGCAGGAGAATATTGGTGCTATCATCGAAAATCCGGGTTTTCTGCCAGAATATTCTGGCTTCACAAATCTGAAGCTTCTTGCTATGATTCAGGGAAAAATCAAAGATGAGCAGATAAAAGACGCGATACGTCTTGTGGGGCTAGATCCAGAAAGCAAAAAGGCGGTAGGAAAATATTCACTAGGTATGCGCCAACGTCTGGGACTGGCACAGGCATTGATGGAAAATCCAGATATTTTGCTATTAGATGAACCTCTAAGCGGTCTGGATAATGACGGCGTACAGGAAATGTGGAAGCTTTTCTTGAAACAAAAAGAAGATGGAAAGCTAATTGTTCTGGCAAGCCACAGTAAAGAAGATATCGGAACGCTTTGCGATGAAATCTTTCGCTTTGATAAGGGAAAAATGGTCGGACATGAGATCAAGAGAGAATAAATGAGTATGTAAAGTGGTAAGTGAAATTTGCCGTGCTGAATAAAATATGTTTTTTATCTCAGCACGGCAGAAAGGAACTTGTATGAGAAAAAAATATAAAATATATTCAGTAATATTAACAGGAATAATTTTGACTGGCTGTAAATCAGTTCGTATGACAAGTCAGGATCGTCAGCAGTTCATGCCAAATGGAATATCAGTAGCACAACAGCTATTAGAAGAAACAGAAGAGGCAACGCAAGCTGAATCTTCCGAAGCAATAAAAACAACGCCATCTGCGAACAACACAACAAGCGAAAGCAGTGTTGAAGAGAGTGAAAGTAGTATGAAAGAAAGCAATCAATCTCAGGATAAGCAGGAAAACAACGTGAATATATTAGCACTAGAAATAGAACCATATGAATTGTCTGATGTTTGTAATGCTATATTTGAAAAATCGTTAGATGAAGTTGAGCAAAGTCAAAATCAATATAGCATGTATTATTTGACGGATGGGGACAGAAGAGTACGCCAGTATGATATGCTTGGCTTAGAATATGAAGTAAAAGGCGTGTCAGGAAGCTATTCTGCAATCGCAGAGATGGCAACCAATACACTTCGGTGGCAGGAAATTTTGTTGAGGGAATCATTTCCACAGGATAAAATTGATAGTGAAATGAAGCCTGAAGATGCAGAAAAAAATTGCAGAGAGATTGCAGAAAAAATAGGATATTCCTATACATACGTTAGAACATATGTAATGGATTTGCAGAGTATTAAGAAAATTAATAAAAATGCAGGAGATAGTGTATCTGGTCCTGGTTATGAAAATAAAGAAGATGAATATGATGGTACTTGGTCAGGTGTATTTACAGGTGGGAAGCCGTGGACACAAGAGGACGAGGCATATTTAGTTATAATGAAAAATCCCCTAATAAATGGAAGAATATTAGAAAACAATGGAAATTCAGATATTGCGTGGATGGTTTATCATCCAGTGAAGGGATTATTATATATGAAAATTCCTCCACGTTATCGTATTTGCAGCGAACAAAAGAAAAATTTGATTGACAGGACACAGGCAGCAGATTATTTGGATAAGGAAATAAATGCGACAAATATTGATGGAAAGAGTATACAGATTACGGATATTTCATTGGTGTATGCAGTAGATGAACTGTCATCTGAAGGAATTCAATGTTCACCATATTGGCGTTTTGGTTTTCAAAAAAGAAAAAATTCTGAATCTGTATGGCTATACAAAGATTTGAATGAGTATGACACATATAGTGATACAGAAGATGGGAAACATCAGGAAAATGGATATTTTTTGATTAATGCAGTTGATGGATCAATCATGTATTAATAGGAGACACATATGAAGGAATTAAAAGCGGAACTAAAACGTGGTATATTGCATGGAAAAATAATATATGTGATGATGATGGTAGCAATACTATTTGCACTTGGGTGGACAGAAAATCTGTCGCAGGCGATAGAATTTAGAGAAAATGCTAACGTCGTATTTAGTAGTATTCAGCATGTTTTATACGTGCTGTATTTTGATCGTTTTAAAGCAGTCATGATTGCGGTATTATCATTACTGTGTGCGGGAAGTGTTTATGAAGATATCTCCAGTGGTTTTTTCCTGTTTCAAAAACTTCGAGTAGGAAGGATAGAGCGATATGTGATCTCAAAGATTGCTGCGAATATGTTTCTTGTAACAACAGCAACGATTGGTGGAATTTTGCTTTTTGTGGCTTTCGTAAGACCGCTAATGCCGTTAGTAGGTAATAATCCACAGCAAGATATAGTTGAATACTACGATATTTATCAAACACTAGGTCCTATTCTTTATTTGGCAGCGATGGGATTAATTTTTGGATTATCTGCATCATTTTTTACTTCTTTTGGGTTATGGATTGTATTTTATATGCCAGATCGCTTTGCAGCACATGCAATTTCCTTTTTGGTTTATTATGGATTATTATCAATTACTGATTTTTTGCCGAAAGAGTTGGATGTTTGGAATCTTACGAGTGCAGCAAAAATGCTCAGAATGACGGATAGTTCATTTTGGAATTATTTATATTCTGTTAGCTTATTACTTGTGTTAAATGCGATTTCGGGAGTTGTATTATGGAAAAAACTAAAAGGAAGGTATGAAAATGGGTAATTTGAAGAAAGGTTGGTATGTTTGCGAAAGCAATTTTATACAGTGGCGTAAAAATTATAGAATATGGATGATTGCGGCAATAGAAACAATATTGATTTTTCGATATCTTCATGGATTATCTGAGTATGGGCAGGCAACAGGAAAAACAATTACGCCGTTTGTTCTTCCAATTGTTTTTGCGGAGGCAGAAAATAGTAATGGATTATTAAAAGTATTAATCTACTTAGGATGTGTTATGCTATTTTGTAATGCTCCTTTTTTGAATAATCAAAAACCATATATGATTTTACGATGCAAGCGGAAAGGCTGGTATTTGGGCGAAAACATGTACGTGTGGCTGGCAGCATTTGTCTATATGTTGTTTATTTCGCTTATTTCGCTGATAGCAGTTCTTCCAACAGTTTCAACAAATCGACTTTGGGGAGAAATTGCAGGAGATTTTGTTGTAAATCAAAAAAGCTTAATTCCAGTTTATACGTGGGGACTAGTAATGCCAGTACGAGTAATACAAAATATTTATCCTTTAGCCGCATTTATGTACACTTTTATTACTGGATGGTTAAGTATAGTTTTCATTGGTAAGCTAATGTACCTGCTAAATTTAAAAATTGGCAAAAAAACAATAGGAATTTCAGCAGCAGTCTTTTTCATTATGTTGGATCCAGTAGCTGTATATTTTACAAATTTTAAAAAATATGGTTTGTTTTATGTTTCTCCGATAAATTGGAGTAGTCTTGAAAACATAAATACCGTTTCAGGTTATCCGTATTTGTCAGGAGAATATATGTTTATAATGTATATCATTTTGATTGGAGTAGAATCTTTGCTGAGCTATATATGTTCAATTAAAATGGATATAGAAGTCAAAATGATATAAATAAAACAGAAACCATTACACCGAAGGGCTTTTGTAAACTAGCCGCAAAGAAAAAGGGAGGGTGACAACCTCCCTTTTTTATGGTATGATACGAGAAGCATCGCGACATTAATTGCAATTGCAGAACAGGGCTATTTATAAGCCCTGTCAGAAAGGAAAAGTTATGGAATTACAGGAATCCACAAATCGTCTGGTTGAGCTGATCCGCCACTCCCAGTCACCGTATCATACAATGAAGGAGGCTATCAGTCAGCTTGAAAAGGCAGGTTTTGAGCGCATTTCACTTGCAGAGTCTGCAGCGCTTGAGCCTGGAAAGGCATATTATGTATCAATTTATGATCGTTCACTTGCTGCATTTCGTGTGCCGCAGTCTGGCTTTAAGGGATTTCGTATTATCACATCCCACATCGACAATCCGTGCTTTATGATTAAGCCAAATCCGGAAAGAAAGAAATCTGACTGCATCACTTTAAATGTAGAGCGCTATGGTGGTCCGATCTTAAATACATGGCTGGATCGTCCGCTGACAATTGCAGGACGTGTATGTGTGGCAACAGAAGATCCGTTTAATCCGCAGACCATTCTTTATAATTCTAAAAAGCCAGTTGCCGTAATCCCGAACCTGGCAATTCATATGAACAGAGAAGTAAATAAAGGTGTTGAGTTAAAGGTTCAGACTGATCTTGAGCCGATTGTCTCTTTAATAGGAGCAAAGGAAAATACACAGGGATGGCTTCTTGGAAAGATCGCTGCAGAGCTTGGCATTGAGGCAGACAGCATTCTTGATTATGAACTGTTTTTATGTAATGGTGAGGAGCCATCAATTACAGGCTTTGATGATGAGTTTTTATCAGCGCCAAGACTTGATAATTTGACATCCTGCCAGTCATGCTTAAATGCAATCATGGATACAGAGGCACTTTCTGATATTTGTAATCTTGTTGTATTGTTTGATAACGAAGAGTGTGGTTCAAGCTCAAAGCAGGGTGCAGGCTCAGTAATCTTGTCTTCCATTTTAGAGAAGATTTATCTGAATACACCAGATACAGACAAGAGCCGCACAGCATTCATCGACGTAATGCTTCACAGCCTGACAGCATCACTGGATGTAGCTCATGCTATGCATCCGAATCATCCAGAGAAGAACGATCCGACCAATCCGATTCCAATGGAGGGTGGTGTTGTTATCAAGATGAACTACAACCAGAGATATGCAACAGATACTAATGCAGTATCAATTGTAGAGGGAATCTGCCGTGCAGAGAAGATCGCTCATACAAAGTTTGTTAATCATGGAGATGCTGTTGGCGGCGGAACACTTGGAAGTATCTTAAGTACTTCAATTCCGGCAATGACAGTAGATCTTGGCGTGCCGATTCTGGCAATGCATTCCAGCCGTGAGCTTATGGCTCGTTCTAGTCAGCTTGCAATGGATCAGTTTGCTGAGGCATTCTTTAAATAATAGCGATTGTAAGCAGATTCAGCCCATGTAAGAAGTGCATACAGCACAATAGCTGCCGTACATAAAATTACTATAGATGTAACTACATAGTCCATTTTAAAGGTCTGGCTGCCATAAATTATCAGGTAGCCAAGACCTGCGCGGGCTGCTAAAAATTCACCTATTATCACACCAACAAGACAAAGGCCAATGTTGACCTTCATGTTGTTGATAAAGACTAGCACGGTGCTGGGAAGCAAGACCTTTGTGATGATGTGCATTTTTGTGCCGTTTAGCGTTTGTATTAGCTTTATCTTTTCTGGGTCAACAGATTCAAATGCGTGGTAAAGCGTTAATATTGCGCCAAATACGGCGAGAGAAACTGCGACAACAATGATGGTGCGCGGCTTATTGCCAAGCCACACAATTAAAAGTGGTGCAAGTGCTGATTTTGGCAGGCTGTTTAACAGAATCAGATATGGCTCAAACAGCTTGTAGATCCAGCGAAAGCGCCAAAATAAAAGAGCGGTAAAAAGGCTTATGATCATAGTCATAAAAAAGCTGAGTGCTGTTTCTTTTAGTGTAACAGAAACATGAAGCCACAGTGTATTATTGGCTGCAAAGCTTTGTATTGTGCGTATGACGCGTGACGGACTGCTGAAAATAAAATCATTTATAATGCCAAATCGGGCGCAAAGCTCCCATATGGCAAAAAACAAAATCCCAATCAGAAACCGTCCGGCAGTTAAAAGCTTGCGGTTTCTTTTTTGTCGTCTGGCAAGCAGACGCATCAATTCTTCATTTTTCATGGGCAAATGCCTCCCAAAGCTTTTGAAAATATGGATTGAATAATGGATGGTTCCTGCGGGCGAGTGGTGAGAGTGCAGTAAAATCAGGATCAAATACGAGCTCCATTTTAATTGTTGAAGGTCGCTTCCCTAAAACAAGCACTCTGTTTCCTGTACTGACAGCCTCTGCCAGATCGTGTGTGACTAAAATGGCAGTTTTCTTGTTCGTGCGGATAATCTCACAAATGTCATTGCAGACAGTGAGCCTTGTCTGGTAATCAAGTGCTGAAAATGGCTCATCAAGAAGCAAAAGCGTGGGCTCCATGATCAGTGTGCGAATGAGCGCAGCTCTCTGGCGCATGCCGCCGGATAATTCAGAAGGCTTTGCACCCAAAAAGCCGCCAAGATCATAGCGAGTAAGCATTTCAGCAGCAGTTTTTCGTGCTTTTCTTTTATCTTTATGGGAGGAATGCTGTATTTCAGGACCAAGAAGTGTGTTGCGAAGAATGCTTCTCCACTCAAAAAGCTGATCTCTCTGCAGCATATATCCAATTTCCTTTCTCGGTTTTATGACAGGCTCACCTAAAAAGAAAACCTGTCCGGCAGATGACGGCATCAGACCGGCGATAATATCAAGAAGCGTTGATTTTCCGCAGCCGGACGGTCCGACAATCGATATGAAATCGCCTTCAAAAGCCTGAAACGAGATATTGTCGATTACAGGTAAGCAAGATGATGCAGAAAGATAATCAAAGGAAAGATTGCTAACATCAAGCATTGGTTCCATAGTTGCCTCCTTTTAATGAAGCTTAAGGGCATATATCTTCACGGAAAAAGTGCATTTTATATAAGAAACCCCGTGAACACGACCCCAATATAGGATATGATACCATTTTGAAAAATGAGTCATTGACGAAAGAAAAAGCAAGTGCTATACTTTATGATACTAAATTAAAGTGTTGAAGGAGGATACGATGTCTATTTTTGATCAATTTTCAAAGGTAACAAAGGATTTTGGAAACAAAGCCCAAGAGATGACGAAAGATATCAAGGGCAAGCTCGAAGAGCAGCAGGCCATTTCTCGTTTGAATGCTCAGGTAAATGAAGCAAAAAATCAGATGAAAAATACATACATGGCAATCGGAGAAAGATACTATGAGCTTCACAAGGATGATGTGGAGAATGACATGGCAAATCAGTTTCAGATCATTGCTGACGCTATGGAAAAGATTGCTAAGTGTGAGCAGCAGATTAGGGATATCAAAAATGAGAATACCTGTCCAAGCTGCGGCGCAACCATCTCAAAGGATGTGCTGTTTTGTCCTAACTGCGGAACAAAAATAGAAAGACCAAAGCCGGAGCCAGAACCGCAGCCGACACAGAAGGTTTGTCCTGAGTGCGGTGCTGCAGTTGATGAGGAGGATGTATTTTGTACTAATTGCGGTGCTCGTGTTGACAGTGAGGAGTCATCAGAAAAAGATGATGAGCAAACTGAATCTGAGCCGACAGATACACAGCAGTAATATACGGTATGTAGGCAAATAGCCCTTACATATAAAGAGTTATGAAAAACAAAAAACATAGAGAGGTGCACAGATGGAGCAGAAATTAAAGGTAGGCGTACTTGGTGCGACAGGAATGGTAGGACAGCGTTTTGTAACACTTTTGGAGAACCATCCGTGGTTTGAGCTTGTTGCAGTAGCAGCAAGTCCAAGATCTGCAGGAAAAACCTATGAGGAGGCAGTAGGTGGACGCTGGAAGATGAAGACACCGATGCCTGAGGCAGCAAAGAAGCTTGTTGTGTTAAATGTTAATCAGGTAGAAGAAGTTGCTGCACAGGTAGACTTTGTATTTAGTGCAGTTGACATGTCAAAGGATGAGATCCGTGCAATTGAGGAAGCTTATGCAAAGGCAGAGGTTCCGGTTGTATCTAATAACAGCGCACATCGCTGGACACCAGATGTTCCGATGATGGTTCCAGAGTTAAATCCAGAGCATGCAGAAATCATTCCTTATCAGAGAAAGCGTCTTGGCACCAAGAGAGGATTTATCGCAGTAAAGCCAAACTGCTCAATCCAGAGCTATACACCGGCACTTCACGCACTGCGCGAGTTTGAGCCAACACTTGTTGTTGCAACTACATATCAGGCAATTTCCGGAGCAGGAAAGACCTTCAAGGATTGGCCTGAGATGATCGACAACGTAATTCCTTACATTGCAGGTGAGGAAGAGAAGAGTGAGCAGGAGCCGCTTCGTATCTGGGGCAAGATTGAGGATGGCGTGATCAAGAAGGCAGAGGGACCGCTGATCACAACACAGTGCATCCGTGTACCAGTTGAGGATGGTCATACAGCAGCAGTATTTGTAAACTTTAAGAAGAAGCCAACAAAGGAAGAGATCATTGATCGTTGGAACAATTTCAGCGGCGAGCCGCAGAAGTTAAATCTTCCAAGCGCACCAAAGCAGTTCATCCGCTACATGGAGGAGGACAACCGTCCGCAGGTACACTTAGACCGCGATTATGAGCATGGAATGGGTATCTCCTTAGGCCGTCTGAGAGAAGATACTGCATTTGACTATAAGTTTGTTGGTCTTTCCCACAATACACTGCGTGGTGCAGCAGGCGGTGCAGTTTTGAGTGCAGAGCTTTTAACTGCAAAGGGCTATATCACACCAAAGAACGCATAAGCGTAAAATATAAATGGTGACAGAAAGGGGATAAAAATGTCTGTTGAAAAAAAGTTTTATGGCTATACAGCCGATCAGAAGGAGATTTCTTCCTACACACTCACAAACAAATCAGGAATGAAGGCAGTTTTGCTTGATATCGGTGCTGTTATTGAGAGTCTTCTTGTGCCAGATAAAAATGGAAATCTGGTAGATGTTGTATTAGGATTTGGTGATCCAAAGCTTTATCTGGAGAATAACGGAAGTCTTGGCGCTGTCGTAGGCCGTCATGCAAATCGTATTGCAAATGCAACGTACACTTTAAATGGAGTTACTTATAAGCTTGAGGCTAATAATGGTCCTAACAATCTTCACAGCAACCCGGGAAGCTACTATAAGCGTCTGTGGGATGCAAAGATTGGAGAAAACTCAGTTGCATTTACACTTCATAGTCCAGATGGTGATCAGAATTATCCAGGTAACTTTACAGTTACAGTTACCTATACGCTAAGTGATGAGAATGGTCTTTCTCTTCAGTATGATATGGAGAGCGATAAGGACACACTTGCAAACCTGACAAATCACAGCTACTTTAACATGGATGGTCATGATAGTGGTGATGTTTTGTCACAGAAGGTATGGATTGATGCTGATCAGTTTACACCATCTGATTCAACTCTGATCCCGACAGGCGAGTATAGAGATGTTACAGGAACACCATTTGATTTTAGAACAGAAAAAACCATCGGACAGGATATTCATGCAGATGATGAGCAGATAAAAAATGGCGGCGGCTATGACCATAACTATGTCTTAAAGACAGATGGCAAGTTTGCAAAGGTTGCATCTATGACAGGTGCAAAGAGCGGTATCGTGATGGATGTTTACACCGATATGCCAGGTATGCAGGTATATACTGCAAACGGAACAACAATTGAATGCGGAAAAAATAAAAGCTCATATAAGCCATTCTGCGGTGCATGCTTTGAGACACAGTTTTTCCCGGATTCCATTCATCATGAGAATTTCAAGAGCTGTGTATTAAAGGCAAATACAAAGTTTACAACTGTTACAGAATATCGTTTCCATACGGTATAACGGCAAGGAGGAGGCAGCAGCAAAAACTACTGCCTCTTGTTTTCGTTTTAAGGAAAAAAGTAAATGTAGAAAGGTTTTTTCATGGGGAAACAATTGTTTATCGCTGAGAAGCCGAGCGTTGCAGCAGAATTTGCAAAGGCGCTTAAGGTAAATGGCGGACGAAGGGACGGCTATTTAGAGTCTGACCAGTATGTGGTGACTTGGTGTGTTGGTCATTTGATCACGATGTCTTATCCAGAGGTCTATGATCCTGCACTTAAAAAGTGGAGCCTTAACACAATTCCATTTTTCCCAAATGAGTGGAAATATGAGGTAATTGGCTCTGTCAAAAAACAATTTGCCATTGTAAAGGGATTATTAAACCGTGCAGATATAGATACTATTTATATTTGTACTGACTCTGGACGTGAAGGTGAATATATTTACCGTCTGGTAGACCAGATGGCCGGCGTCAAGAACAAAAAGAGGCTGAGAGTGTGGATTGATTCTCAGACAGAAGAAGAAATTTTAAGAGGAATACGTGAGGCAAAGGATTGGAGCTTTTATGATCATCTGAGCGATTCTGCTTACTTAAGAGCGAAGGAAGATTATCTTATGGGCATCAATTTTTCAAGAGCACTGACGCTGAAATTTGGTCCTGCTGTTGCTTCCTTTATGAATACAAAGTGGTCTGTCATCTCGGTAGGACGTGTAATGACATGCGTACTAGGCATGGTTGTGCGAAGAGAACGTGAAATACGAAGCTTCGTAAAGACACCATTTTACCGTGTGATTATATCGCTTCCTGTGGCGCAAGAGGAAAATAAGGGAACTATAGAAGCCGAGTGGCGAAGTGTGGAAGGCTCAAAGTATTTTCAGTCGCCAAAGCTTTATAAGGAAAATGGCTTTTTAAAGAGAGAGACGGCACAGGAGCTTATAAATTATCTGGAGACACCTCTTAATCCAGAAGAAAAAAGACCTGACTGTACTTTAATTAAAATTGAAAAGAAAAAAGAGCAGAAGCAGCCACCGCTTTTATTTAATCTTGCCGAGCTTCAAAATACATGTTCAAGACGATTTAAGATAAGTCCTGATGAGACACTTAAAATCGTTCAGGAATTATATGAGAAGAAGATGGTCACATATCCAAGAACAGATGCGCGTGTGCTTTCTACTGCAGTGGCAAAAGAAATTTCAAAAAATATTCGCGGCTTAAGTAATTTTGCACCTGTGGGCAGTTTTGCACAGGAGATCTTGTCACAGGATGCA
>ERZ838399.2132-NODE-2132-length-15756-cov-3.671359_pt1 | contig 15756 bp, 13 predicted proteins | sample MGYA00519683_ERZ838399 | MGnify/ENA primary metagenome ERZ838399 (study PRJEB31850, sample SAMEA3708833) | human gut metagenome | biome: human gut; feature: human-associated habitat; material: faeces | place: China | collected 2014 ...
GGAACACCAGGTTCCAGCTGTTTTCTCATCCATACCTGCTGCCAGTGCCCATTCAGTGACCGCCTGTCCTGACACACAGATCAGACCGCCCACCAGAAAGGCTTTTACCATATTGGCAGGCAAACTGTGCGTTGGAGTCACCTTTTTGACATATTCTTCATATAACTGCTGTTTTTCTCTGTCTTTCTGCATCGTTTCATCCTCATATCCAGGTAATTTTACCTGTCTTTTTTCTGTTTTTCATTTCTTACACACTCAGTATCTTCCGGGCTTCCTGGTTTTATCCCCGGATTTATCATTTTTTCGGTTATGGATCTTTCGTCAGAAAAAGAAAAACCAAAGAGAACCCACCACTTTTCCAAGTGCCATGCTGAGGATTACCAGTCCAATTCCTTTCACAAGACCGATTCTTCGAATCAAAATCGCATAAATATTCACCACCTCACCCAGTGCCACCACCCAGCTTCCAAGAAAAATTCCGGAAAAGCTTCCGTAAACTGCAAGTCCCGGATTACCCAGTGGCAATGCTCGCTGATACAGAAAAACCACATTGCCAAGCACCGCCCCCAGCATGGAGCATTCCTCATACAGACGCACCTGTCTGTCTTCCTCCTGACTGTCTGCGTCTTTCAGCATCTTCTCATCCAGCGGATTCCCGTTTTTTGCAAATGCTTTCCAGTCATCCTTCACTGTGATCTTTGGATATAACGGGAACATTTCATCAATTGGCACCAGAATCTCCTCAAGCATCCCTTCCTGCTTTAATGCTCCGATTTCTTCCAGTGTCTTTGCATCCTTTATCTGAAACACCGATACTCTTGTACGGATTAGTGATTCCATACATCCGCCACATCCAAGCTGTTCGCCGATATCGTGGCAAAGAGTCCTGATATAGGTCCCTTTGGAACACGACACCTCCATACGGACCCGCGGAAGATCCATTTCTATGATCCGGATATCCAGGATTTTCACCGGACGGGCTTTTCTTTCTACAACCTTTCCTTCCCTGGCAAGCTCATATAATTTTTTCCCGTTTACCTTAAGTGCCGAATACATCGGTGGAATCTGATCATAGTCTCCGATAAAGCTTTCGATTACTTCTCTTACTTTATCTGCTGTAAGTGTTTCCGTACTTTTTTCTTCCAGAATCCTGCCCGTGATATCCTGTGTGTCAGTTGTCATACCGAGAAGCATAACTGCCTCATAAGTCTTATCCTTATCCGTCAGAAGATCACAAAGCTTGGTTGCTTTTCCCAAGCAAACCGGAAGAACACCTGTCGCATCCGGATCAAGTGTTCCGGTGTGTCCGATTTTTTTCTGTCCCACGATCCCACGGAGTTTTGCTACTACATCGTGGGAAGTGAACCCTTTTTCTTTATACACATTAATGATTCCGTGTATCATAGTTTACTGCTCCTGTGTCTTTTCCAGTTTTTCCATCTGCGCTTCGATCTGTTTTGACAGATTGTTCAGCACATCAAACGGTGTTCCTGTCATTGTAAATCCAGCTGCCTTCTTATGACCACCACCGCCAAAATACTGTGCAATCCTGCTGACATCGACCTTCTCTTTTGAACGGAGGCTTACTTTGAATTCATTCTGCCTCAGTTCATACATAAACACGGCAACTTCTACCCCTTCCGTCACACGGAGTTGGCTTACAATTCCTTCCAGATCTTTCGGTCTTACCCCGTAAAACTCCATCACATCTTTTCGGATAAAAGATGCAATACCGGTTCCATTCAGAAACAGGATACTTTCCATCAATGCACGCCCCATTACAAGATTCTGTGCGTAGGATTTTGCATAGAATGTCTCTTCTATGATCTTTGGTGCGTCAATTCCTTTTTCCAGAAGTTTCGCAGCCACCCGGAATGTCTTCGGTCCGGCACAGGAATACTGGAATACTCCAGTATCATGCACGATTCCAAGATATAGTGCTTCCGCTACATTTTTAGAAATCTTCTCTTCTTCCAGTAGTCCGTATACCAGCTCTGATGTTGAACTTGCTTCCGGAACGATATGATTGACCTCTGCAAAGCCAATGTTGCTGATATGATGATCTACACAGAATGTATGCTTTGCTTTTACAAACAATGGTTTGGAATATTCCAGTCTGTCTGTATCCCCGCAATCCAGGGAAATAAAGAGATCATATATTTTTTCTTCATTATCCACAGACTCCAGAATTGTCTCTGTTCCGTTTAAGAAATGAAAAGATTCCGGGATATCTTTCAGATAAATGTCTACGGTTTTATCACTGTAATTTTCGCGGATATACTGTCCGAGTCCCACGCAGGAACCCACACAGTCTCCGTCCGGGCGTATATGTCCGCCGATCGCAATCGTGGACACATTCTCCAATACTTTACTCAGCATCTTCCTCAACACCTTCCGTTTTCAGGTCTTTGGTTACTTCATCGATCTTCTTTGACATATTGACACCATATTCAATGGACTGATCCAGCACGAACCTGATCTCCGGTGTATTACGGAGATTCAATGTCCTTGCCAGTTCCCGGCGGATATATCCTTCCGCACTCTGCAGACCCTTGATCGTCTGTTCCTGCTCGTAAGCATCTCCGAGCACACTGATATATGCCTTACATGTCTTAAGGTCCGGCGCAACTTCTGCGGCTACAACCGAAGTCCACGGTGCAACACGCGGGTCTTTTAATCCCCCGCGGATGATGTTTGATAACTCGTGCTGCACCTCTGTATTTACTCTTGTATTCTTAATACTTCTTTTTCTCATTTTTATATCAACTCCTAGCGTGGAATCTCTACCATCTCAAATGCCTCTACGAGGTCACCTTCTTTGATGTCATTGAAGTTTGCAAATACGAATCCGCATTCGTAACCTGCTTTTACTTCTTTTACATCGTCTTTGAATCTCTTCAGTGATGCCAGAGGTCCTTCAAATATTACAATACCGTCACGTGTCAGGCGGACAGAACAGTCTCTCTTGAACAGACCGTCAAGGACATAAGATCCGGCGATTGTTCCGACTCCCGAAGCCTTGAATGTCTGACGTACTTCTGCGTGTCCGAGTACTTTCTCCTCAAATACAGGATCCAGCATACCTTTCATGGCCGCTTCTACGTCTTCGATCGCATTGTAGATGACACGGTACAGACGAATGTCTACACCTTCACGGTCTGCCGTTTCTTTTGCAGTTGCATCAGGACGTACATTGAATCCGATGATAATAGCATTTGATGCAGAAGCAAGACTTACATCCGATTCATTGATCGCACCAACACCACCGTGGATGATCTTAACGACTACTTCATCGTTCGAGAGTTTCAGCAGGCTCTGTTTGATTGCTTCTACAGATCCCTGTACATCTGCTTTTACGACGATTCCAAGTTCTTTTAAGTTACCCTCCTGGATCTGTGTAAACAGATCATCCAGAGAAAGTTTGGATTTTGTCTCTTCCAGAAGTTTTACTTTGCTCTGTGAGATAAATGTCTCTGCGAAGTTTCTTGCTTCTTTTTCATTTCCGCATCCAACGATAACCTCTCCGGCATTCGGTACATCATTCAGTCCCAGGATCTCTACCGGTGTAGACGGGCCTGCTTCTTTGACTCTTCTTCCCTTATCATCCATCATGGCTCTTACTTTACCAAACGCAGAACCGGCAGCGATTGGATCTCCGACGCGAAGTGTTCCCTTCTGAACCAGGATATTGGCAACAGAACCTCTTCCCTTATCCAGTTTTGCTTCCAGGACAAGACCTCTGGCACGACGGTTTGGATTTGCCTTTAATTCCATTACTTCTGCTGTCAGAGCGATCATTTCCATCAGATCTTCCAGTCCTTCACCTGTCTTGGCAGATACCGGAACAAAGATCGTGCTTCCGCCCCAGTCTTCCGGAATCAGTTCATACTCTGTCAGTTCCTGTTTTACACGGTCGATGTTGGCACTAGGTTTATCCATCTTATTAACAGCAACGATGATCTCTACACCCGCAGCCTTTGCATGGTTGATCGCTTCTACTGTCTGCGGCATAACACCATCATCTGCTGCTACTACAAGAACAGCGATATCTGTAGAACTTGCTCCACGCATACGCATTGCTGTGAACGCCTCATGTCCCGGAGTATCCAGGAATGTGATCTTCTCTCCGTTGATTTCTACAACATACGCACCAATGTGCTGTGTGATACCACCGGCCTCACGGTCAATAACATTGGTATGACGGATCGCATCCAGAAGAGAAGTTTTACCATGGTCAACGTGACCCATAACACAGACTACCGGCGGACGTTTCTTCATTTTCTTTTCGTCCTCTTCGTCTTCCTTCAGAAGTTCTTCGATTACATCTACAACTTCTTCCTTCTCACACAGGACATCGAATTCCAGCGCGATCTCTTCTGCTGTCTCGTAATCGATTTCCTGGTTTACAGTAGCGATCTTACCCTGCATAAACAGCTTTTTCACGATCACAGATGGTACGATCTTCATCTTGTCTGCCAGTTCTTTGATTGTCAGGACTTCCGGGATTGTGATCTGTTTGATCTCTTCTTCTACCTTCTGCTCTTTCTGCTGTGGTTTCTGAAGCTGCTGCTTCGGCTCGTTTTTCTTCTTACCCTTTGACATTCTTTCTTCATCATCGCGACGATAATCTTTCTTCTTGTGATCGTCTTTTCCCTTGGCATTCTTTCTCTGTGGTTTCTGTCCTTCGATTGCAGGAGCCGGAATGCTTGTATTATTTCTTCTGTCATTTCTTCTGTTATCTGATTTTTCTCCGAATTTGCGTCCCTGTCTGTCATCACCACGGTTGTTGTCATATCTGTTATCGCGGTCTCCCTGATTTCTGTCGGAACGGCCATTCTGCGGACGGTCGCCTCTCTGGAATCTCTGTCCGCCTCTTCCTTCCTGACGATCACTACGTCCGTCTCTTCCGCCGCCGCGTCTGTCGCTGCCGCGGTTATTTCTGTTGTCGTCTCTGTTTGATCTTTCTGTTCTTTCATTTCTGTCCGGTCTTTCGTTTCTTTCCGGACGTCTGCCCTGTGCTCTTTCTGCTGCCGGCCTCTCTGTTCTCTTTGGAGCCTGTGCCTCTCCTGTTGCTGCGTTCTGTGCCGCAGGGCGCTTTGCCGGACGGCCGTTATTTGCCTGCATCTGTTTTCCCTGTCCGGAATTCTGACGGTTTCCGCCGGATCTTCTTCCTTTATTACCGCCGTTCTGTGTATTCTGCGGACGGAATACATGCACGATATTCTTTTTCTTTGGTGTTTCTGATTTTTCTGTATTTTCGTTTATATTTGTTTCTATATCTTTATTTGACATATGATCTGCCTCCTCTACGCAATTGTCTGATTCTCTGTGTCTATATGCTTCCGGATACCTTTTGCGAATCCCTCATCAAGGACCACCAAAGATGCGCGGAATTCTTTTCCCATTGCATGCCCCAATGTCTCTTTGTCTTTGTAAAAATAGATCGGAACCTGATAAAAGTCACACATGTTCTGAAATTTCTTCTTGGTATTATCGGATGCATCGTCTGCAACGATCACAAGACATGCTCTTTTGGATTTTACTTCTTTCTCCGTACAGAACTCTCCACTTGCAACCTTGCCGGCTTTTGTAGCCAGACCAATCATAGATAATGCTTTATTCTGACTCAAGTACTTCCATCTCCTTTTCCAGTGCTTCATACACTTCTTTTGGAATAGCCTGCTTAAAGGATCTCTCCAGGCCTTTGTTCTTCACTGCTTTTGCAAGGCAGCCGCCATTCGGACAGAGATAAGCACCGCGTCCGTTCTTTCTTCCTGTCGCATCCAGCAGAAATTCTCCATCCGATGTGCGGATGACACGAATCATCTCTTTTTTACTCTTCATTTCCTGACATCCTACGCATTTGCGCATAGGAACTTTTTTATTTACTCCCACGAATTATCACCTATTCCTCTGTGTCCTCAACTTCGTCGAATGTGATCTCTGCGTCGTCTTCATCATATTCAGCATCTGCCGTGTTCTCTACATCGAATTCTTCTGCATCGTCATCATACTCTTCTTCGTACACGCCCTCGCTTAATTCCATGTAGTTTTCCGGAAGTTCTCCGGACTCGATTGCCTGCGTTTCATTTTTGATGTCGATCTTATATCCTGTCAGTCTTGCTGCAAGCCTTGCATTCTGTCCTTCTTTACCGATTGCCAGAGATAACTGATAATCCGGAACGATAACGCTGGCTGTCTTTTCATCCGGATCAGCCATTACAGAGATAACCTTTGCCGGGCTTAATGCATTCTCGATCAGAATAGCCGGGTTGTCACTCCAGTTGATGATATCGATCTTCTCCCCACGCAGCTCATTGACGATCGCATTGACTCTGGCTCCGTTCATACCGACGCATGCTCCGACCGGATCTACGTCAGGATCGTTAGACCATACGGCAATTTTTGTTCTGCTTCCCGCTTCTCTTGCAATGCTCTTGATCTCTACGGTACCATCCTTCACTTCTGTAACTTCTGATTCAAACAGACGTTTTACAAGTTCCGGATGTGTACGGGACACGAGGATCTTTGGTCCCTTTGTCGTATTCTTTACTTCTACCACATATAATTTGATACGTTCTGTCGGTTTGAATACCTCGCCTTTTACCTGTTCATTCTCTGTCAGCATAGCATCCGCCTTACCAAGGTTGATGCTGACATTCTTTCCGACATAACGCTGCACAATACCTGTTACGATATCTTTTTCTTTTTCAAAATACTGATCGTATACAACCTTACGCTCTTCTTCGCGGATCTTCTGCAAGATCAGGTTCTTGGCATTCTGTGTTGCAATACGTCCGAATGATTTAGACTCGATCGGAATATGCACGATATCACCAAGTTCAAACTTGCTGTCAATCTCTTTTGCATCTTCAAGACTAATCTGTTCCAGTTTGTCTTCTACTTCTTCCACAACTGTTTTCTCAGCATATAACTGATACTCACATGTTTCTTTGTTCATGATCAGTTTGATATTATCTGTTTTGCCGAAATGGTTTTTACAGGCATTCATCAGTGAATTTTCAATGGCGTCTAACAGTGTTTCTTTGCTGATATCTTTCTCTTTCTCCAGTATATTTAACGCTTCTAATAATTCTGTATTCATGGTCTTTCCTCCTTGCTTATCCATGCCGTTTAAAAATCAAACGCTAATCGGATCAGTGCGATCTCGCTCTTTTCAAATGTTTTCTCGGTCTCATCTTCCATCTCGATCGTAACCGTTGTCTCATCGTAATCTTTTAAGATTCCGGTGAATTCTTTCTGTCTGTCAATCATGCGGTAGGTTCTGATCTCGACTTCTTCTCCAAGGCTTCTCCTGAAGTCCTTTTCCTTCTTCAGCGGTCTGCCAAGTCCGGGTGAACTGACTTCCAGGATATAGGAATCTTCGATATAATCTTTCTCATCCAAAATGTCGGAAAGTCTGCGGCTTACAGCCTCACAGTCATTCACTCCGATTCCGCCCGGTTTATCAATATATGCACGAAGATACCAGTTACTTCCTTCTTTTACATATTCGACATCCACCAGTTCAAATCCATACTCTTCCACGATCGGAAGCAGGATCTCTTCTGTTTTCTGTTCATACATTTCTCTTTTTGACAATCTAAAATCCTCCTTATGCAGACCTTATTTATCTACGTTATACGATCAGCCGGTCTTCTTTCATTTATGCTTTTCACCTGCTTATCTGCAGGACCTGCCACTGGCAGATTCTGCTGCATACTTTGATATGCAACAAAGAAGAGTGAACGATATGTCCACTCTTCTGCCGGTTGATTTATGTAACTAAATTAACTATAGCACCGTTTTTCTGCAAAATCAAGGGATTTTGCGTATTTTTTACATTTTTCCATGTTTGAATGCCATCATCATCTCATTTGTCAGGCTCAGATCTTCAGCCTCTACCGGCATCTGCTCCCTTTCAAACCACTCTGCCATGGCAAGTTCATCGGTATCGAGCGTGATACCGTCTTCCCCGTCCAGTTCACAGAAGAATCCCATCAGCAGTGTATCGGTAAAGGACCACGGCTGACTCTTATAATACCGCAGATTCTTTACCTTCAGTCCGACTTCTTCCATGACCTCACGCCTTACCGTCTCCTCAATGGATTCACCCGTTTCATTAAAGCCTGCGAGCAGTGCATACTTTTTGTATTCTCTTCCCGCATACTTCGACATCAGGATCTTATTTCCATGTGTGACAGCTATGATCACCGCCGGACATATCTTCGGAAATTCCATCATTCCACAATCCGGACAACGCATCATGCGTTCTTTGTCGTCATGTACCATAGGCTGCCCGCAGTGGCCGCAGAATTTCCGTGACTGATACCAGCGGTAAAGCTGCCATCCTGTCACTGCGGCAAATTGTCTGTACTTTGGTCTGGCCTCGCGGAAATACTGATTATCCTTCAGTTCAAACCCCGGAAAGTCTGTCGGGTCGATCCCATCCGCCAGATAGTAGCCCTGTCCATCAATCGAGAAGAGATACGTATAATCTTCATAGATATCCGGATAACAGACTGCAGCCTCTTTGAATGTCAGGAAAGAAATCTCCTGATCTTCCAGCTTCACCAGAATCTTTCTTCCTTCATAATACAAGATCACGCTGTCTTCCTTTGGCGGCTCCGGGACATATTCATTTCTATATACATGTGGTTCAATGTTCTGTATCATATCGTTTACCCTCTGTACTTTGTTCCTGTACCATCTCGTTTTGCAAGCTTCAGACGGTTCAGGGTGACTTCTTTTTCATGGTATGAAATCTTACACTCAGTTCCCTCTTCAAACAGATATACATTCGTCAATGCATCGTCTTTTTTCAAGCGGATACCCCGCACTCCGATCGCGCCTTTCTTCTTCTCCGTAACTTCTGCTGCCGGAAAACGCAGGAAAAATCCATCTGCCGTCTGCAGTACAATATGCTGGTTCTCCGTCACCACCCTGATATTCACGACTTCATCTTCCGGCTGAAGTTTTGTTGCCGCAATGGTGCGTTTTGTTACCTGGAATTCGCTTCCGCCGACCTTCTTGACCATGCCCTGCTTTGTGGCAAACAACAGATTCGCATACCGCATCTGTTCGGAATCACAGATATATACAATTTCTTCCTGTGTACTGTCGTAATTACTGATATTGTCGATCGGCTGTCCTTTATCACGGAATTTTCCATATGGAAGATCCATCACTTTCACCTGATGCATCTTCCCATCCTTTGTAAAAATACAGATCCTGCCGGTATTCATGCAGTGCAGGATGTATTTATTTTCATTATCTGCTGCCTCTTTATTACGCTCATACGTACTGACATCAACCGTCTTTGCATATCCGAAACGATCCATCAGGAATACGACCTCCTGCTCTTCCACTTTCTTCTCTTCAAACACAGCCTCTTCTGCATTCTCTACAACCGTACGTCTCTTTCTTGCGAATTCTTTCTTGATACGGTCCAGATCTTCCATGATGACAGCCGCCATAGAATCATAATTATTCAGGATATCTTCATATCTTGCGATCTTCGCAAGTGTCTCTTCGTGCTCTTTCTGAAGTGCTTCAATCTCCAGACCGATCAGTTTATAGAGCCTCATTTCCAGGATCGCAGTTGCCTGACGCTCTGTAAACCTTAACATTCCTGCCATTTTTTTTGAAATAGAAGACTTGAATTTGATATTCTCTGTCTCACCGTTCACCAGACATGCCTTTGCATCTTTTATGCTCTGGCTTCCTCTTAATATCTCAATGATCAGGTCGATTACATCACACGCTTTGATCAGACCTTCCTGGATTTCTTTTTTATCCTGTTCTTTCTTCAGCAGTGTATTATATTTTCTCGTTGCCATGTCAAACCGGAAGTCTACATGTGCCTCAATAATACGTTTCAGGCCCATAGTCTCCGGTCTTCCGTCTGCAACTGCCAGCATATTTACTCCGAAAGTATCTTCCAGTCTGGTCTTCTTATAAAGCATATTGGTCAGGTTTTCTACATCTGCCCCCTTTTTCAGGTCGATGACGATACGGATGCCTTCTTTGGATGACTGGTTGGAAATGTCTACGATATCCGTTGTCTTCTTGGTCTCCACCAGATTGCAGACATCATTTAAGAATTTTCCGATTCCCGCACCGATCATCGTATACGGGATCTCTGTGATAACCAGACGCTTCTTTCCGCCCTTCACATCTTCCACTTCAACTTTTCCGCGGATCTTGATCTTTCCGGTTCCTGTCTCGTATATCTGTGGCAGGTCGTCCTTATTGACCACGATTCCTCCTGTCGGGAGGTCCGGTCCTTTGATATATTTCATTAATTGTCGGGTCGTGATCTCATCATTTTTCATGTAGGCTTTCACCCCGTCCACAACCTCGCCCAGATTGTGTGTCGGGATGCTGGTTGCCATACCGACCGCAATGCCTTCCGCACCGTTGACCAGAAGGTTCGGAATACGTACCGGAAGTACGGCCGGTTCCTTCTCTGTCTCGTCAAAGTTTGGCACAAAGTCTACAATGTCCTTGTCCAGGTCAGCCAGATATGCTTCCTGCGTGATCTTCGCAAGCCTTGCTTCGGTATAACGCATTGCCGCAGCACCGTCTCCTTCGATCGAGCCAAAGTTACCATGTCCGTCTACAAGGACCATCCCTTTTTTAAATTCCTGTGCCATGACCACCAGTGCATCATAGATGGAGCTGTCCCCATGCGGGTGATATTTACCCATGGTATCTCCGACGATACGCGCACACTTACGGTACGGTTTATCATACCGTATTCCCAGTTCATGCATATCGTAAAGTGTACGTCTCTGTACCGGTTTTAATCCGTCTCTTACATCCGGCAGGGCTCTGGCAATGATTACACTCATTGCGTAATCAATATATGATTTTTTCATCACATCCGAATATTCGGTTCTGATAATCTGTGAATCCTGCATTTTCTCTCTCCTGTTCTATATATCAAGTTCCGCTTCCGTCGCATTCTCATAAATAAAGGAACGTCTCGGCGGTACTTCCGATCCCATCAGCATCTCGGTTACACCGGATGCCATTCTTGCATCTTCAATCTCTACCAGTTTCAGGATCCTGGTCTCCGGATTCAGGGTAGTCTCCCACAACTGCTCCGCATCCATCTCTCCAAGACCTTTGTATCTCTGCAAGGTAAATGGACCGTCATGTGTCTTTCTGTATTTTTCCAGTGCCTTGTCATCATACAGATACTCTTCTTCGCCCTTCTTCGGCATCGCCTTGTAAAGAGGCGGCATCGCGATATAGACATGTCCTTCAAAGATCAGTTCCGGCATAAAGCGGTAGAACAACGTCAGGAGCAGTGTCGAGATATGGGCACCATCCACGTCCGCATCAGCCATGATGATGATCTTATCATAACGCAGTTTGCTGATGTCAAAGTCATTTCCGTATCCTTCGGAAAATCCACAGCCAAATGCATTGATCATTGTCTTGATCTCTGCGTTTGCCAGTACTTTATCGATACTTGCTTTTTCCACATTCAGGATCTTACCACGGATTGGCAGGATTGCCTGGAACATACGGTCTCTGGCCGTCTTTGCAGAACCTCCGGCAGAATCACCCTCCACAATGAAAATCTCACATTTTGACGCATCACGGCTCTCACAGTTGGCAAGCTTTCCGTTACTGTCAAATGAGTATTTCTGCTTTGTCAGCAGATTGGTCTTCGCACGTTCTTCCGTCTTACGGATCTTTGCCGCCTTTTCTGCACATCCGATCACCTTCTTAAGGGTCTCAAGATTCCGGTCAAAAAAGCGGATGATCTCATCATTCGTCACCTTACTACAGGCTTTCGCCGCATCCGGGTTATCAAGCTTTGTCTTGGTCTGTCCTTCGAATCTCGGATCCGGATGTTTGATCGATACGATTGCAGTCATACCGTTACGGATATCCGCCCCGGTAAAATTCGCATCCTTTTCTTTCAAAACTCCAAGTTCTCTTGCATACTGGTTGATTGCTGTCGTAAACGTCGTCTTGAATCCGGTCAGATGCGTTCCTCCCTCTGCATTATAGATATTATTGCAGAAACCAAGCACATTTTCATGGAACTCATTGACATACTGGAAAGCCACCTCAACTTCGATGCCTTCTGCTTCCCCTTTGAAATACACCGGATCATGCACGACTTCTTTTTTGTGATTCAGTTCGCGGATGAATCCAAGGATTCCATCCGGCTCATGATAAATGACCTGTTCCGGCTCCGCTCCCCTCTTATCTTCGAACACGATCTTAAGATCCGGGTTCAGATACGCCGTCTCATGAAGCCTGCTTTTTACCTCTTCTGCTTTGAACTTTGTCTTTTCAAATATGGTATCATCCGGAAGGAAATTCACCTTCGTTCCGGTCTTTCTTGTCTTTCCGATCGTCGGCAATAATCCATCTTCCAGTTCGATCACCGGTTTTCCCTGTTCATACCTGTCATGATGGATATATCCGTCCCTGCTGATCTGTACATCCATATAAGTTGACAATGCATTTACGACAGAGGAACCGACACCATGGAGTCCTCCGCTGGTCTTGTATGCCGAATCGTCGAACTTTCCGCCCGCATGAAGTGTCGTATATACCACACGTGCCGCCGATACGCCGGTCGCATGAAGGTCTACCGGCACACCACGTCCGTTATCTGCGATCGTTGCTGATCCATCTTTTTCCAATGTCACATGGATCTCGTTGCAGTATCCAGCCAAGTGCTCATCCACCGCATTATCCACGATCTCATAGATCAGATGGTTCAGGCCTTTGGTAGAAACACTTCCTATATACATTCCGGGTCTTTTTCTTACCGCTTCCAGTCCTTCCAGGATCGCGATACTGCCCGCATCATATGTATTCTTTTTCGCCATTCTTTCTATATCCTTTCTCCGTTTCATCCGTATGAAAAATGCTGAAAGCTATTCTGTCATATATTATTCATAAGGATCATACAGATTTTTCCATACTTTGAATATCTTATCATAAAAATATTTTTGAATCAAGACAACACCTGATGCAGAAGTTCTGCAAGAATCTCCATCGCATTGCGCATCTCTTCCACTGTATTGGTCTGCGCTCCGGCTTCGATCAGAAGTGTCTTTGGCTTGAAATGCATATTATAACGGTACGCACGCAGAAAAATGTGTCTGGCAAATCCCGGATAATATGTTGCCGCTGCAATCTCCATCTGCAGGGAAAATGCCAGGTTATCTTCCAGGTATGGGTTGGACAGATAACTGATATTTCCATTTGCCCGTGTCCTGCTGAGCCCGTTGAAGAACATGATCTGCGCCGTCGGCTTACCGTCTATCTCTGTCACCAGGTGCGTCCCTTCCGCCACGCCATCCCGGTGAAGATCGATCACAACTTCGATAGCCGGATTCTCTTTCAGTATTTTCTGCACATCCGGCTCTGCAAGCTGATACGCCTTACTCCGATCCAGTTTTCCATTCACCAGATCATATACCCCTTCGTGATGATATGTGGATATTCCATACTTTTGATTCAAAAGTTCAGACAGATACGTCCCCATTCCCACAATTGATGTACCGGCATCTCCCGGAACAGAATCTGCAAATTGTTCCTGGGAATGCGTGTGGTAGATCAGGACTTTAGCCCCTTTTGTATCCGGATTTAATTTCATATCTTTTCCCATCAGCTTATCTGCATTGATCAGTCCCTCATCTGCCATAGTACTGCTGTCCACGGTATAGAAATGACTCATAAGATATTCATAATCTCTTAGCTTTTCCATGGAAATATCTGCTTTTACCACTGGTGTTTTCCATGTCTCCTTCTCCTCTGTATCCGGATTCTGTGTGATCAGTTTGCCATTTTTATCTACGGCGTTCTCATCATTTTCCTGTTTTTCCAGTATCATGGCATACGTCCTGGAATCTTCGCCGGCCGTCTCTTCCTTCCCTTGTTCTGTCATAAATGCACCGGCAGGCCATAACCACCGCATCACTGCCCATGCCAGATCCTTTGACGGAGTATCCGTCTGATCCTTTTCTGCCGCATAGACAAGTGCCGGCAGCATCATTCTGACAGCACCGTCCGCAATCTCCTGTTTCCCTTTTTCTGCAAAAACCCTTCCATTTATTATTCCGGTTCCGACACCTGTTTCTTTCATGATACAGATCAGAAAACATCCGGCAATGATCCTCACCGCATGCTGTATATATTTTTTGCATCTGCTCTGCATGTCTTGTTCTTTCACACCTGCACACCCCGATATTTTGTTAATCTTACGCTCTACTTTCTAAAGGTAAGGTATGCAGTCATCTCGCTTTCTATGCTGTTTCTTCTTTTTTTTCTGATTCCCCTGCTTTTCCTGAAAATAACAGATTCAATGCCTCCGAGACGGTATAGCTGATCCTTCTTATCGTCTCATCGATATCTTTCGGTGTTACGAACATTCCGTTCAGATGTGGTGCGATCAGTTCTTTTACCAGTTCGTATTTTTCCGCAGAATTGTATCCTTGCAATACGACACCTACCCCTTTCAAATTCTCCGACGTCTCCAGTGCCGCAATAAAATTCTCCATCGTGTCATTTACAATCGTTGCGGCATCCACTACCGTCGGAACACCGATCGCGATCACCGGGATTCCCATCGTCTCTTTCGTGATCACGCTTCTGTGATTCCCCACACCCGCTCCGGGATGGATCCCGGCATCCGAGATCTGTATGGTCCGGTTCAGTCTTTTACTGCTTCTTGCCGCCAGCGCATCGATCACCAGGATCATATCCGGCTTTGTCTCCTTTACGACTCCCTGCACAATCTCTGCCGTCTCCATCCCTGTCTGCGCCATCACTCCCGGAACGATTGCACTTACGATCCGGCTTTTTTCTTCTACGCCATATCTTCCATATTCCTGTACCATATGCCTGGTGATATTCAACTGATCTACCACATATGGTCCCAACGCATCCGGCGTCACTTCACGGTTACCAAGCCCTACTGTCAATATCGAGCATCCCTTTTCTTTCGAATGCTCTTTTTCATTGTCTGCGTTTCTGTTTTTCGTTTCCTCATTTTCCACATATTTTTCCAAAAATCCTGCCAGAGTTTCTGATATCTCTCTGTGATATCCATCATCTGCCGATGCCATATCAGGGACTTCCAATGTAAGATATGTTCCCACCGGTTTTCCCATCATCTTCGCCCCGTTCTCCGTTTCAATCCTGACGGTTGTAATCTTAATCTCCCTCTCTTCATCGTATTCTTCTTCCAGTACAACGCCGGACACTTCTACATGATCTGATTCAAACCGTTCTTTTTGCTCCATCGCAAGATCCGTCCGGATCGTATACTTTTCCACCATCGTTTTCTCCATCCTTTCTTAAATTAATACTAGTTTTTCCAATATTTTCAGAAATATGTATTGACAGAATCTAATTCATGTCCTAAAATAAATTCGTATGTTTCGTTAGATCGTCCGTGTCCGGCTCTAACGAACTGGAAATCGAATTATAAAAATCGAAATACATTGATATCGGAGGTGGACAAATTGGCTAATATCAAATCTGCAAAGAAAAGAATTTTAGTAAACGAAACAAAAGCTGCTAGAAACAAAGCAATCAAGTCTAAAGTAAAAACTTGCGTAAAGAAAGTTGAAACAGCTGTAGCTAAGAAAGATGCCGCTGCTGCTGCAGAAGCATTAAAAGTTGCAATCGTTGAAATCAACAAAGCTGGAAGCAAGGGTGTTTACCACAAAAACACATGCTCTAGAAAGATTTCCCGTCTGACAAAAGCTGTTAACG
>ERZ838399.2133-NODE-2133-length-15755-cov-22.651019_pt1 | contig 15755 bp, 13 predicted proteins | sample MGYA00519683_ERZ838399 | MGnify/ENA primary metagenome ERZ838399 (study PRJEB31850, sample SAMEA3708833) | human gut metagenome | biome: human gut; feature: human-associated habitat; material: faeces | place: China | collected 2014 ...
CGGCCTCAGACTCCATCTCGACGACCTTGACCTGGTTGCCGAAGATGTTCTTCTGGCCGGCAGCAGACCACTGGTCCACGGAGTCAGCCATCGGAGAGGACGGGGTAATGGGGTAGATGGCAGCCACGTCCGTGTAGGCATACGCTACATGGGCGGCAGCGGTATTGCCATCCATAGTTTGCTTTGCTCTAGGCATTTTTCTTCCTCCATTATTCAGAATTTGGTACCTTTTGCGCGGGGCAATATGCCCCACATGGGACCGGAGAACCCCATAAAGGCACTATTGCTTGTATACTATAATAGCAAATTCCGCTCGCAAAGTAAACGCAAACCGCCCGACAAACGCACCAAAAATAAAAAAAAATTTTTAGCGCTTTTGTACGTCTTTAGCGTGTTAAAGTGAGCAATGGCGCGGATTTTCCGGTTTTTGGGCAACAGGCAGCCTTCTCTTTTACAGAAATTTTAAAATTCCGGCTGGAATGCCCGCTCCGGGGCGAATCTCATCATTGACAACAAACCGCATTTTGCCGTAAACTGGGAAGCAGAAAACCGGCGCTGTGCCGGAAAAAGGGGCGTTGAAGAAAATGAGCAATCCGGTCCATTTTGAAAAGACACTGTCCAGCGAGACGCTGTTTGAAGGGCGGGTCATCACCCTGACCAAGGACACTGCACTGCTGGAAAACGGCAGGACCGCCACCCGCGAAGTGGTGCATCACCACGGCGGCGCGTGCATCCTGCCTTATTTTGCCGACGGCACCATCTGCATGGTGCGGCAGTTCCGCTATGCCATGCAGCAGGAGCTGTGGGAGCTGCCCGCCGGCAAGCTGGAACAAGGGGAGGACCCCTTTGAAGCTGCGAAGCGGGAGCTGGAAGAGGAGTGCGGCCTGACCGCCGACCACTACACCTCGCTGGGCGAGTTCTACCCCACCGTGGGCTACGACACCGAGATCATCTACACCTGGGTGGCCACCGGCCTGCACGAGACCCACATGCACCTGGACGCGGACGAGTTCCTGACCCCGGACCGGGTGCCGCTGGAAAGGGCCTACGAGATGGTCATGCGCGGCGAGATCAAGGACGGCAAGACCATTGCCGGCATCCTGAAACTGAAAGCCCTGCTGAACGAGGGCAAGCTGTGAATATCCTGTACGAGGACAACGCCCTTGTGGTGCTGGACAAGCCTGCGGGGCTGTCCAGCGAGGAAGGGGTCCCGGCCGCCCTGCGGCAGCACTGGGACACCCCGGATGCCTTTGTGGGGGTGGTGCACCGGCTGGACACCGGCGTGTCCGGCCTGATGGTCTTTGCCCGCACCCCGGCGGCCGCCGCGGCCCTGAGCCGACAGATCACCCAAAGCCAGGAAGCCTATGCAGTGCAGGACGGCCGGGCCGAGGGCAGGGCAGAGGCCCCCTGCTTTGTCAAGCAGTACCGGGCGGTGCTTTCCGGCGGGCCAAACGACGCCCTGCCTGCGGCGGGCACCCTGCGGGACTGGCTGTTCAAGGACAGCCGCAGAGGCCGGGTGTTCCCGGTCAGCCGCCCGCGCAAGGGCGTGCGGGAAGCCGTGCTGGAATACCGCATTGTCCGGCAGACGCAGGATGCCTGCCTTGCTGAGATCACCCTGCACACCGGCCGCACTCATCAGATCCGGGTGCAGTTCGCCTCCCGGAAACACCCCTTATGGGGCGACGGCAAATACGGCAGCCGTGTGAAGGGTGCCATTGCCCTGCAGAGCTGCGGTCTGCAGTTCGTACACCCGGACACCGGCAGGATCATGAACTTCACGCTGCCGCTGCCGGACACTGCCCCCTGGAATCTGTTCGCGGAATGACGCCGCGCCTTGGTGAAAACGATGGAACAATACAAAACTGATGCTGAGATCTATGCGGTGCTGGAGCGGGAGATCATCGACCTGACCATCCGTCCCGGCTCCCCCCTGAGTGAAAACCCGCTGTGTGCCCGCTTCGGCGCACCGCGCACCCTGATCCGGATGGTGCTGCAGCGCCTGAAAGAAAGCGGTCTGGTGCGCATCGTGCCCTACAAGGGCACCACCGTCACCCGCCTGAACCGCCGCATCGTGGATGAACTGATCTACGAGCGCACGGCGGTGGAGGCAAAGGTCCTGCGGGACTTCACCCCCAAATGCACCCCGGAGCAGCGGGCGCTGATCCGGGTGCGGGTGGATGCCTACGAAGCCCTTGCACGGGCCGAGGCCCCGGATTACAACAAGCTGTACGAGGCCGACCGCCTGCTGCACGAGACCTGGTTTACAGCTATGGATAAGATGTATTTGTGGAGCACGCTGCAGAACGCCCACGCGGACTACAGCCGCTTCCGGATGCTGGACACCATGACCACCGGCGGACTGGACGAGGTGATCGCCGACCACCGCAACCTGCTCAACGCCATTGAGCGGTGCGACCTGGCCGCCTTTGAGCCGCTGGTGGAGCGGCACCTGTACGGCGGCATCCGCCGCCTGGGCTCCAAATTGACCGGCGAATACGCCGACTATTTTGAGCCGGAACCCGAAAAGTAAAAAAATGTTCCACGCGGAACAATAAAATAAGGAAGGCTCTTCCTTGTTGCTCTGCTGCAAAATATCGCCTAAGTTTGGGCAAAATTAACAAAGCGAAAAAGAAACCCGTTTCTATCTTGACACACAGCAAAGAATATGGTACTGTAACCATGCATAGAATAAATTGTGATTCAAGCACTTAATTTGTCTGTGCCTTACAAAAAAGAAAATTGTACGCGAGCAGCGTCGTTGGATTGTTACCGTTTGGCGGGCTAGACCAACTCTGCATAGCACAAGCCGAAAGCGTGTTTCAGCCTTCGGTATGTTTGCTGTGTCACGAGTGGTCTTTTTTTATTGCCTTTTCCAACCTGAGGATAAGAAACAATGCAATATACCGTTAAAAAACCGATTAACAACAACATCCTGCGCGTGGTGGACCCCACGGGCTGTGAGCTGATCGTCACCGGGCGCGGGCTGGGCTTTGGCGCTAAGCCGGGCTATAAAATCGAGGCCGAAACCGTGGAGCACAGCTACCGCATGACCAGCCCTGCCGTGCAGCAAAAGTTGGTGGAACTTCTGGAACAGATCCCCTATGAGCATCTGCTGCTCACCGATGAGCTGGTGGCAATGATCCGCAGTCGGGTGAACTACCCGCTGAACGAAAGCCTGCTCATCACGCTGGCCGACCACATCAGCTTTGCCATTCAGCGCAGCGAACAGGGGATTCGCTTTTCCAACCCGCTGATGGCTCCCATTCGGGAATTCTACCCGGAAGAGTATCTCCTTGGCATGGAGTGTCTTGCTGCCATCCGCCAGCGCTGCCATGCAGACCTTTCGGACGACGAGGGCGGTTTCATTGCGCTGCACATCGTCAACGCAGAGCTCAACACCACCATGAGCGTGGTGAACGATGTCACCCGCTTTGTGGATGGCTGCGTGCAGGTAGTGGAATGCTTTTACAACTGCCATTTTGACCGGGATGCACTGGATTTCAGCCGCTTTACAGTGCATTTGCGTTTTTTTGCGCAGCGCGTATTTCAAGGAAAACAGGAGCAGGAAAACGATCCCCATGACGAAGTGTTCCGCGCCCTGATCGCCCGCAATTGCAGCGAACACTACAAATGCGCTTGCTGCATTGCGGAGTATGTGCGCAACACCTGGCACAAGGAGCTTTCGGACGAGGAACTGGTGTTCCTTACGATCCATCTGAAACGGATTCGGATGGGAAAATAAGCTCTTTTGCTTCACCTTTGATTCTCCACAGGTCTTTCCTGTGTGGATATATATGCTGGATACGAACTTGAGAAAAGGAGAACTGAAGATGAAAGACAAGATCTTTGGCGTGCTGCAGCGCGTGGGACGCAGCTTTATGCTGCCCATTGCACTGCTGCCTGTAGCGGGCCTGCTGCTGGGTATCGGCAGCTCGTTCACCAACGAAACCATGCTGGCGGCCTATGGCCTGAACAGCGTCATCCACCCCGGTACCCTGATCTACACCATTCTGGACGTGATGAGCCAGACCGGCAGCGCCGTGTTCAACAATCTGGCGCTGCTGTTCGCCATGGGCGTGGCCATCGGCATGGCCCGCAAGGAAAAAGAGGTCGCGGCACTGTCCGGTGCAGTGGCTTATATCATTATGAATACAGCCATTCAGGCCATGATCAATGCGGCAGGCGGCGTAGAAGCGATGCCTGCCAACTCCACCACCACCATGCTGGGCATCACAACGCTGCAAATGGGCGTGTTCGGCGGCATCGTGGTCGGTCTGGGCGTGGCGGCGCTGCACAACAAGTTCTATAAGATCGAGCTGCCGCAGGTGCTGGCCTTCTTTGGCGGCACACGCTTCGTGCCCATCGTCAGTTCGATTGTGTATCTGGTGGTCGGCATTGCCATGTTCTATATCTGGCCGGTGGTGCAGAGCGGGATTGCCGCACTGGGTGCACTGGTGCTGGCTTCCGGCTACGCAGGTACCTTTATTTACGGCCTGCTGGAGCGTGCGCTGATTCCCTTTGGACTGCATCATGTGTTCTATATGCCGTTCTGGCAGACCGCTGTGGGCGGCACCGCCATCATCGACGGCATGACCGTGACCGGCGCACAGAACATCTTCTTTGCCGAGCTAGCCTCCAAGTCTACCACGGTGTTCTCGGTCAGCGCTACCCGCTTCATGGCCGGTAAGTTCCCCTTTATGATGTTCGGTCTGCCCGGCGCGGCGCTGGCGATGTACCAGTGCGCCAAGCCGGAAAAGAAAAAGGTTGCAGGTGGCCTGCTGCTGTCTGCCGCCTTGACGGCTTTCCTCACCGGCATCACCGAGCCGCTGGAATTTACCTTTATCTTTGTGGCTCTGCCCATGTACGCCGTGCACTGCGTGCTGGCGGGTCTGTCCTTCATGCTGATGCACATCCTGAATGTGGGCGTGGGCATGACCTTCTCCGGCGGTCTCATCGACCTGGTGCTGTTCGGTGTGATGCAGGGCAACGACAAGACCCACTGGATGTGGGTGGTCGTGGTCGGTGCGGTGTACTTTGTGCTGTACTACATCATTTTCCGCTTTATGATCTCCAAATTCAACTACAAGACCCCGGGCCGCGACGATGCCGAGGAAGTCAAGCTGTACACTCGTGCGGACGTGAACGCCCGCAGCGCCGCTTCCGGCAGCACCGCCCCCGCAGGGGATGATCCGGTCAGCGCCCTGATCGTAGAAGGTCTGGGAGGTGCCGACAACCTGTCCGACGTGGACTGCTGCGCCACCCGCCTGCGCTGCACCGTCAAGGATGTTGCGCTGGTCAAACAGGATGTGCTCAAGGCCTCCGGTGCCTCCGGCGTGATCTGCAAGGGCGACGGCGTGCAGGTGGTGTACGGTCCCAAGGTGGCGGTCATCAAGGCAAAGCTGGAAGATTATCTGGAAAATGCACCCAAGACCCCGGCGGCGACCGCAGCACCCGCCCCGGCAACGGCTCCCGCAGCCCCGGCAGCAGCCGCAAAGGATACCGTGCTGTCTGCCTGCCTGAACGGCACTGTCGTCCCGCTGGCCGAGGTGAAGGACGAAGCCTTTGCCAGCGGTGCGCTGGGGGACGGCATTGCCATTGAGCCCATCGACGGTGAACTGGTGGCACCTGCTGACGGTGAGATCTCCTCCACCTTTGAGACCCACCATGCCGTGGGCATGACCACCGTTGACGGTGCCGAACTGCTGATGCACATTGGCATCGACACGGTCAAGCTGGGCGGAAAGCACTTTACCTACCTCGTCAGCGAGGGTGACAAGGTGAAGAAAGGTCAGCCGTTGATCCGCTTTGATCTGGAAGCCATCAAGGCCGAAGGCTATCCTGTGACCACGCCGCTCATTGTCTGCAATACTGATGACTATGCCGCTGTCGCGGCTAAAGCCAGTGGCACCGTAAAGCAGGGCGATGCGTTGCTGGAACTGAAGCACTAAGCGTTTTTCTTCAACGGTAAGGCAGGGTTGTTATAAAGGAAAAGGGCAGCTGCACGAACTTGTGCAGCTGCCCTTTTGGCTTTATGCGCAGAACACCCCGGAGATGAAAATCTCCAGGCCGATGCCGATGAGGATGACGCCGCCCAGGATGGATGCCTTGCCGGAGAGCTCGGTGCCGAACTTCTTGCCGATGTTCAGGCCCGCCATGCAGAGGAAGAAGGTGACCACCGCAATGATGATGGATGCTGCCAGCGCCATCATCCAGCCGTACTCCGAGATGGTAAAGCCCACCGAAAGCGCGTCGATGCTGGTGGCTACGCCCTGCATGAACAGGGCACCGGCACTGAGCTCGGTGGCCTCCTCGGCCTCTTCACCCTTGATGCCGTCCACCAGCATCTTGCCGCCGATGTAGCCCAGCAGGGCCAGCGCGATCCACGGGATGAACGTTTCAAAGGACGAGAACAGCTCCACGATGGTGTGCACACAAATCCAGCCGGTCATGGGCATCACGGCCTGGAACACGCCGAAGGTGCCCGCGATCCTGCACATGGTGTCTTTGCCCATTTTGGGGTCATGCAGACCGTTTGCCAGGGACACCGAAAACGCATCCATCGCCAGACCTACGCCTAGCAGGGCACTGTTGAGGAAAAACACAAAACTCCATTCCATATTGTCTGCCTCCTGTTTGTTGACCGTATTCCAAACAATACAAAAACCCGGTCCCGGGCGCGTTGTACGTCCGGGACCGGGTGATTTTTTGAAATCCACTCCATGTGCACGGGCGCAGCAAACACGCACCAAAACACATGAGTCTCGCAAATGAAAGCAAGCCAGACCGAAACAGTCATTGTGTTGACTTGCTGCGCCCTGCAAAAGCGCCTGCTACTCCCCCACGGGTATTGTGATTTTGTTTATTCTAGCACAGTTTCAAGGCAAAGTCCAGACAAACCTGACGGCAGGTCAATCATTCCTTCTCTTCCGGGTCTGCCTCCGGGGTTTCGGTGGCGGCTGCGGCATCGGCCGCTTCCATCTCAGCCAGCTGCTCGGCAGTGGGCTCTGCCTCGGCCTCGGAGGCGTCGATCTGCTCGGTCTGTGCCTCGTCGTCGTGGTCGGTGCGGGCCAGCACCATCACCTTGTCGTTCTCGCCCAGACGCATCACCCGCACGCCGGAGCCGTAGCGGCTCTGCAGCGGGATCTCGTTGGCGTGCAGACGGATGATGATGCCCTCCTGACTGCTCAGCAGCACGTCATCCACATCATCCACGATCTTCACGGCGGCAACCTTGTCGCGGCTCACATCGTAGTTGCGGATGCCCTTGCCGCCGCGCGCAGTGATGCGGTAGGTGTCGATATCGGAGCGGCGTCCCTTGCCGTTCTCGGTCACGGTCAGCACCGTGCCGCCCTCGCGGCAGATGCACACGCCGACGACTTCATCGCCCTCCGCCAGACGGATGGCGCGCACGCCGTGGCCGTTACGGCCCATCGGGCGGGCATCCTCCTCGTTGAAGCGGATGGCCTGACCGTTGCGGGTGGCAACGATGAGCATATCGTGGCCGGAGGTCAGTCTTGTCCAGGCCAGTGCATCCCCCTCGTTCAGGGCAATGCCGATCAGGCCGGACTTGCGGATGTTGGCGTACTGCTCCAGCGGGGTGCGCTTGATGAGGCCCTGCTTTGTGACCATGGTCACGAAACCGCCCTCATTGGCCGTATCCTTGCTCTGGCAGAGCATATTGGTGACCTTTTCGCCCTCGGCCAGCTGCAGCAGGTTCACGATGTTGGTGCCCTTGCTGGTGCGGCTGCCCTCGGCAATGGTGTAGCCCTTGATGCGGAACAGGCGGCCCTTATCGGTAACGAACAGGACATAATCATGGGTGGAGCCCACGAACATCTCCTGCACGATGTCCTCTTCCTTGCGGGTCATACCGGAAATGCCGCGGCCGCCGCGCTTCTGGGCCTGATAAGTGGCCTTGAGTTGGCGCTTGATATAACCGGCCTCGGTCAGGGTATAAACGCACTGCTCTTCAGCAATCAGATCCTCGATATCCACCTCGCCGGTCACGGTCTCGATCTCGGTGCGGCGGTCATCGCCAAAGCGGCGCTTCATCTCCAGCAGCTCGCTCTTGACGATCTCCAGCACGCGGGCATCATCGGCCAGGATCTCTTCCCAATCCCGGATCTTGGCGTTCAGGGAGCCCAGCTCTTCCTCGATCTTCAGGATCTCCAGACCAGCCAGACGGCCCAGCTGCAGCTTGACGATGGCATCTGCCTGCGGGTCATCAAAGCCGAACTGCTCCATGATGGCAGCCTTGGCCTCGCTCATGCCGCCCTTGCAGGCACGGATGGTGGCGATCAGCTCATCCACGATGTCGGTGGCCTTCTTCAGGCCTTCCAGAATGTGGGCGCGTTCCCGGGCCTTTTTCAGGTCATACTGGGTGCGGCGGCGCACCACCTCATCCTGGAACTCCACATACTTCTGGATCATCTGCTTCAGGGTCATCACCTTGGGCACCTTGTGGTCGATGGCCAGCATGATGACACCCACCGTATCCTGCAGCTGGGTGTACTGATACAGCTGATTCAGGACGACCTGGGGGTTGGCATCCTTGCGCACATCGATCACGATGCGCATTCCCTTGCGGTTGGTCTCATCGTTCAGATCGCTGATGCCCTCGATCCGCTTTTCCTTGACCAGGTCGGCAATGTTCTCAATGAGGCGTGCCTTGTTGACCATGTAGGGGATCTCGGTCACGATGATCTGGGCGCGGCCGTTCTTCTTTTCCTCAATGGTGGCACGGCCGCGCAGGGTGATCTTGCCGCGGCCGGTGGCGTAGGCAGCACGGATGCCGCTGCGGCCCATGATGATGCCGGCGGTGGGGAAATCGGGGCCCTTGATGTGCTCCATCAGGCCGGGTAGGTCGATGTCCGGGTCCTCGATATAGGCCACACAGCCGTCAATGACCTCACTCAGGTTGTGGGGCGGGATGTTGGTGGCCATACCAACGGCAATGCCCTGACTGCCGTTGACCAGCAGGTTCGGGAAACGGCAGGGCAGAACGCTGGGCTCCTTCTTGGTCTCATCAAAGTTGGGGTCCCAGTCGATGGTATCCTTGTCGATATCGGTCAGCATCTCCACGGCCATACGGCTCATGCGGGCCTCGGTGTAACGGTAAGCAGCCGGGGGGTCGCCATCCACAGAACCAAAGTTACCCTGACCATCCACCAGCGGGTAGCGCAGGGAGAAATCCTGTGCCAGACGGACCATGGCATCGTAAACGGATGCGTCGCCGTGGGGGTGGTAGGAGCCCAGCACCGCACCAACGGTGTCGGCGGATTTGCGGTATGCATGGCTGGGGTCGTTGCCGCGCTCATGCATGGTGTACAGGATGCGGCGGTGGACGGGTTTCAAGCCGTCCCGCACATCGGGCAGGGCGCGGGACACGATGACCGACATGGAATAATCCAGGAAGGCCGTCTCGATCTCCTTTTTGACATCGCGGATGATCTTTTTGGTTCCGCTGCCCGGTATCATCACATAATCTTCTTCCATTTGTTCCTCCGAATTATAACAGATACCACTTTACTGTACTTTTGAATATTTCCATGTTGCAAATGGAAATAAATATTGATTACTTTCGCTGGTTCCCCCAGCATTAACAAACAAATTATAAAGATGAATCATCCCATTAGTTAATTCATCATTCATTATTAGGGTAAAACTCTCATTCGAACCCTCTAATATTACTTTTACTGGTTCACCTTGATTATCTCTATTTTCAGCTATATCAGCTAACATTTGTATAGATCCATCATCTAAGCTAAGAAAAGTTTCTTCTTCATACTTGCCACTGGTCGTACTATATGGATAATTAAATATTGCAGAAATATCACTAAAAATATAATTTACATTTCCTATGATAAATGTTACCTGTTTTAAGTTCAAAAAACGATTTGAAGTAAATTTTATATCATAGCAATAAGTCATTGAATCACTTTTTTTTCTTGCAAGTATAGCAGGCGTAAAAGATACGATACTACCATCTTCACTATAGTACACATCATTATTATTTTTTGCAATTGAACTTAAAGCATAAACTGCTATATCATCTCGATTGCTTTCTGTGTATTGAATATCTTCTCCTTTTCTCAGTACATTTAAGTCCAATCCACTAGAAGCCATTACAGTAAGAATACATGAGCATCCAATAAAAGCTGAAATAATAAGTGAAACAACACGCTTTTTCATAGAATAGCTCCTTTCTAACTTTTCATGGAAGCGTTTGCCCGTTGTTCCTCAGACGTCCAGCTTTGCGTACTGGGCGTTGGTCTCGATAAAGCGGCGGCGGGGCTCCACCTGGTCGCCCATGAGGATGGTAAAGGCTTCGTCGGCCTTTTCGGCATCGTCGATGGTGATCTGCACGATCACGCGATTGTCCGGGTTCATGGTGGTCTCCCACAGCTGGTCCGGGTTCATCTCACCAAGGCCCTTATAGCGGTTCACCTTGGCACCCGGCATTTCCTGCGAAAGCACGGCCATTTCGGCGTCGTTGTAGGCATACTTGATGGTGCTGCCCTTCTGCACCTTGAACAGGGGCGGCTGGGCCACATACACATGGCCCTGCTCGATGAGCGGGCGCATATAGCGGAAGAAGAAGGTCAGCATCAGGGTGCAGATGTGAGAACCGTCCACATCGGCATCGGCCATGATGAACACCTTGTCGTAACGCAGCTTGGAGATGTCAAATTCCTCGCCGATGCCGCAGCCCAGGGCCAGCACCACGGGCATCAGCTTATCGTTGCCGTAGATCTTATCGGCGCGGGCCTTTTCCACGTTGAGCATCTTGCCCCACAGCGGCAGGATGGCCTGAATAGCCGAGTCACGGCCCATCTTGGCGGAACCGCCTGCAGAATCGCCCTCGACGATGAAAATTTCAGTCTTGGAGGGGTCCTTTTCCCGGCAGTCGGCCAGCTTGCCGGGCATGCGGCTGGTCTCCAGCGCGCTCTTGCGGCGCACCAGTTCCCGGGCCTTCTTGGCGGCAGCGCGGGCGCGGGCAGCCTGGGTGGCCTTTTCAAAGATGGCCTTGGCCACACCGGGGTTCTCTTCAAAGAACTCCATCAGCTTTGCATAGACCATGTTGGACACGAGGGTGCGGATCTCGGTGTTGCCCAGCTTTGCCTTGGTCTGGCCCTCAAATTCGGCCTCCTGCAGCTTGACCGAGATGACGCAGATCAGGCCCTCGCGCACATCGGCACCGGACAGGTTCTCGTCCTTGTCCTTCAGCAGGCCGTGGCTGCGGCCGTAATCGTTGAACACGCGGGTCAGGCTGGACTTGAAGCCCTCTTCGTGGGTGCCGCCGTCCGGGGTGTTGACGTTGTTGGCAAAGCTCAGAAGCAGCTCGTTGTAGCTGGAATTGTACTGCAAAGCGATCTCTGCCACGCCGCGGTCGGTCTGCCCCTTGAGGTAGATGACGTTGGGGTGCAGCACTTCCAGCTTGCGCTTTTCGCCCAGATAGGTGACAAAGCTCTTGATGCCGCCCTCGTAGCACATGACCTCGGAGCGGTAGCAGGGGTCGCCCTCCTGCCCATCCTCCAGCACGGGGGTGTACAGCTGACGCTCATCGGTCAGGGTGATCTTGACACCGGCGTTCAGGAAGCTTTCCTCCCGCAGGCGCTTTTCCAGCGTGTCGAAGTCGTAGACGGTGGTATCCTTGAACATTTCCGGGTCGGGTTTGAAGGTGACCCGGGTGCCGGTGACGCCCTCGGCTACCGTGCCGATGCACTTGAGGTCGCCGTCCGGGTCGCCGCGCCGGAAGGTCTGCTCGTATTCCTTGCCGTCGCGGCGCACGTTGACGGTAAGCCACTCGGAGCAGGCGTTGACCACCGAAGCGCCCACGCCGTGCAGACCGCCGGCCACCTTGTAGCCGGAATTCTCGCCGCCGAACTTGCCGCCGGCGTGCAGGATGGTGTACACCACGGTGACAGCGGGCAGACCGGTGTCGGCCTGAATGTCCACGGGGATGCCGCGTCCGTTATCGGTGACCTGAATGATATTGTCCTTCAGGATCTTGACCTCGATGTGGTCGCAGTAACCCGCCAGCGCCTCGTCAATGGCGTTGTCCACGATCTCGTACACCAGATGATGCAGACCGCGCTCACCGGTGGAGCCGATATACATACCCGGGCGCTTGCGCACCGCCTCCAGACCCTTCAGCACCTGGATCTCGCTGGCGTTATACTCGTGGTCGGTTACGGTATCGGCATTTGTACTGGTAATGATTTCTTCTGCCATATCCTTTCTCCCTTTTGTTCATTTTTGCGTTTGTTTTTTCAAATTATAGCAAAGCGGGAACCGGTACACCATGGTGTACTTTTTTCTCGCCGTTTTGTTGTGTTTTCACGCGCTGCCCGCAGAGGGCGTTCCGGCTGGCACGGTGCGGCTTTCCGGGCAGTTCCGGGGCTTTCCCATCCCTCTTTTTTCTGTGGATCTTCCGCCCGTTTTCCGCAAATTTCACTCCACCATCTTTTGCGCTCTGCGGCGCATGGCGGCGCTGGACAGCTCCGAAAGATACACCGCATCCACCAGCCCTCCGTCTGCCAGCACATAGCACTGGGGCAGCTCGTCCGAAAGGCTGACCACCGCCCCATTCTTCTGGGCGTAGTTCAAAAACTCCCGCCCCCGGGGGGAGATGGTGGTGGTCTCCAGATCAAAGATGCCAATGATGTCACGGTCGTTCAGGACATAGTCCCGCCCCAGATGAATATACATACTGTATTTTCTCCCGTGTCTTTTGTTTGCATAAAGCCCACGAAAATGCAGCTTTTATGCAGTATCGCTTACAACATTTATCCATGCTGTCAAACCCGGTTCAGCACCCCGCCGTCCATGCGGTACACCTCGCCGTCGGTCTTTAAAAAGTCCGTGTCATCGCAGCTGGTCACAAAGGTCTGCTTTTCTTTCATGCAGGTGAGCAGATACTGCTTGCGTCCTTCGTCCAGCTCGCTCAGCACATCATCCAGCAGCAGTACCGGGTGCTCCCCGGTGATCTGCGCCGCCGCCGCGGCTTCGGCCATTTTCAGGCTCAGCACCACGCTGCGCTGCTGTCCCTGACTGGCATACACCCGGGCAGGCTGATCGTCCAGCAGCAGCTCCAAGTCCTCGCGGTGGATGCCGCACAGGCTCTGCCCGGCGCGCAGCTCCTCCTCCTGCCGCTGACGCAGCAGGTCGGCAAGCCCGCCCGGCGCAAACTGGGCGGCGTAGCGGATGCTCATCCGTTCTGCCCCGTGGGAAAGCTCCGCGTAGTTGGCACAGGCGCGGGGAGCCAGCAGTTTCAGATACTCCCGCCGCCGCTGCTGCAAGGCTTCGCCCTGTGCGGCAAGTTCGGTGTTGAGCACCTCCAGCAGGGTGCGCTTTTCCGCATAGGGGCGCTCCTGCCCGTTTGCAGAGTGGCGCAGCAGCGCATTTTTTTGCTGCAAAACCCGCACATAGCGGCGGTAGCTGGCCAGATACCCGGGGTACAGTTGGCACAGCGCAGCGTCCAGAAACTTGCGCCGCCCTTCCGGAGCCCCCTTAACAAGGCTCAGGTGGCCGGGGTCGAACACCACCGCCGGAAAGCTGCCCGCCAGTGCCGCCGCCCGCTTGGGCGCTGCACCGTTTACCGCCGCATAACGGCCGGGCTTTGCGGCTTCCGGGGTGCCCACGGTCATGCGGATGTGGGCAGGCTCGGCGGGCTCACAGCCTTCTGGCCTATCCCGCTGGGTATCGGCTTCCAGCACCGCGAATGCTTCTCCCCGGCGCACAAGCTCGGCATCCTTGCCGCCCCGGAAGCTTTTGCCGCCGGTCAGCAGCCAGATGGCCTCTAAAAGGTTCGTCTTGCCCTGACCGTTGTTGCCGCAGATGACGGTAAGCTCCCGGCCAGGTTCCAGCCGTGCCGCACAAATATTGCGATAGTTCTGTACTTCCAGCGAAAGCAGACGCATTTACTGACCCTGCCCGATCTCTACGCTCTGGCCGTCCAGCTCGATGACGTCCCCGGCGCGGCACTTTTTGCCCCGCATGGTGCACACCTCGCCGTTCACCTTCACAGCACCGCCCTGCACCAGCTCCTTGGCTTCGCCGCCGGTCTCGCACAGACCGGCAAATTTGAGCAGGGCATCCAGCTTGATAAACTCGGTATGAATGAGAATCTTCTGCATAAAACGCGCTCCTTAGTCGTTTTTAAAGCGTACCGGCAGTACCAGATACAAAAAGTCGTTGCCCTCTACCGGCAGCACCTTCACCGGGCTCAACGGGCCGCTGATCTCCATGCGCACCTGCTCGGTGCGGGCGTTGCGCAGCGCATCCAGCAGATAGCGGTTATTGAAGCCGATCTCCACCTCATCGCCCTCGCAGGCGGCGCTGAACTCGTCCACCACGCGGCCGAGGTTGGTCTGGCAGCGCACCACGACTTTACCCTCTGTAAAGGAGATGCGGAGGGGATTTTTTAAACGCTCTGTAATAATCAGGGAAGCGCGCTCGATGGTGGAGATGAAGTCCTTGGTGTCGATGGTCACCCGGGTGCGGCTTCCGGCGGGGATGACGTTGCGGTAATTCAGGAATTCGCCCTCGATCAGGCGGCTCATGATGGTGTAACCGGCGGTGGTGAACACCACATAGCGGCGGTTCGCACTGATGTGCACATCCTCTTCGTCATCGTTGGCCAGCAGATGGGACACCTCGGTCATGGTCTTGCTGGGCACGATGATGCGGATATCCTTCACGGCAGTGATGGGGCGCTCCACAATAGCCAGACGATATCCATCCAGCGCTACAATGGTCAGCTTGTCCAGTTCGATCTCGAACAGTTCGCCGGTGTGGGCGGGTTTTTTCTCGTCCTGACTGACGGCGTACAGGGTGCGGTCGATCATATCCCGCAGCACGCCGGTCTTGATGGTCAGGGTCTGCTCCGCGCCGGTGTTGGGCAGATCCGGGAAATCGGTAGCCGGCATGGACTGGATCTCGAACTGTGCCACGCCGCTCTGGATGGTGGTCTTGCCGTTATCGGCTGCCACGATGCTGATCTGACCTGCCGGCATCCGGCTGATCATGCTGCTGAGCAGCTTTGCATTCAGCACGATCTCACCGGGTTCCTTGATGTTGGCTTCGATGGTGGTCACGATGCCCATTTCCAGATCGTAGCCGGTCAGGGTGAGCTGAAAGCCCTCGGCCTTCAGCAGAATGCCCTCCAGCACCGGGATGGACGAGCGCATGGTGACAGCTTTGGAAACGCCGTCGATGGCTGCACTGAGCAGCGTTTTATCGCAGACGATGTTCAAAACAGTATCTCTCCTTTTTTCACACTTCCGGCTTGATCCCTGCCCTTTGGGCTGCTGCCGGAAGGCAGTAATATATTGAACTTGTTGTAGTAACCGTAGTAGGGGGTGGGGAAGATGTTGAAAACCCGAAAATGTCTTGCCGGGATGCGGGGCTTTGGCTTTCCACCGGGTTGTGGAAGGCTCGTGAAGGAAATGTTGAAAGGTGGGGAACGGTGGTTCTTTCCACAGCCGATGTGAAGAACTGATGTTAAATGTTGAAAACTAAGTGGAAAGTGTGGAAAGCTTCGCCTTTTTGCCACAAGATATAGGCTTATTTTCCCCTTTTTGTTCCGTTTTCTCCCCATATTTTGGGGTCACACCCTGAAATGAGTATGACTTTTGCCCGGTTTTCCCCGGTTTATGCCTTCACGTTTTTGATGATATCGCTCACGGTCTCCCGCAGATGCTGGTCGTTCTTCATGTCCCGCTCCATGGTCTTGAGGGAGTAGACGATGGTGG
>ERZ838399.2149-NODE-2149-length-15639-cov-18.784202_pt1 | contig 15639 bp, 14 predicted proteins | sample MGYA00519683_ERZ838399 | MGnify/ENA primary metagenome ERZ838399 (study PRJEB31850, sample SAMEA3708833) | human gut metagenome | biome: human gut; feature: human-associated habitat; material: faeces | place: China | collected 2014 ...
AGCTGGTGATCAAGGGACAGACCTTCCAGGAGATCGCCCTGTTTGTGGCAAAGCGCCTGAGCCCGCTGGATGACGTGCTGTCCACCGCCACCCACTTTGTGCTGCGCACCTACAAAAAGGAAGGCCGCCTGTATCAGGACGAAGAAATCGACGAAAGAGAGTGCACGGTGCTGTGATGGACTACGATAAACTGATCGCGCCTGCCGCCCAGGCCATGCGGCCCTCCGGCATCCGCAAATTCTTTGATCTGGCCGCCGAAATGCCGGAATGCATCAGCCTGGGCGTGGGCGAACCGGACTTCAAGACCCCCTGGGCCGTGCGAGAAGCAGGCATCGAGAGCCTGGAGCACGGCCGTACCCGGTACACCTCCAACGCTGGCTTAAAGGAGCTGCGGGCCGAGATCAGCCGCTATCTGGAGCGGCGCATGGGCCTGCGGTACGACCCCATGCGGCAGATCCTGGTGACGGTGGGCGGCAGCGAAGCCATTGACATGTGCATCCGCACCCTGATCCAGCCCGGGGATGAGGTGATCATCCCAGAGCCCTGCTTTGTGTGCTACGAGCCCATCACCACCCTGTCCGGCGGCGTTCCGGTCCATGTGGCCTGCCGTCAGGAGGACGAGTTCCGGCTGCGTGCCGACGCCCTGAAGGCGGCCATCACCCCCCGCACCAAGCTGGTGATCATGCCCTTCCCGAATAACCCCACCGGCGCGGTGATGGAGTGGGAAGATCTGGAAGCTGTGGCCGAGGTACTGCGGGACACCAATGTGATGGTGCTGTCGGATGAGATCTATGCGGAGCTGAACTATGGCCTGCGGCCCCATGTGTCCATTGCCTCCCTGCCGGGCATGGCAGAGCGCACCATCGTGGTCAACGGCTTCTCCAAGAGCTACGCCATGACCGGCTGGCGGCTGGGCTACGCCTGCGGCCCGGAACCCATCATCAAGATCATGACCAAGATCCACCAGAGCGCCATCATGAGCGCCCCCACCACCAGCCAGTATGCCGCCATCACGGCCCTGCGGGACTGCGACGGCGAGATCGACCGCATGCGCGACGAGTACAACATGCGCCGCCGTCTGGTGGTGCGCTCCTTCAACGATATGGGCCTGACCTGCTTTGAGCCCCGGGGAGCCTTTTACGCCTTCCCCTGCATCAAGAGCACCGGCCTTACCAGCCAGGAGTTCTGCACCCGGCTGCTGGAAGAAAAGCATGTGGCCATCATCCCCGGCGATGCCTTTGGCGCATCCGGCGAGGGCTACTGCCGCGTGTCCTACGCCTACAGCGTGGAGCACCTGACCGAGGCGCTCAAGCGCATCCGGGAGTTCCTGCAGGAAAACGGCCTGGTTCAGGGCAACTGAGGAGGGAATGCTCCATGCGAAAGCAGAATGTGGTGACCGTTCTGGCCCCGGCAAAGCTCAATCTGGCGCTGGACGTGGTGGGCCTGCTGCCCAATGGCTACCATGATCTGGACATGACCATGCAGGCCATCACCCTGTACGAGCGGGTGGTGCTGCGCCGCAGCCCTTACCTGAATCTGCGGCTGCCGGGCAGTCTGGTGGCCCCCAACAACAAAAATACCGCCATCAAGGCGGCGCTGGCGTTTTTCCACTACACCGGCCTGCTGGCGGGGGTGGACATCACTATTTATAAGAATACCCCGGTGCGGGCAGGCATGGCCGGCGGCAGCGCCGATGCCGCCGCCGTGCTGGTGGGCCTGAACGAGCTGTACGGTGCCCGGCTCTCCATGAGCGAGCTGTGCGCACTGGGCGCGTCCATTGGCGCAGATGTGCCCTTTGCCCTCATGGGCGGCACCTGCCGGGTGCAGGGCGTGGGCGACCTGCTCAAGCCCCTGCCGCCGGTGCCGGACTGCTGGTTCACGGTGGTGATGCCGGATTACGGCGTTTCCACCCCGGAGGCCTTTGCCGCCTACGACAAGGTGGGCAGCACGGTGCACCCGGACTGTGAGACCCAGGAAGCCGCCGTCCGCGCCGGAGATCTGGACGCGGTGTGCGCCGCTGCCGGCAACGCCCTGGAAGAATGCAGCGGGGCCAAGGACACCGAGGCCATCAAGGCGTTGCTCCGGGAGCACGGCGCGGTGACCGCCCTGATGACCGGCAGCGGGGCGGCGGTGTTCGGCATCTTCCGGGATGAGACATCCGCCCGCGCCGCCGCTGCGGCGGCAAAGCACCGCTGGAAGCAGGTGTACACCGCGCAGCCGGACAAGGGCGGCGCGCGGGTCGTCTGATCTGTCCATGAATAAACCTCCTTCCCATGGGGCAGAATGGCTCCAAGGGAAGGAGGTCTTTTTTGTGCAGACCTTTTATAAAATCTGCCTGATCCTGATGATCGTGGGCGGCATCAACTGGGGCCTTGTGGGCCTGTTCCAATTCGACTTTGTGGGCTGGCTGCTGGGCGGCAGCGCCTCCATCTGGTCCCGTATCGTGTTCACGCTGGTAGGTCTGGCGGCCCTGTGCGGCATCCCGGGGCTGTTCACCGAGGAAACCGAGGAATAACAGAACGGCTGCTGCACAATAGCGTGCAGCAGCCGTTTTATAGCGTACAGATGTGCAAATCTTTAAAAAACAGCCTTGACAAGCATTTTTCACTATGCTATATTCTGGTAGTAAGCAGGGCATCCGGCTCTGCAAGGCTTTGGAACAAAAGGAGTATGCTGAATGAAGTGTTCTCGTGAATTGAAGATTGTGCGCTGAACCGGGAGGTTTGCGCTACATCTTTCGTTCGCACCTCCCGCATGATCGCACATACGCATCATTCTGGAGGAAAATCAATCATGAATCGTGAAAATAAACGCAAGACATTTGAAAAGGGTTATTATAAAACACACGCCTGCAACGAGGTGTTCACCTGCAGGAACTGCGGACGCATTGTGGTTCCCGAGGGGGCAGGCAGTGCCCACCGCAACCATTGCCCGAATTGCCTGTGCAGCCTGCACGTTGACGAGGAGCCCGGCGACAGGGCATCGGACTGCGGCGGACTGATGGAGCCCGTTGCGGTCTGGGTGCGGAAGGGCGGCGAGTGGGCCATTGTCCATCGCTGCCGCCGCTGCGGGAAGCTGGATTCCAACCGGGTCGCAGCCGATGATAACCCGATGAAACTGATGTCCATTGCAATGAAGCCTCTTTGTGAACCGCCGTTCCCTCTTGACCGTATCCGTGAGATGACGGCACTGATGGGCGGGGACGGAACGATGGAGTAATAAGGCACACGAACAACTGAAAAAGCAGGGCACTCCCGCGGTGGGGGTGTCCTGCTTTTGCGTAAGCATCGGTCTGTTTTACCGGTCGTTATCCACATCGTCCCACCCCACCAGGTCCGGCAGGGTGAGGGTCTCGTCCGAGCAGCGGGTCCGGGGACCTTCCGGCCCGGCGGCCAGGGTGGAGGTGACCTCCCGGGCGATCTCCCGGATGGCGGTGCAGTCCTCCGGCAGGTCGGTCTGGCTGCGGCCGGAGTGGGTGAACAGCACCTTGCCCAGGTGCCCCACCACCAGCGTCAGCGGTAAAATCTGCGGGGCAGAGCTGTCATAGCGGTAGCCCTGCTCCTTTGCAGTCTTGTAGATGCGCTGGGCGGCAAAACTCCAGCTCCGCAGGCCGCGGGCCTGCTCCACGCCCAGATAGCTGTACAGCACGCCCGGTGCGTCGCAGATGATGGGAAACGGAAATTCAGCCCCCTGGGTGGCCTGCGCCACCGTCCGGGCCGAGGAGCGCACCACGCAGGCCAGCCGGACGCCCCGCAGGCGGGCGTAGGTCTTGAGGTAATGGGTCAGATATTCCCGCGTGACCGGGTGGTCAAAAGCGGGCAGAAAGATCATGACCAGAGGCTGTTCCCCCTCACACAGGGCGTAGAAATCGTTGCCGGGCTTTGTAGGGGTGTCGAAAGTAAAACGGGGGATCGAAGTGCCCACCAAGTGCTCAGAACTCATACCGCAATTGCACATCCTTTCCGGCTTGCCGCGCACCGGGGCGCACAGTGCCCGGTGCAAATGTTCCGATATAAAAAAATCCACACACTGTCCCGGCAGGGGGCAGCGGTGGATCAAAACCTATAAAAGATCCCGCCCGGTCGTCTGCGGCCAATCAAACCTACCCTTGCGGACAGGTGGGTGCCCTGTCGCCGGTTTCACGCTTCCTCATCGAGCCTCCATGGTCGACCCATGGCGGGGAGGTCTGCATTCCACCGGAGAACTCCGGGCTCCCGTTGAATGATTAGTAGGATCATATAAACCGCAACAAATCGAGCCGGGCAGGAAGTCTTGCCTGGTAATTTGGGGGAGGAAAACGATCAGTCGATCTCGTAATCGTCGCTCAGGCGCTGCTCAAACAGCTTGCTGACTTCCAGCAGAGTCTCGTCGTCCTCTACCACGTCCAGATATTCGCCTTCGTCGTCCTCGCCAACGCTCAGGATCACCAGCTGGGCATCCTCTGCGTCCTCTTCATTTTCGGTGTATTCCACCACAGCCAGATAATGCACGCCCTTGTGGTCCAGTGCGTCGATCACCTCAAAGGTGACCTCGTTGCCGTCCTCGTCCTCAAGGGTCATCAGGTCGGGCTGATATTCCTCGTCCTCGGTATTCGGGTTCTTGATTTCGTCAGACATAGATCGTGTCTCCTGTATCGTGTCATAAGACGGGCTTTTGCGTACCGGCCCGTCCGGTCTGCATATAGTGTAGCGTTTTTTTGCCTGCTCGTCAAGATGCTTTTTCGCACAGAAATTGCTTTGCAAATTTTCACCAGTTTGCTCTCGCACTGCGGCACGGAATATGGTATACTATAGCTCTGGAATTTTTTCGTGTCCGGCGGGCACGTCTGATACAGCATATGGAGCGAGGGGGAAAACTATGCGTAAAAAACGATGGGCGGTACTGGCACTGGCCGCGGTGCTGGCACTGGCGGGCTGCAGCTTTGGCGGTTCCGGCGGGGGCGGCACCACGGTGCAGAAGATCGACCGCCCGGCGGTGGAGTCGGCGGAAGAGCAGTTCACGCACCCGGCGGCAGGGGACACCGTGGCGGTGTTCGACACCTCGGCGGGCGTGTTCAAGGCAGTGCTCTTCCCGGACAAGGCCCCGCAGGCCTACGACAACTTTACCGGCCTTGTGCAGCAGGGCTATTACAACGGCCTGACCGTCTCCCGTGTGGAGAGCGGTTTTGTGGTGGAGGCCGGGCAGGGCACCGACGGAAAGGGCACCACCATCTGGAGCGGCAGCCGCTACCCGGTGGAGACCACCGACAGTCTGCACCACTACTCCGGTGCCCTGTGCATGGGCGTGGATGCTTCCGGCGAGTGCGCCAGCGTGTTCTATGTGGTGCAGACCCTGCCGGGGAACCAGTCGGTGACCCAGGAACTGGTGGACAAGATGAACGCCTCGGGCTACCGTGCCGAGGTGGTGGCCGCTTACCAGACCGTCGGCGGCGCACCCTATCTGGATTACACCGATACCGTGTTCGGGCAGGTGTATGAGGGCATGGATGTGGTGGACACCATCGGCCAGACCAGTGTGGATGAAAATCAGAAGCCCACCGAGGACATCACCATCAACAGCGTGAGCATTGAAACGTATCAGTGAACAAAAGGGCACCTGCCATATGGCAGGTGCCCTTTGTGCTGCGCCCCTTTTTCGTGAAAACATTCTTTCTACATCAGATCTCTCCGGGGTGCTCCTTGCGCCAGGCAAGGTAGTCGTCCAGAATCACCGTGGCGCTGACGGAATCCAAAATCTCCTTGCGGCGGCTGCCAAAGGTGCCGCTCTCGTCCAACAAGTCGGCGGCGGCGCAGGTGGTCTGGCGCTCGTCCCACATGCGCACCGGCAGGCCGCTCCAAAGCTCCACAGTCTTTGCCAGCTTGCGGCTTTTTGCGGCACGCTCGCCCTCGGTGCCGTCCATGTTCAGCGGCAGACCGATGACGATGAGCTCAGCGCCGATCTCTTTGGCCGCCTCGCACACCCGCGCGGCCACCTTGTTGCGGGCCTTGAGGGTGATCTGCGGGGTGATGGGCGTGGTCAGGAATTCGGTGTGGTCACAGGTGGCAAGGCCAGTGCGGCTGTCTCCGTAATCAACGGCTAGGATCTTCATGCAAACGTCCTTTCTGTGCAGTCTTTTTTCTCAGTGTACCACAGCCGCCGCCCCATTGCAAAGAAAACCGTAGTTTTGCAGGCGGTTTCGTGTTACAATAACGGCAGGACATCCCAAACGACAAAGGAGGAAACAGCATGCTCAAACTGGTTCTGGGCGGCTCCGGCAACGGCAAGACCACCCTGCTGTACGCCCGCATCAAGGCGCGGGCCGAGGCCGGGCAGCGCAGCATTCTGTTGGTGCCGGAACAGTTCACCTCCAGCACCGAGGGCCGCATCTACCGGGAACTGGGGGACGCGCTCTCCGGCATGGTGGACAGCTATTCTTTCACCAGCCTGGCAGAGCACATCCTTTCGGCCGAGGGTGGTGCAGCGGTGCAGACCCTCTCGGATGCGGGCCGTGCTGTGCTGGTGCGCCGCACGCTGGAAGAGCTGCAGGACACGGTACAGTATTATTACCGCCACCGGCGCAGTGCGGCGTTCTGCCAGATGGCCGCTGAGACCATCGACGAGCTGAAAAGCGCCGGGCTTTCGGGGCAGCAGCTGTACCGGCTGGCCCAGGGGTGCGGTTCCGGCAGCGGCAAGCTCACCGAGCTGGCACTGATCCTGCAGGGCTATGAAACGCTGCTGGCCGGCACCGGTATGGACCCCTCCGACCGGCTGGAACTGGCGGCGGACCGGCTGGAAGCGGCCCTTGCCCGGGGCAGCCTGCCGGAGTTTTTGCAGGACCGGGCCGTGTTCATTGACGAATTCGATACCTTCAACGCCCCCAAAAAGCGGCTGCTGGCGGCACTGCTGACGGCACTGCCGCAGGTGACGGTGGCCCTGTGCGATGACGGTGCCCCGCTGGTGCCGGGGGACACCGGGCTGTTTGCCGGAGCCAAGCAGATGGCCGCACAGCTGCGGCAGCTGGCCCGCAAAATCGGCACGGAGGTCCATGCCCCGGAGCTGCTGCGCCGGGACCTGCGCCACAAGGATGCACCGGGTCTTGCGGCAGTGGCAGCACTGCTGGAAGGAAACGGCACGGAAGTGACGCAGGCACCAGAGGTGCGGCTGTTCCCGGCAGCCAGTCGCGAAGAGGAAGCCCGGTGCGCGGCGGCCGCCATCCGCCGCCTGATGCGGCAGGGCGTGCGGTGCGGCAAGATCGCCGTGGTCTGCCGCGACATTGCAAAATACCGGGCGGCCGTGCGGTATGAGTTCCGCATGGCGGACATCCCGCTGTACTGCGACGAGCCCACGACCCCGGAGTTCAGCGCCCCGGCCACGGCGGTGCGGGCCTTGCTGGCCCTGCTGCGGGGTGCGGACATGACCGAGCAGCTTACCGTGCTGGCCAAGACCGGGCTGTGTGCGCTGTCGGAAGAGCAGGTGTGTGCGCTGGAAAACTATGCCTACACCTGGTCGCCCAATGCGGCGGCCTGGCGGGCCGAATTCACCAAAAACCCAAAGGGCTTTGGTGAAAACGAGCTGACCGACGAGGATCGGCAGAATCTTGCCTGGGCCGAGGACGCCCGCCGGAAGCTGGTGAACGCCGTGGACACCCTGCGCGGAAAGGTGAAGGGCGGCAACGCGGAGCAGATCAGCCGGGCTGTTTATTTCTGCCTGAAGGAGCTGGGGGCCGAGGAACAGCAGGCCGGGCTGGTGGAGGATATCCGCGCGGCACGGGGCATCCCGGCGGCAGAGGAAGCCGCCCGCGAGTGGAACGTGGTGATGCAGCTGCTGGACGAGATGGCCAGCCTGCTGGGGCAGCAGAGCGTGACCGTGGCTGAGTACGAGGACCTGTTCGGCCTGCTGCTGCGTTCGTCCGACCTGGGGCATATCCCCCAGACACTGGACGCCGTGGTGCTGGCCAGCGCGGGCAAGATGCGTCTGGACGCGCCGGATTATGTGTTCGTGCTGGGGCTGGCAGAAGGGGAGTTTCCCTGTGCACCGGCCGAGAGCGGCCTGCTGACCCACGCCGACCGTGACGCACTGATGGCCCAGCAGGTGGAACTGCCGGACTGCTTTGAGAACCGGGTCATCCGGGAGCAGGTGTGTTTTTATAAAGCGCTCACTGCCCCGGCAAAGGGGCTGTGGCTCAGCTGGCCCAAGGGACAGGGCCAGACCCTGTGCGCGGTGGTGGAGCCCCTTGTGGATGCACTGCACCCGGCTGCCCCGGAACTGGAGCTGACCGACCTTGCCGCCACCCCGGCGGACGGTCTGGACACGCTGGGCGGCGGCTGGCTGCTCACCGATGTGGAGCGCGCCAGCCTGACCGAGGCCCTGCATACCCCCGGTGCCGGGCAGCCGAAGGGCCTTGCCCTGCTGCACCGCATGGAAGAGAACCCGCCCCGGCAGGTGTACGACCTGCCCGCGCTGGAAACGCTGCTGGGCCGGAGGCTCCGCGTCTCGCCCAGCCAGCTGGAAAAATACTATACCTGCCGGTACGGCTATTTTCTGCAATATGTGCTGGGGCTGAAGCCCCGCAAACGGGCGGAGCTTTCCGCCGACCAGAGCGGCACCCTGATGCACTGGGTGCTGCAGATGGCACTGGACCCCCACCCGGGGCCGGACAACCCCTGTGCGGCCCTGCAGCCCTATCTGGAACTGGACGACGAAGCCATGGCCGCGCTGGCCGGGCTGCTGGTGGACGAGTATGCAAAGCGCTTTCTGCCGGAGGACACGGCCCGCTTTGCCTACCTGCTCTCCCGGCTGAAAAAGAGCATGACCGGCCTGCTGTGCTACCTGCGGGACGAGCAGAACCAGTCCCGGTTCCGTCCGGTGGCCTGTGAGCTGAAGATCGGCAGCGGGGCCGACGCCGTGCCCGGGCAGCTGTATCACCTGTCGGACGGGCGCACCGTGCAGCTCATCGGTACGGTGGACCGCGCCGACGAGTGGGTGGAAGAGGACGGCACCCGCTGGGTGCGGGTGGTGGACTACAAGACCGGCACCAAGAAACTGGACCTGAAAGAAGTGTACTGCGGGCTGGACTGCCAGATGCTGCTGTACCTGTTCAGCCTGACCCGCGACCCCAGCGGACGCTTTACCGGGGCGGAACCGGCGGGCGTGCTGTATCTGCTGGCCGACCCCGCCCCGGAGACCACCACCCGCGAAAAGGCCGCCCGCAGCGTGGAATATCAGCTGGACGGTCTGGTGCGGGACGAACAGAAGGTGTTCGATGCCATGGACGCGGATGAGACGGGCCGGTATCTGCCCTTCGGCTACCGCAACGGCGCGCCCAGCCCTTACCAGAAGGACAAGCGTGCTGACATCGCCAAGCTCAACCGCATCCGGCTGCATCTGGATGACCTCGTCACCCGGATGGGCGAGCAGCTGTACGGCGGGCAGATCGCTGCCGAGCCGCTGGTGGCCAGCACCAACCGCAGCCCCTGTGCCTGGTGCGATTATGATTTTATCTGCTGCCATGAGACCGGCATCGGGGAGCGGGGCCTGGAAGCCCCGGCAAAGCCCTTTGAGCCGGAAGCAGCAGAGGATGAGGAGGAACCGACATGAGCGAACCCAGATGGACGCCTGCCCAGCGTGCCGCCATCGACGACCGGGGCGGGGCGCTGCTGGTGAGTGCGGCGGCCGGCAGCGGCAAGACGGCGGTGCTGACCGAGCGCGCTGTGCGCCTCATCACCGACCCGGAGCACCCGGTGGACGCCGACCGGCTGCTCATCGTCACCTTTACGAATGCGGCGGCGGCGGAGCTGCGGGCCCGCATCGGGCAGGCACTGCTGCGCCGCTGCCAGCAGGAGCCGGGCAACACGGCCCTGCGCCGCCAGCGCATGCTGCTGCAGCGTGCACCCATCTGCACCATGGACGCGTTCTGTCTGGACCTGCTGCACAAGCATTTTCAGGCGCTGGATATCCCGCCGGATTTTGCCCCGGCAGACCCCGGCAGCGTGGAGCTGCTGCGCACGGCGGCACTGGCCGAAACGCTGGAGCACGCCTACGCGGACCCGGATTTCTGCGCCTTTGCCGACCTGTACGGCAAGGGCCGCACCGACAAACCGGCGGGGGACACCATCCTGCAGGTGTATGATTTCCTGCGGGCACTGCCGGACTACGACCGCAAGCTGGACGAATTTCTGGCTCCATGGCAGCAGGAAAACGGCTTTGACGCCACCTGCTGGCATGACTTGCTGCTGGCGCAGGCAGCCCGTGAGGCAAAGGCGGCCCGCGAGCTGCTGTGCGCCGCCCAGCAGGACTGCCGGGAGGACTATGCCCAGGAAATGGCGGAGGCCGGAGAAAAAAAGACCCCGGCGGCCATCCGGAAAGCGGAAGCGGCGGTGGCCGAAAAATACGCCGACGCGCAGGGCCGTCTGGAACGCTCTGCCGCCCTGCTGGGCGAGGTGGAGCGGCTGGCACAGGCAGGGGAGTGGACGCCCCTGTACGACCGGCTCACTCCCTTTGTGCTGGGCATGGAAGAGCAGCCCGGCCTGAAGGGCATGAAAAAACGGCTGAAGGGCGACCACAAGACGGCCATCAAGACCCGTGCCGACGAGGCCGCCGACCTGTTTGCTCAGATCACCGAGTTTATCTCCTGCAGCGAGGAAGAAGCGGAAGCCGACCGGCAGGCGGCACTGCCCCGGCTGCAGGCCCTGTTTGCGGCGGTGCGGGATTTCGACGCCCGGTTCTCGGCCAAAAAGCGGGAGCGCAAGCTGCTGGAATTCAGCGACTTTGAACACTTTGCCCTGCGGCTGCTGCGCAGCCCGGACGGCACCCCCACCCCGCTGTGCGGGAGCATCCGGCAGAACTATGCTGCCGTGATGGTGGACGAATATCAGGACACCAATGCTTTGCAGGATGCCCTGTACCGCTGCCTTGCCTCCCCGGCGGGGGATGACCTCTTTCTGGTAGGCGACCTGAAGCAGAGCATCTACCGCTTCCGGCAGGCCGACCCCAGCATCTTCCGGGAAAAGCTGGACCGCTGGCCGGCCCTGCCCGGCGGGGCGGCCCGCCCGCGCCCGCCGGAGGGGACTGCCGGGCAAAACGCCCTGCTGGCGCTGGACGCCAATTTCCGCTCGGCCCCGCAGGTGGTGGAGGGCATCAACTTCATTTTTGAACAGCTCATGACCCCGCAGCTGGGCGATACGGCTTACGGCGATGGGCAGCGGCTGGTGTGCGGCGCACCGGGAGATTACTCCGGCAGCGTGGAAGCACAGTTTCTGCCGGATGATGAAGCGGAGACCGACGCAGCATGGATCGCCCGGCGCATCGAAGAATTGGTGGCCGCCGGGGAGCCGGTGCGGGAGGGCAGCACGACCCGCCCGGTGCAGTACGAGGACTGCTGCATCCTGCTTTCGGCCCGCGGGGACTTCCCGGCCTATGTGGAAGCTCTCACGGCCCGGGGCATCCCGGTGTATGCCGACGCCCGGGAAAACCTGATGGAAGCACCCCACATCCGACCGCTCATTTCGCTGCTGAAGGTCATCGACAACCCGGCGCAGGACATCTATCTGGCTGCGGCCATGCTGGGGCCGGTGTTCGGCTTTACGGATGACGACCTGGTGCGGCTGCGGGCACAGAGCGCCGCGCTGCAGAAGGAACAGAACGCCGGAAATGCCGGAAAGCCCGCCCGCATGAGCCTGTACGGTGCGCTGCTGCTGGCGCGGCAAGGCCCGGCGGAGGACCCCTTTACCCAAAAGGTGAACGATTTTTACGACAAGCTCACGGCTCTGCGGCAGATGGCCCGCAGCGTGCCGGCAGAGCAGCTGCTGGAAGAAATTTTTGCCACCACCGGCTACCTTGCCGCACTGGGGGTGACCGAGAACGGTGCCCGCCGCCGGGAGGATGCCCGGCGGTTCGCCTCCTTCTGCGCGGCGTCCGGTGCGGGCGGCATCTCGGCATTGGTGCGCGCCATCGACGCGGCGGCGCTGGCCGGTTCCACCGGACAGGACACCACCCCCGGCGGGGCAAGGCCCGGCTGTGTGACCGTGATGACCATCCACCGCTCCAAGGGCCTGCAGTTCCCGGTGGTGTTCGTGGCCGATACCGGGCGGCGGTTCAACGCGGCCGATACCCGGCAGCCGGTGCTGCTGCACCGGGAATACGGGGCAGGTCTGCGGCTGCGGCCGGAACAGGGCGAGGGCGCCTATAAAACGGCGGCCTACACCGCGCTGGCCGAGGTGCACGGGCAGGAGCTGCGCAGCGAGCAGATGCGCCTTTTGTATGTGGCCCTGACCCGCGCACAGGACAGGCTCATCCTCACGGTGCCGCTGGGCATCGGCAAGACCGCGAACCCCTTTGCCAAAGCGGCGGCGTTTCTGGCGGCGGGGGCGGGATCCACCCTGCACGGGCAGGCAAACTGCTTTGCCGACTGGCTGCGGGCGGCGCTGCTGGTGCATCCCTGCGGCGGGCCGCTGCGGCGATTGGCAGGGGATCTGGAGCTGCCCTTTGCGGACACCCGCAGTACGGTGGCCATTACCCTGCCGGAAACAACGCAGCCGGAGCAGGAACAACAGCCTGAGGAGCTGGAACCGCAAGCCCCGGCGGCCGCGGACCCGGCCCTTGTGGAACAGCTGCGGGCGGGCTTTGCCTGGCAGTACCCGGCGGCTGCCCTGGCCGGGGTGCCTGCCAAGGTCAGCGTGACCAGCATCGTGCACAAGGCGGAGCAGACCACGCTGGAGCGGCCGGGCTTCCTCTCCAAAGACGGCCTGACCGCCGCCGAGATGGGCACGGCCCTGCATGCATTTCTGGAGCACGCCGATTTTGCGGCGCTGGCAGAGGCAAAAGCAGCCGGGACGCTGGACGAAGCCATCGGAGCGGAACGTGACCGGCAGGCGGCTGCACAGCTCACCGCACCGGAGATCGCCGCAAAGCTGGATGCCGTGCGCATCCGCCGCTTTGTGCAGAGCGAGGCCTTTGCAAAGATCTGCGCGGCACAGCAGGTGCTGCGGGAGCTGGCATTCATCACAGCACTGCCCGCCGCCGAGGTGCTTGCCGCCCAGGGAAGCCCGGCCCCGGACGCGGCCCCGGAAGCGCAGGTGCTGGTGCAGGGCATCGCAGACCTTGTGCTGGTGTACCCGGACCATCTGGAACTGCTGGACTACAAGACCGACCGCCGCAAAACAGCCGCGGATTTTGTGCGGGCCTACAAACCCCAGCTGGACCTGTACGCGCTGGCCGTCGGCAAACGCTTTGCCCCGAAGCCGGTGACCTATAAAGGCATCTACTCGCTGGAACTGGGCAGGTTGATCGAGGTATGAGGACGATTCATATTTTTCTCGTAAAACGCATAAAAAGTGCTTGACAGGCCCCTGCAGCTGTGGTAGAATAGCCGGGTAAAGAAAGCAGCTACGGCCTGTGCCGCGCTCGCCTTGTGGGGTCAGAATCCCCGGGCTATACCCAAGTGCATCTGTTCTTTGAGCAGATCGCGGCTTTGTGTGAATTTTGCGCGGCTGTCCAGAAACTGGGCGGCCGCGTTTTCTATTGCCAATATTGCAACACTATGGATTTTGTTTGGAGGTGCATTCATTATCGCTACCGCTGGAAAGTCGAAGGAACTGGAGATCAACGGTCAGATCCGTGATCGTGAAGTTCGCCTGATCGGTGCCGATGGCGAGCAGAAGGGCGTTGTGTCCATTCAGGTGGCCATGCGCGCTGCAGAAGAAGCCGGGCTCGATCTGGTAAAGATCGCACCGCAGGCTGTGCCGCCTGTGTGCAAGGTGCTGGACTACGGCAAATACCGTTTTGAACAGCAGAAGAAGGAGAAGGAAGCCAAGAAGAACCAGAAGGTGGTCGAAGTCAAGGAGACCCGCCTCTCGCTCAACATTGACACCAACGACTTCAACACCAAGCTGAACCAGACTGCCAAATTCCTGGCAGCTGGCCACAAGGTTAAGGTTTCGATCCGCTTCCGCGGCCGTGAAATGGCACACACCAACATCGGCGAGCAGCTGCTGCGCGACTTCGCTGCCAAGTGCGCGGATATCGCCAACCTCGACAAGCAGCCCAAGCTCGAGGGGCGCAATATGTCTATGTTCCTGTCGCCCAAGGCGCAGAACACCAATAATAAGAAGTAAGCAAACCAAGGAAGGAGCCAATACAATGCCCAAACTGAAATCTCACAGTGGCGCGAAAAAGAGATTCAATCTCACCAAGAACGGCAAGGTCAAGCGTGCCCATGCGTTCAAGAGCCACATTCTCACGAAGAAGGACACCAAGCGCTGCCGTCGTCTGCGTTCCACCACTTATGCGGATGCGACTACTGAAGCGACCATCAGAAAAATGATTCCTTATAAATAAGGATTGACCGCACAATAGGAGGAAACAACAATGGCAAGAGTCAAAGGCGCGATGATGACGCGCAAACATAGAAAAAAGATTCTCGGTCTGGCTAAGGGCTACTGGGGCAACAAGTCCCGCCACTACAAGATGGCCAACCAGCAGATGATGAAGTCCGGCCGCTATGCTTACGTCGGCCGCAAGCAGAAGAAGAGAGACTTCCGTCAGCTCTGGATCACCCGTATCAGCGCCGGCTGCAAGGCCAACGGCATGAACTACTCCACCTTTATGCACGGCCTGAAGCTGGCCGGCATCGACATGAACCGCAAGATGCTCTCCGAGACTGCGATCCATGATCCCGCTGCGTTCACCGCTCTGTGCGAGCAGGCGAAGGCTGCCCTGTAAGACTGTATCAAAAAACCCGCCATCTGATCGGATGGCGGGTTTTTGCTGCATAAGGGACTGGATTCCGTTCAGTCGATCTGCCGCGCCACGACCAGAAAGCGGCCGTTTGCGGTGTGGTATGCACAGGTGGACAGCGTCAGCAGTCGGTCGCCGGGCTGGATGGTGATGCCGGTGTCGTAGCAGCAGTTTTCTTCAATGAATGCGCAATACTGCGCAAACTGCTGCGCGTCCGTGCCGACGCAGTCATAATATCGAAAGGCGTCAGAGCCCTCAGCGGGGATTTCCGTTTCGATCGCGGCCACGACCTCATACGAATGGGAGGCGTAGAGCGTGTCAAACTGCACAAGGGGGTGCGCAGCGCGAAATTCCGCATCCTTGTAGGAGATCAGGGAGCCGAACATGCTGCCGTCTTTCATGTGGTGCCCGTAGATGAGGATGTTGTCCGCCGTGCGCACATCGCAGTTTTCGGCGACATACAGCGTGCCGCGGTACGACCACTTGCCGTAGAAGTCCATATGCAGGTACTTGCCCGGCGTGTCGGGGGCAAACATGACGACGTTGTTGATGTTGGTGCCGTCGATCCGCAGCCAGCCGATCGTATCCGCATTGTCGGCGGCAACTGCACGCACCTGCTCAATGGCTGCTGCGCTGGCCGCGTCATGCGCGGCGGCGAGCGCCTCGGCAACGGCGCGGTCACTGCGGTCACTGTGCCAGTACCAGCCGAGCACACCGGCGCATACCAGAAAGCCGACGATGCAGATGACGCGGATCACGATGAGTACAGTTTTTTTCATACAAAACTCCTGATAAGAAAATGGGCAGTGTCATTTGACGCTGCCCATTTTAACTGCGTGAGAGTGAAGATCAGGCGCCGTGGTGCTTGCTCTTCCTGCGGTTGTAGTAGGTCGCAGCGAAGGTCGCCACGAAGATCACTGCCAGCGC
>ERZ838399.2157-NODE-2157-length-15578-cov-3.338916_pt1 | contig 15578 bp, 6 predicted proteins | sample MGYA00519683_ERZ838399 | MGnify/ENA primary metagenome ERZ838399 (study PRJEB31850, sample SAMEA3708833) | human gut metagenome | biome: human gut; feature: human-associated habitat; material: faeces | place: China | collected 2014 ...
AAAGATTATCAAGAATAAATGTAAGAAGTGTGGTGGCGACGGAATCGTTTACGGCGAGGAAGTGGTATCGGTGAATATCCCTGCCGGAGTGGCAGAGGGGATGCAGCTCTCTATGGGCGGCAAAGGAAATGCCGGCAAGCACAACGGTGTGGCAGGCGACTTATTGATCCTCGTTGAGGAAGAACCGCATCAGGACTTGATTCGCGACGAAAATGATTTGATTTATAATCTGTTGCTTAGTTTCCCGACGGCTGCACTGGGCGGTGCTGTGGAAATTCCGACAATCGACGGCAAAGTGAAAGTGAAGATTGATTCGGGTACTCAACCGGGTAAAGTGCTTCGCTTGCGTGGCAAGGGGTTGCCGAATGTAAACGGGTATGGTACGGGAGATTTGCTGGTCAATATCAGTATCTATGTGCCGGAAGCTCTCAACAAGGAGGAAAAGAACACGCTCGAAAAGATGGAAGCTTCAGACAATTTCAAACCTAACACGTCGGTAAAAGAGAAGATTTTCAAGAAATTCAAGAGTTTCTTCGATTAATCTTTTTACTATCATATTATCATATATAAGGTATAAGTGGGCTGCAATCTTTTTTTGTGGCTCACTTTTTTATATGGTATTCTCTAAATAGACTCCCTCTCGCACAATCTTTTCATATAGTTTACCTAAATAAGGCGCGATATAGGGCTATCCTAAAAAAAATGGCATATATTTGTATAACAAACAAATAGATCGGCATAAAATAATTATCAACACTTTAAAATTCAAATTATAAAAAACGAATTTATCAAAGAAACATTATTTAGTCGCTCCATAAAAAAACAATAACTGTTTAACTAAACTATATATTTAAAGAATGGCAGAACCTTTTAAAAACATGTTTAACGAGCAATTTTTCGATCTGTTTACGAAAGATTTGAAACTTGTTATCGACGATTTTGATGCTCGCGAGTTTGTATCTCAAGTGATGGACGATGAATGGGAAGGCAGGGAACTTAAACAACGCTGCATGCACATCACAACGGTGCTAAGAAAGTTTTTACCGGCAGATTACAAAGAGGCGATTGCTAAGATACTTGAATTGTTGGATCATATAAAAAAGACACGGCCTGATTTCTCGGTGATAGACGACACGAAGTTTGGCCTGACTTTGGAGTATGGGGGGATTCTGGATAATTATGTCGAACAATATGGACTGGACGATTACGAAACTTCTGTCAAGGCGATAGAGAAAATCACGCAGTTCACAAGTTGCGAGTTTGTGGCCCATCCTTTTATTATCAAATATCCGGATCAGATGATGAAACAGATGTTGGTTTGGTCGAAACACGAACATTGGGGAGTCAGGCGGCTTTCGTCAGAAGGTTGTCGTCCGCGTCTTCCCTGGGCGATGGCGTTGCCGAACCTGAAAAAGAATCCTGCGCCTATCATTCCTATTCTGGAAAATCTTAAAAATGATCCGGCAAGATTTGTGCGGTTGAGCGTTGCCAATAATTTGAATGATATCGCGAAAGATAATCCCGAAATCGTCATTGATTTAGTGAAGAAATGGAAGGGAGAATCGAAAGAGGTGGATTGGATTATTAAACACGGTTGCCGGACGCTCTTAAAACAAGGCAATCCGGAGGTGATGGAGTTGTTTGGCTTCAACTCTACTATCAGCAATATCTGTGTGGAGGATTTCCAAATTTCAAGCCCGGAAGTGAAAGTCGGGGATTCATTGGAGGTTAGTTTTAAACTGTTGAACAAGAACGATCAAACAACCAAGATACGACTCGAATATGGAATCTATTACCAAAAAGCGAATGGAACGTTGACGAAAAAAGTGCATAAAATCAGCGAGAAAGAATATGCCGGGAACTCGACCACGCGAATCACCCGAAAACATTCTTTCCGGGTGGTTACAACGAGGAAGCTCCATCTCGGACTTCATCAAATTGCTATGATTATCAACGGGAATGAATTTGAAAAATATAGTTTTGAGTTGATTGAATAATAACTGCTGTTAATACCCCGGATTCTGCTTCAACTTTGTATTCATCACCCGTATTTTCTCCGGTATAGGGAACACGGTAGTATATCCGTTTCCCTCATCCGGCAATTGCGGACGGCTACTGTAAGCTCTTGTAAACTTCCCGAAGCGAACCAAGTCTTGACGTCTCCAACCTTCCCAAGCCAGTTCCAGTTGGCGTTCGGCAAGGATATTCTCTAAAGTGGCAGTGCGGGAGGAGGCATTGACGCGGCTACGGACTTCATTCAGTTCTTCATCTCCACTGGCTCCATTGCGCACTTTCGCTTCACTCTTCATCAACAGAGCATCCGCGTAGCGGAACAGTACAATGTCATTCTCCATCAACTTACCGTCTTTTGTGGCAGTCGGGTCGACTTCGTACTTTTTCATGCGGGCTCCTGCTGTTTGTTCGTGCGGGGTATCTGTGATATCCAAAGCTACTTTCCAAGGCAGATACTCCAATACGGTGCCATCATCCAGCTTGATGATGTTTCCTTTCAGATCGTGCACCACTCCCGCAAAATAGCAAATATCAAAGCGGGGATCTTGTTCGGCTGTTTCATAACCGAAGGTTTGGAGGGCTTCAATAGTTGCACTGGGGCCGTTCTCACCGCTTAGGCCGTACGCCTTGGCATGGTTGTAGTGGCGGGAGCGGAACAGATATTGCATTTGATTGGTGTACAAGGTTTTATTCATCGGAATGGTAAAAATATTCTCTATCGATGATTCATTAAAAATGGAGAAATTGGTTTCGTATTTTGGTTCCAATTCGTTGTAGCCCAGCGCCTTTAGCTGGTCACAGTAGTAGATGACTGTTTCCCAGGCATTGAGTTCGTTGCCGTTCACTGCAAACTTTATGTTTTTTCCGTCCGGACGTTGTCCGTCTGTCCAATCATTGTCCGTATAGACTTCGGAATTCAGAGCCAGTTTAGCCAATAGGAAAGTGACTACCGGACGGGTGATACGGCCATAATAAGGACCGGACTGGTTACTGTGCGCATCGCTCAACAGAGGAGCCGCTTCCTGCAATTCCTTGAATACAAACTCAAAAACCGTTTTCCGTTCACTCTGGACAACATCTTTCATTGCCACTGAAGAGGATTGAACCAACGGGATGCGTCCGAACAAATCCATCAGATAATAATAATACATGGCTCGCATGGCCTGCACTTCCGCCCGGTATGCCGGAAGTGCAGCATCGGAATGGGTTTCGGCAAACTTGTCTATCCGTTCGAGCGATTTGTTGCTTAGCATGACGACTTTGTAAAGATATTCCCATGTAGCTTGGATAGCGTCATTCTCTACTCCCCAATCGTGCAGGTAAAGTCCTTGCCAAAAACCACCGTCATACCAGTCACCTCCACGGGTGGGGATAATGGCTTCGTCGGAGGTAAAGGTGTTCAGGTCGTAGACTCCCCTACCCGTTCCCTGCAATCCCTGACTGTCGCTATAACCGCCTACGTAGGTATAAAGCGAAGCTACCGCATTGAGATATACTTCCGAGATCGTATTGTAGACATCCTCTTCCGGTAGTTTGTCTTTCGGATTTTCCTGTAAGAACTTATCACAGGAAAATAAGGTTAGACTCGTCACCAGAAAAAATAATAATATTCTTGAAGGGTAGATTATTTGCTTTGAGAGTCGTTCTACTCTCCTTAAAATCGGCTCTGTATTTTGCAATAATTCTTTTTTACTCTGCAAAAACTGATTTCTATTTTTCATATATCGTTTCATCCTCTCCTCCTCCATTAAAAGTTAATACTCAATCCTAAGGTGTACGTCCGTGCCAACGGATACCCCCGTTTATCGTCCACGCCCAACGTTGAGTTCACCGTGGAACTGTTAATCATGGGCGAAAGTCCCGAATAACCGGAGATGGTTGCCAGATTGTTGACAGTAAATGCTAAGCGCAGGGAACGGACGTATTTCTTTAGTTTCTGCACCTTCTCAATCGGCACGTTCCAGCCCAGCGTCACATAGTCGAAGTTGACGTAATCTCCCTTTTCCAGCCAATAGTCGGTGGCAGTCTGATCCTTGATGTTCTGTTGCGGAGCTTTCTTCATTACATTGTAGTCGGGGAAGATATTCATGTTCATATAGGTCAGGGAAGTTCCGTTGTAGATTTTATGTCCGAAAGCTCCGTTTATCTGCAAAGACAGGTCGAAACGCTTGTAACGGAAACTGATGTTAGATCCCAGAATCGTTTTGGGTACGGCTTGTCCTGCCACGTAGCGGTCTTCACCATCTTCCAGACTGACGCCTCCGCCATTCAGGTCGGCAATGCCATAGGTATATCCACCGTTTCCGTCGGACTCCAATCCGGTGCTGTGAGGAAGATAGAACACGCCCAACGGTTGCCCCACCATCTGATAAACGATGTGGTTGTAGCCGCCGTGAAAGCCGGCTCCATCAAGGCTGGCAAGACTTTTATATTCGGAAGCGGAAAGCATTTCGCCGTTATACATACCGCTCAATGAAAGCAGTTTGTTGCGCTGAAAGGTGATGTTGGCATTGATATTCAGTTCCATGTCCTTCGTTTTCAAAGGGGTGATACCGATGGCGATTTCCGTACCCCAGTTGCGCATGGAGCCGATATTGGCAAGCAAGGTGTTATAGGTGAAAGGCGGTACGCTTACGTTGTAAAGGTAAAGCATGTCTGTGGTTCGGGAGTTGTAATAGTTGGCGGAAAGCAGCAGGCGGTTGCCGAAAAGAGCTACGTCGATACCGGTATTAAAGGTATGTTTCACTTCCCATTTCAGGTCGGGATTCGTGTTCCGTAAGTCTCCTAAAGATACGACGGCGGAGTTTCCGACGGGGACTACACCGTTCGGCTTTACAAGGTTCAATGTAGTGTATGAGTCAATCCCACTCTGATTACCTGCCAGACCGTAGCCAATACGGAATTTCAGATTATCCACCATCGGCAACTGCTTCATAAATTCTTCTTCACTAATCACCCATGCGGCAGATGCGGAGGGGAAGAATCCCCATTTGTGGTTCGCCCCGAATTTGGAGGAAGCATCTGTACGGGCGTTCAGCGTCAGTACGTAGCGGTCGGCGTATGTATAGTTGAAACGTCCCATGAAGGATGCCAGACGGGGTTGGTCGTAGTAAGAATTAGTGCCTTCCCACAAACGGAGTGCGCCTGCCTGAAGATTATTATACCCGAATTTGTCGGTGCTGAAATTGCTTACTGTTGTATAATATCCCGTGTAGGTTTCTTTTTGAAGTTCGGCAAGTGCCAACACGTCAAAGAAATGTTTTTTCCAGTTTTTCTTATAGGTCAGCATCATGTTTCCCAATAAGGATTCGCGCTTTTTGGTTCCTTTGTATGCCTGACCGTTCGCCCAGACGGAAGTGGGGAGGTATTGCGAATTTTCTACGATATTGTAAGTATAAGCTCCGAACAGGCTTAGTTTCAGTCCTTCCATCAGATTGAAAGTGAGACGGGCGTGCGTACTGATGTGCGAAGTGGCATCATCGTCCTGCACTTCCATCCATGCCAATGGATTGGTGATTTGACTGGCGGTCGTTATTCCATCCCAAGAATTGGTGACGGGGTCTTTATGGTTGGGATAGGTGGGGTTGAATGTGGCTGCCGAATAGAACGTTTTCTGATAATCCACCAGATTATGATTCTTCTGAATGGAACCGAACATTCCCAGCTCGCAGTTCAGGAAGCCGTCGAACATTTTCTGATTCATGTTCATATTTGAAGTGAAATTCTTCATGTCTTCATTCAGAATCACTCCCTGACGATCCATAAAACCGAGGGAAACACGATAACTGGACTCACTGGAACCGCCATAAAAGGCGATATGATGATTCTGTTGCAGTCCTGTCTGCTCAATCTCTTTCTGGAAATCGGTATTGTTCCCTTTGTCCAGAATGGAAATGCCTCGTTCCGATGCTACGCGGCGGAATTCATCACCGGACAGCATTTTCAAATTCTTGTAGACGGTGGAAATCCCGAAGCTACCGTTGTAAGCCACCTGTGTCCTGCCACTCATCCCTTTTTTGGTGGTGACTTCTATCACACCGGATGCACCTCGCGAACCGTACTGTGCGGTTTCGGAAGCGTCTTTCAGAATGGTAAAACTCTCAATGTCCGTAGGGTAAATGGAGGTAAGCATACTCAAGTCGCCAAATACTCCGTCGACGATAATCAAAGGGTCGTTGCCGCTGGTCAGTGAAGTAGTTCCCCGCAGGCGCACCGCATCCAGAGCCGCCGGTCCGTTGGAGCCCCGCTGGATGGTCAATCCCGGCACACGTCCACGGATTGCTTCCAAAGGGTTCGTTATCTGGTCTTTGTTCATCTGTGTCTCCGTGATTTTCTCTACGGAGCCGGACAGGGTTTTCAAACTTCCGGTGGCATATCCTACGGTAATCAATGAGTCTATGGGCGCGACGGGAATCTTCTGTGCCAACGTGCCCTCGCACGGGATTACCAGAAGAAGAAGGCTGTAGAAAATGAGTCTAGCGTGTTGTACCATATTCTTAGTTTTTAAGGTAATAATACAAATATAACAAAAAAAGAGGGAATCTGGTTGAGTAGATTCCCTCTTTTATTTAAATGATATTGACAGGTTGAAATCAGCAAGTCCGGATGATACGGATTACACGGTTGCTTTAGGCCGGAATAATCCTAAAAAAACGCATCATACGTATTATCCTTATGCCTGCAATATTTATTTCACAATAATCTCATCCGTAAATATCCAGCCTCCGAATTCACTTCCGGCCTGTGCCTGATAGCGTACGTATCTTCCTTTGGCTTCGCCCTGCCATGAAATATCCGTAAACCGGATAGGGGTTTCTTTGCTCACTTCAAAGTGTTGTTTTTGCAACTCCGTGAAGTTAATTCCATCATCGGAAATGGAAATAATCACTGTCTCCGGCAGGAATACTTCCGCGCCGACCACTTGCATAAAAGCGGCGGTGATGGAATGGATAGGGGTTTCTTTTTCCATATCAATCGTCACATCGAGACGGTTGTCCGAGATAAATCCTTGCCATGAACCATCACCGTAAGTCCAGTCACCACGTATGCCGTCTGTCAGGGCTGTGTTGCCTTGTGCGGGATAATGGGGGCTATAGGAGGAGTTATAGGTCACTTTTTTACCGAGCGCCAAATGGCTGACTGGTTGAAGAGATTCGGGACGGCTGCCGATTTCTTTGCTCAAATCGAAAGGATGGTATCCTTTTTTCTGTAAATCGGCCACTGCTGACAGTGCGCGGGTATGGAAATCGGGCCACGACTTACGTTCCGGAGCCGACCAGGCTACTTCCGCCAATGCCAGCATACGGGGATAAATCATATATTCCACGTGTTCGGGAGTGGGGATATATTCCACCCATAGGTTACCCTGCACACCATAGACTAACTTTGCCTGCTCCGCAGTTAAGGAAGCGGGGACAGGATCGTAGGCATATACTTTCTTCAATGGCAGGTAGCCACCGATAGCTTCCGGCTGGGAGTACGGGGCGTCCTGATAGCTGTCCAGATAACAGTATGCACCCGGTGTCATGATGGCATGATGGCCGGAGGTGACGGCAGCAATACCACCCTCTTCTCCACGCCACGACATAACGGTTGCATTGGGCGCGATACCTCCTTGCAGAATCTCGTCCCATCCCAAGAGACGGCGTCCGTGATTGTTGAGGAACTTTTCGATACGGTGTATCAGATAGCTTTGCAGCTCGTCTACATTGGCCAGATGCTCGTCTTTCATTCTCTTCTGACATTTCGGACAGGTCTTCCAAGCCGATTTGCCGGCCTCATCACCTCCTACATGAATGTATTCGGAAGGGAAAAGTTCCATGACTTCCGTCAGTACATTCTCCAGAAAGGTGAAAGTTTCTTCATTACCGACACAGAAATCGGAGTTCTTGTAAGGTTCTCCCGAACAGGATAGCTGCGGGTAGGCAGCCAGCACTTCTTCCGAATGGGAAGGCATTTCAATCTCCGGAATCATCGTGATGTAATGCTGACGGGCATATTCCAGTATTTCACGAATATCGTCCTGGGTGTAATAGCCGCCGGAAGCTCCGGGTTCATCGTAACGGAGGTATTTACGTCCGCCGTTCCACCATTTCTTCCAGGTGGGGTCTGTACGCCAGGCTGCAAAATCGGTCAGTAAAGGGTATTTCTTGATTTCAAGCCGCCAGCCTGCCGCATCGGTCAGGTGCAGGTGCAAACGGTTGATTTTGTAATATGCCAATGCGTCTATCTGCTTCTTTATAAACTCTTTGGTAGAGAAATGACGGGATACGTCCAGCATCAGTCCGCGATAAGCAAAACGAGGGGTGTCTTCTATCTCGACAGAGGGTACGGAATAGCTGCCTGTGCTTGCCGGTTGCATCAGCTGTAACAGGGTTTGCATTCCATAGAATAATCCGGCTCCCGAAGTTGCCCGGATCTCGATTCGTTGAGAGGTGACGGAGAGTGTATAGCTTTCCGGTGATGGCAATTGGGGGGTCTTGGGGGTTATCAATAAGAAAAGCATCTGTTTCCTGTCTTTCATTCTCGCTTCTTTCAGCTGAACAGGTAATGCTTTCAGGTAATTCTCCCAGAGTTCCGCTTCTCCACCTTGCAGGTTTGTATAAAGTTTAGTCTTTTCTGACAGTAAAAAAGAGCCCGTCCCCTGCTCCATTTTTAATGGGACAGGTATGACGGACTGTGCCAGAATGGGATGTGCATGGAAGCACATCCCCAATATCCATAAGAAAAGACAAACTTTAGGGTATTCTTTTCTTATATTCATTAATCAATTTTGATTTCGTCTACAAATAAAAATGCCTTTTTACCTTTTCCTCCATGCCATGCCGGAAGTGATTTCTCCGGTGAAGCAATGACTCTCACGTATTGGGTGGTCACAGGAGCAAAGGTTAGTTTGTGCTCAACGATTCCGTCTTTGTCTGTCTCTTTCATCTCCGGATATTCTTCGGAAGCAATCTTTTTGAAGGTCTTGCCATCATCTGAAGTTTCTACGGACAGGTTTCTGGCATCAAATACCCAGTCCCCTTTTGCTACATTGGTAGAGATTGCCACGCTTGAGATTTCAGTAGGTTGCTGGAGGTCGATAGTCATATCCATGTCGTTTCCGTTGAAAGCGATCCAACGGCCTGACTTATAGCTGCTATTTCCTTTCAGACCATCTATCAAAGTGGAAGCTCCTTTGAACAGGTATTGTTCATTGATAGGCTGATTAGCTACAATCGGCTTCATGCTGGATTTGCTGAAATCAATCTTCTCTGTCACTATCTTGCTTTCGCCGTTGGGACGAATGGCTTTGGCGGACAGGGTTACATTTTCCTTGATTTTCAATACTCCTTCATAAACGGAGGAAGCGGCAGTAGGTTCTGTGCCGTCTAATGTATAGTAAACAGGGGCACCGTCGATGGTAGACAGGGTAACGTCCATTGTTCCTTCTGCCGGATTCGGGTCAAACTCGGCTTGTACGTCAAATACGTGTTTAGCGTAATTGTATCCTTCTGCATCGTACCACTTAATCAGTTGTGGAAGACGGGACAGGAAGTCGGCATAGTTTTTCTTTTCAGGGCTGGACCACTGAATTTCACACAATGCAGCCCAACGAGGCAATACCATGTACTGTGCATGCGGGAAGGTAGCGATGTATTCTGTCCAGAGGTTGGCTTGCACTCCCTTGATGTATTTCTGTTCTTCCGGAGTAAGAGAAGCCGGCATCGGCTCGTAGCTATACACTCTTTCCATCGGCAGATAACCACCGATACCGAACGGTTCGTTTTCGATGTCTTTAGCTTGGTAGTAGTCGAAATACAGATAGGTGTTCGGTGTCATGATGACATCGTGTTTCTGCTTCGCAGCTTCGATACCACCTTTCTCACCACGCCATGACATCACGGTAGCATTCGGAGCAAGTCCGCCTTCGAGGATTTCATCCCAACCGATGATTTGACGTCCGTGGTCGTTCAGGAATTTCTCAATATGGTTGATGACAAAGCTCTGCAAACGTTCTTCTTTGCTGTGGCTCTGATCTGACTTCAATCCCAATGCTTTGATACGTGCCTGGCACTTCGGACATTTTTCCCATCTTACTTTCGGGCATTCGTCGCCCCCTACATGAATATATTGTGATGGGAAGATTTCAATCAATTCACCATAAACATCTTCCAAGAATTTCAATACTTGGTCGTTTCCGGCGCAAAGCACATCCTCGGATACACCCCATTGTCTCCATACTTCGTATGGACCACCGGTACAACCCAGTTCAGGGTAAGCGGCAAGGGCAGCTTGCATGTGTCCCGGAAGGTCGATTTCGGGAATAACTGTGATATAACGTTCGGCAGCATAAGCTACTATTTCTTTCGCCTGCTCCTGGGTATAGAAGCCACCGTAAGGTTTGCCGTCGTATTCACCGGAGTTACGTCCGATGACTGTTTCTGTTCTCTTGGAACCTATTTCTGTCAGCTTCGGATATTTCTTGATTTCCAGACGCCAGCCCTGGTCTTCGGTAATATGCCAGTGAAAACGGTTCATATTGTGCAAAGCCATCATATCGATATATGTCTTCACTTCATCTACGGTAAAGAAATGGCGGCTGGTGTCGAAGTGGGCGCCACGATAGCCAAAGCGGGGAGCGTCATTGATTTCTACGGCTGGCATGGCAATATCCGCACCGACAGCCACAGGCAATGATTTGCGCAGGGACTGGATGCCATAGAATACGCCGGCTTCCGTAGGACCAGTAATCGTGATTCCGTCACCGGTAACTTTCATCTGGTAGGATTCCGGATTTTCGTTCTCCGTGCCTAATGCCAGTACGATTGCGTTTTTACCTTCTGTTCCGGCTTCAATGGCGAAATCTTTTCCGGTAGCCGTTTTCAGATAGTCTGCCAGGAATTTTGCGTTGCGTTGCATCTTCTCGTTTCCTTCCGGATAGAGAATTTTCACACTGCTCTTGAGGATGAAGGGACTTCCTTGAGCGGTTACAATTTCTTGTGGCATGGGGATAATCTGGTAGTTGGCTTCCTGTTGCGCCGATTGGCAAGAGGCAAAAAGTCCTGCTAGTGCCAGACATCCGGTTAACTTTAAGAGTTGTTTCATAAACTAAAAAATTAAGTGTTAAGTTATTAATAAATTAATTATAGGTTTCACGAATATGTTTGATTGTCAAAGGCAGCTCCTCTCCTTTCTTTATTTGGGGAGAAGTGATGACGACCGTTTTACGTTCTCCGGGAAGAAGGTCGAAAAAGTTGTCGCTGAAACGGGCTCCCTGCAAAGGAATTTCAATAAAGACATCTTTTGCAAGAGCGGGAGAAAACAATGTCAGTTCACACATGCCGTCTTTCTGTTTCATCTTGCAGGAAACGGTTGTTTCAGGCAGAAGCAGGTCTTTTGTTTTTCTAAAGAAGTATACGGTTTCGGCAAGGGTATTTCCTGCCTTGTCTTTTAGCGTCAGTTGCATGAAACAGCGTTGCTGTTCTTCCGGTGATAGCCAGGTGTCGGGTTTTATACGGTACACGCATTGGGAAGTGTTAGCCGGAACTGTCAATGTGTTGAGTTGTATAGGCTTGCCTTGTTTCTTTCCGTCAAAGTCTGTTACTTTCATTTCCAACATCAGGTGGTCTTTGGTGTCCGGACAGTCGGAAATCAGGTAGATATTGAGGCTGTCGTTCTGCCGGATAGGATTGATGAGGATTGGAGCAAAGACTCGTTTGGCTTGGTAATGCAGGGCTTTCCAGTTACCGTAATAGTCAATGCTCGACCAGGATACTACCGGCCAGCTGTCATTCAGTTGCCAATACAGGGTACCCATACAGTAAGGACGGTTCCGGCGGTGTGCTTCCAGTCCGTGACGCATTCCTTGTCCTTGCAGTACTAGTCCGACATAGACAAAGTCTTCAAATTTTTCGGGGATGATATAGTCGCGCTCCATGTAGGTACGAATCAGGGCGTTGCCGATGCTGCTTTTCTGATGAGCATTCATCACTTCCGATTCTATCTGATAATCTTCCGGAGCGGCGAAAGTGGAGATGGTCTTCATTTCCGGGAAGGACTGAAAACCGAATTCGCTCATGAAACGGGGCAGGTCTGTATCGAGTGACTCGAATGTTTTTTGACCATACCAGACTCCCCAGTTATGGCTGTCTCCTATCCCCCAGGATTCAGGACGCCCCCAGTTGGCAAAATACGGGGAGCTGTGTATGTAGAAACGGTCGGCATCCAGTTCCTTAACCTTGGCTGGAAGGAGCTGATGGAACAGTTTGTCGTAGCCTCGAAACATTTCCTGATAGATTTCGGGCGGGAAGTTCTTGTCGAATCCCCAATATTTTAAGGCTTCCAGTATTTCGTTATTGCCGCACCACATCGCCAGGGAAGCATGATTGCGAAGGCGACGGATGTTATAGCAGGCTTCCGCCTCTACCCTTTTCAGAAAGGTGGGGTCGGACGGATAGGGAGTGCAGGCAAACATGAAGTCTTGCCACACCAGTATTCCGTTTTCATCTGCCAGGTCATAGAAACGGTCGTCTTCGTAGGTCCCGCCTCCCCACACACGAATGACATTCATGTTAGCTTCTTTGATGTCCCGGAATAAGGTTTGGTAGCGTTCGGTAGTGACGTTAGTCAAGAGTGCATCCTGGGGGATGTAATTGGCTCCTTTGGCAAACATAGGTACACCATTTACTTCAAAATAGAAGGATTCTCCGTCCTGATCTTTTTCATTGACGAGGCGAACGGTGCGCAGTCCTATCCGGTGGGATTGTTGGGCTACGACTTTATCTTCTACGATTATTTGAGCGGAGAAATCATACAAGGCGGGCTTTCCCCAGCCATTCGGCATCCAACGTACCGGCGACAGCACTTCGGAAGGAATAGATATATGATTGATTCCGGGCTGTAGGGTGATTGCCTGGCTAATGCCTTTTTCTGTGTTTCCTTCGAAGGAGGTATTGATTCTCACCTCTGCTTGAAGTGCTCGAGGAAGGATATTATTTATTTCTAATTCATTGGATAGTTTTGCCTGCTGGTCGGTCAGTGAGAGTTGCTTTACGTGGTAGTCGTTGATAGAGGCTGCGTCGTAAAAACGGATGGTTACCGGACGCCAGATACCACTAGTCACCATGCGGATTCCCCAGTCCCAGCCATAACTGTAAGGGGCTTTACGGGAGAATACGCTTACATGTTTTTCGTGATGGTCGTTGTCTGCCGGATAGTTGAATCCGTTAGAGTTATATTGAGGCATTGTCTGCCGGATGGGTGAATGAAAATAGATGTGAAGAAGGTTTTCTCCGAGACGGAGTTGCGACTTGACGGGTATCGTATAGCCGACGAACATGTTATCAGCTTTCAACAACAGTGCTCCGTTGAGGTATACATCGGCGTATGTGTCAAGACCTTCAAAGACTAATTGGGCGTCGTCCCGTTTCAGTTGCTCGGGGGTAACTGTAAAAGCAGTCCGGTACTCCCAGTCTTCATTTTCCACCCACTGAATCTTCTGTTCATTGATACCGTAAAAAGGATCGGGAATTTGTTTATGATAGATAAGATCCTGATGAACGGTGCCGGGAACCTGTGCCGGTCGCCATAGCTCCGTGCCTGCCTGGGAAAATTCCCAACCTGCATTTAAAACCACAACTTCGGAATTGTCATTGCTCTGCGCATATGCCATACTGCAACAGCATAGTAGTCCACATGCTATTTGAGTCTTTTTTCCGATTAAATTAATCATCATAGTGGGGGCATTAGATATTAACGGTCTCAAAGATATTACTTTTTCAGCAAATTTCACTGATAATTTAACAAAATATGTTGTTTTAGCGTGAGCTGTCCAGAAAGCCACAATTAAATCGCCTAAAATTTCAGCTTATAATTAGTTAAATAAAGAGTAGTATTCTGTCCTCAAATGTATGCTAAAATGGCGTTTTTTTTATTATAACGATATTCTTTTTCATTATAGCTAAATCTTTCTACCTATAAATCGTAAGCATAGATTTAAATCTTCGGACTTTCGGGACAGACTCTTTATTCCTTTATTATATCTGTCAATTTTATCGCTTGAAAGGTTATATGTGCGACGCTACTCTCATATAGTATACCAATTGTCTCTTTATCAATCATTGTCAGACAACTATACCCCCATCCTTCTGCCTCGTCGAGCATTAATTGATGTTCCGGCAACCAGGTAAGTCCTTTGTCCAGACTTGCTTTTATTGTTATATGATTACGTCCTTTGGTCGTATTCGGGTTCGAAAACAACAGGATATCTTTATTTAATATGTTGTCTTTGGCATCTACATGAATCAGACTAGCCATGCATACCGGTTCCTGAAGTGCTTGGCGGGAAGATGGGTGTTCTGTCCATGTTTCTCCCAAATCTTTCGTTATGGCAATAGCCCGGCTTCCTCCTCTATTATCACGCATATTCAGCATCAATACTCCCGGTTCTATTTCCGCAACTTGTGCTTCCGTTGTATTTGTTCGTGCCATATTGTGCATTTTCCACGTTTTCCCCCGGTCTTTACTATACATGATTCCTGCATTCGGAACACGGGTAGAGTCTATAAATTGCGTTGGAAATACCAATGTGCCATCACTCATCGTTATTCCACGTCCGGGACCTTGAAGCAGGAAGTACCAGGAAGGATCTTTCACCTGCTCTGTTATATTGATAGGCTTCGACCAGGTTTTACCATCGTCTGTGCTTTTAGCCAATACCAACTGTGCCGTATGATTCAGATCCATTCCCGGATGGGAACTCCACCAAGCGCGTTGATTACCCATACCATGTGTCCATGCGGCAACCACCCAGACGGTATTCGTTTGAGTATCTACCAAAATAGAGGGATCTCCTACCCCATTCTGTGCTTTAGGCAAACCGCCATACTCACCAAATGAAAGCGGAAGACGCATTTTCTCCCAGCTCTTCCCTCCGTCAGTGCTACGACTCAAACCCACATCTACATATTCCTGTAAATCGACACTACTATTATATCGGACATCGTACACTCCCAATAATGTTCCTTTATTGGTTGTCACTAATCCGGGAATACGGAAGGAAGCAGAACCGTCATTACCAGCATGACGAACTCCGACTGCCATCCGGTGAGTAATATCTTTTGGGGAAATAAATTTACAATAGAGTTCTTTCCCATCCACTTTTACAGCATGTAAATCAGAGACTATTTTAGTATGCAAAGAGGCATCTGTTTTCATCTGCAAACTGATCCAAAAAAAGTTGACACCTGGAAATAAATTGTAATTACCTCTTAATACAACTTTTTCCGATGGTCCGACCTCTGCACATTTTATGGAATAGGAAGGATTAGCCGCCAATGTCGCACCCGGTCGATGGCTGGATATGTACTCTACAGGGGCAAAGCGATTTTTGTTTTGATCTTGTAAGGCCTCTGTTCCTCCATAATAGAGTTTGATTGCCTGGACATCCGCTAAGTTGGTACTTTTACTGAAATCTAAAACAACTTCATCGAGCATCTTGCTTTCCTTTGCATCCAACCGGATATAGAACAGAACATTGTCCTGCCGCTCTATCAAAACCGGGATTTGTGTTTCATGGATAAACA
>ERZ838399.2166-NODE-2166-length-15523-cov-3.362038_pt1 | contig 15523 bp, 16 predicted proteins | sample MGYA00519683_ERZ838399 | MGnify/ENA primary metagenome ERZ838399 (study PRJEB31850, sample SAMEA3708833) | human gut metagenome | biome: human gut; feature: human-associated habitat; material: faeces | place: China | collected 2014 ...
AACTTGTCTACTTGACAGGGGGCATATCAAGGCACGGTGGCTCAGTATCTGTCCCTAGTGACTCTACCCCGCAATATGAAACATGTCAATTAAAATGATAAGTGACAATCCATAATACGTTATAACTGCAACAAGGTCATTGACAGTGGTGATAAGTGGTCCTGACGCAACGGCCGGATCGACGTGAATTTTATGAAAGAACATCGGAATAACTGTTCCTACGATACTTGAAATTACCATAGCTGTAATGAGCGCACCGCCAACGCAGGCTGCTATCAAAAATGCATGTCCCCAATCATAACCCTTAAAGAAATGAATGTATATGCCAAGTACAGCAAGTGTCATAACACCAAGCACAAGACCATTTGCTAAACCAATTCTTGCTTCCTTTAAAATTAAGCCAAGCTTTTGCTTTGCTTTTAAATTCTCATCCATAAGTACACGGATAGTTACAGCAAGTGATTGTGTTCCGACATTACTTGCCATATCAAGTACCATGGACTGGAAACAAATGACAACTGGTAAGACAGCTACAACGGCTTCAAACATACCGACTACAGAAGAAACAAGCATTCCTAAAAATAACAATGCAACAAGCCATGGGAGTCTTTTTTTCATACTCTCGACTGTTGTTTCATTTAAATCTTCCTCTGCAGTCAAACCACCGAGCTTTGCATAATCATCGCCCATTGCATCATCGACCATCTCTACTACGTCAGAAGAAGTAATGATACCGGCGATTTTTCCTTCCTGTGTCAAAACAGGCAGTGAATCCTCTGCATATTCCTTAATACGATCGACACAGTCATCTGTCTTTTCGTTATCTAGCAAATACGGATAGGAACGACTGATAATGCTTTCAAGCGTATCAGTATCTCTTGCAACAATCAAATCCTTAAGGTCAATTGCACCATAATATTTATCCTGTTCATCCACAACATAAATGGTAGAAATATTATCGTTTTCGCCAGCCTGACGAATCAACTCTCTCATTGCCTGACGAATAGTTAAGTCATTGTGAATACAGATATAATTTGTGGTCATGCAGCTTCCGATCTCATCATCGTCATATGACCACAGCAGCTTGACATCCTCTGATGTCTCATGATCCAAACGTTTAACGATCTCAGCCTTTCTCGACTCGTCCATATCCTCGAGAACGTCAACGGCATCATCAGAGTCCATGTGAGATACGACATTTGCAGCCTTCTCTAATGAAAGCTCTTCCATGTACGGACCTGCATCATCAAGATATGCAAAAATCTCAGCAGTACGGTCTACACCAAGGATGCGATACAAACGCAGTCTCTCCTGAGGCGTCAGCTTTTCCAAAATCTCAGCAATATCATTGTCATGATAATCTGACAGGCGATCTTCCAGCTCTTTCTCACTTAATGAACTGGAGATAAGCGCTTCCAGCTCTTCAAGATGCTGGCTTTTGCTGTCATTAAATGTTTTCATTGTTTTGCCTCCTTATTTATCCAATTAATTTATTGTGATAAAAAAGGACAAAGTGTCTGCAGTGCAAACAGCAATACAAAACGATCAGTTTTTGGATAATTGCAGCATACTGCGGCTTTTCGCTGTATCGCAATCATTCACACTACAGTTTCTACTTCGCCCTATACTATCGCAACCATCCATAAAACTTCACCTCCGTTATTTCTAATTTACAAGCAAAATTAGTTTGCTTTCACAACTCCTTATTATAATCTCTCACTTTCTGTTTTTCAACCCGTGAATTGCAAAAATAATGTAAAGTCCTAGTTAAATATTATTGTATCTCTCTATGGACTTTTCTCCTGACAAGTATAAAGCAGCATACCTGCATTGCTATTGTGAGTCCCCATGATACCGGATATGAGATAAACAATACGTCAAGTGCGCGGTTTCTTGGAAAGACAACATAAATCCAGAAGATTCTGGTGCCGACTGTTCCGATGATTGATAGGATCATTGGCACGCCTGAGCGACCCATTCCACGCATCGCGCCTGGAAAAAGATCCATTATTCCACACAAAAAATATGTCAGCGTTGTAAATGAAAGGATTTCCATTCCACTTTTAATTACATCTGGCTCTTTATTGTAGACACTTAATATCTGCGGTCCAAAAACATAAAATGCACCGCCCATGACTGTTGCTATGAGAATTGACAAAATGATGCAGTCAACTAGGACACGGTCCATTCGCTTTGTCTTTTTAACTCCGTAATTCTGGCTGGTAAAGCTCATGCACGCCTGTGTAACAGAATTGATTGAGGTATATAAAAATCCAAGCAAATTGTTGGCTGCCGTATAGCCTGCCATCGCAATTGAGCCAAATGAGTTGACGGATGACTGCAGCAGTACATTAGAGAAATTAATTACAGTACTCTGTATTCCTGCTGGCACTCCAACTTGAAAAATCTGCCGTAAATATTTTCCATTTATTGACAGCTTTGAAAAATGAAGCTGATAGCACGCATCTGTTTTGCAAAGGCAGCGAAGTACAAGAACGCAGGAAATCATCTGGGAAATCACTGTTGCAATTGCAACTCCCTCTACGTCAAGATGAAATAAAATAACTAATACCATATTTAAAATGGCATTGACTGCACCTGATATCACTAAAAAGACTAGTGGACGTCTTGTATCTCCGACGGCTCGAAGCACAGCTGCACCGTAATTATAAAGCATAAAAAATGGCACACCGACAAAATAGATTTTCAAATAAAGTGCAGCCATATCAATGACCTCATCAGGTGTTTCCATCAGTTCAAGTGCAAAACGCGAAAATAAAAGTCCTACAATCATCATCACAACACCGCTTATTGCAGCAAAAAGAATTGAAGTATGGACTGTATCAGACATTTCCTTTATCTTGCCAGAAGCAAAAAAACGTGCAGCCAGCACATTAGTTCCAAGTGAAATACCGATAAAAAAGTTAGTAAACAAATTTATCAGCGCACTCGTTGAGCCGACTGCTGCTAACGGTCGGCTGCCGCTGAATTGTCCCACCACGATAATATCCACAGCATTAAACATCAGCTGTAAAATGCCTGACAGCATAAGTGGCAGCGAAAATGTAATGAGCTTGTCCATGATCGTGCCATTTGTCATATCTATTTCATATTTTTTGTTGTTTTTCATAAAATCTTCTTTCTAATTATGTCTTCTTTTTCTGTCAATAATTCATTCTCCAATTGTATTTTCAAGACGTCCGATCTTGTCTATCTCGCAGATCACTTTATCTCCTGTCTTTAAAAATTTCGGTGGATTAAAGCCCATTCCCACACCAGCAGGTGTTCCTGTCGCAATCAATGTTCCTGCAAGAAGCGTCATTCCCTCGCTCAATTCTTCAACTGCACCACCGATTGTCTGAATCATGAATCCTGTGTTACTGTTTTGGCGAAGCTCACCGTTTACATAGCTTCTGATTCCAAGATCTGCAACATTGCCGATCTCATCCTTTGTCACGATACATGGGCCAATGGAAGTCAGCTTGTCAAGGCTCTTTCCAAGATACCACTGCTTATGACGTGTCTGCAAATTGCGCGCACTGAAATCATTAATGATCGTATAGCCAAAGATGAATTTCTCTGCATCCTCTGCCTTTACGCCCTTTGCATCCCTGCCAAGCACAACGCCAAGCTCTGCCTCATAGTCCAAACTGTCCACTAAGCCTTTATAGCTTGGAATCGTCTCCTTATCTCCAGCAGCCTCACTTACACGTTTTGAAAAATAAATAGTGTATGGCTTGTCCTTTGTGAATGCTTCTTTAGAAAATGCACTTGCTTCCTTTGCATGCTCAGAATAATTGATTCCAAGACACACCACATCTTGTCTTGGGCGCACAATCGGTGGTAAAATCTGAATTTCATCTAACGCATAGGCACGCTTACCCTCTCTCTCATTTAAAAGCCTATCCTTCTGCTCATCAGTAATCGTGCACACAAGCTCAGTCATATCAGAAAATTTCATTCCATAATCTTCTATTCTATATAAAAAAGGATCTTTCTCAAAGCCAGCAAAAAGCAGCTGTGTTCCTTCTAATTTTCCTGTATAAAAACGCATTTTTATGCCTTCTTTCTATTACACATTTTCCATGAAAACGTCTCGTCGAATGTTCTTCGCCGAGACGCCTTCGTAGAACTTCCGGGTTACACTCGTTATCTAATCAGCTGTCCCTCAATACCTTCAAAATCAATAGTGCGTGTTGTTCCATCCTTTAGTGTAATGGTTACAGGGCCGTAGCCTCCGCACTTCTTTGTATCTGTATAATGTATTTTTTCAATTGGGAAAATCTCATCGTCTGTGAAATCTTCAAGACTTTCCTTTGTGATAACCTGTGAAATAAGTACATACGGCTGATAGCCATATTTCTTTTCTCTTGCAGTTTTTGCATAAATCACGATAGAGTTTTCTGAATCTGGATTTGTTCCTGTGCTCTTAACAATCTCTATCTCATCCCATCCATCATAAATCGTCATTGCCATCTGCTTTTCTCTTCCGGTATGATCATGACCCTTTAAGATAATTGCCTTTGCACCATCTGCAGTCTTTTCGATGATCTGTGTTCCATTGTCCGGGAAACCATAAGATCCAAGTGTCAGACGAATCGGACAGCTAAACAGACGAAGCTTGTCTGCACGGATAACACCATAAGGCACTGTAAAATCAGCCAGATTAATTGCCTGAATCCAGTGACACTCATTTTCTAAATCATAGTTAAAGAACTGACGGCGATATAACACATCATTTTTAAGACCGTGCCAATATGTTACATTGCCCTTTTTAATTTCATCTGAAACACCATCATAAAGAACATACTGCTGTGCTTCGATATCTGGTGCAACAGCTGACTCCCACGGATACTTGGTGTTAAAGCAAAGCTTTGAATAGTTCCACATGCCATGCTCATCTTTTTTATTCTTTACTACTTTTCCAGTACGAAGAATAGTCTCACCATTTGCCTGATGATTTGAGAAGCAAAGTGCCGGTCCGTTTAATGATGTAACCTTGGTGCCCTTGCTTCCAAGTGTCTCCCAAGTACCATTATTTTCTGTCGCTGTCCAGAATGGATGATCTGCCGGCAGATGCAGACAAAGAAATGCTTTGCCAAGCCAGAATGGCGATTCTGCACATGAGTAGCCCTGAACAAGCGGCGTAAACTGACCATAAAATCCAAGTGTCGGAACTCCCTTAAATAAAAAGTCATCTCTTGTCATAAACTGAAGCAAAGAGCCAGAAGAAATACGTCTTGCCAGACCTGGATCGGCTGTGCTGTTATGAAGCATTAAGTTGCCGTCAAAAGCGCTTGTTGCCGCGTTACGGTAAATATTACTTCTTCCCCACATATTGGTGAAACCATCACGGTCAAAGAAATCTGCGTATGTTTCCATCAATTTATTGGAATGTTCTTCAAACTTTGCTGCGATATATGGCTGCTTCTCATAGCCATACCACAAATTCCATATTGGTGCATAAACATTAAATGCCCAACAGGAATAATAGTCAAATGAATGACCATCTCTGTACCAGCCATCGCCTGCATAGTAGGCAAGAATGCTCTGTGCATGATCAAGCATGATCTCTTCATCAATCTCGTAGCCTTCCATATCAAGGAAAGCCATATCAAGCATGTTAAACAGACGCCAGTTCTGCGGAACTGTATTTCCATCTGCATAACCTCTTAAAAATTCAGCAATTACATCCTTTTCTTCCTTTGTGTATGTATCCCAGATCTCCTCCTTGCAAACCCAAAGACAAATGACAAGTGCACATGTCTCTACTGTCTGCTGAAAAGCTCTGTTGTAATCGCCAGCCATCTCCTGAAGCTCCTCATAGCGGCCTACCGATACCGGATCCCCCTTTGTACATGCGCGAAGTACATGTGACTTATAATAATCACGAATGGAATAACCGCACAGATTCAGGTCTGGATTGTCGTGAATCAGCGGTGCTGCGATAAAGAAGGAACGTGCAAGTCCCTCAAAATACTCTGCCTTAAATTCCCATACAGCATCAGCGCTGTGCGGATAAGTTACCTTTGTCTCTTTTCGAGGCATAACAACTGGATCCTCAAAGTGAGCAATGTTTTGAAATACGCCCTCTAATAGATACGTTCCTGCCTCAATCCAAGACTGACGTGTCAGTCCAGTATATGGGCTTACTGTGTAATCCAATGTTTTTGGTACAAATGCCATGATTATTTTCCTCCCATTTTTATTTTTACCAGATGAACAATTCTTCTCCTGTCAGCTTCCAAATTGCTTCTATATAATAATAATCACCGTATACAATCGGGAAGTTATGTTTCTCATCACCGTAAGCTGCAGTGCAGCGCTCTAGCAAATAGTCTGTCTTTATATCATAGCTGCAGCTCTTTTCGTCAAGCGCCTTTAACATGCGAACTGCTGCATCCAGATAAGTTTTCTTTTTCCACTCTTTTGCCACCTTAGACAGCTCAATCAGACCACACGCTGCCACGCTTGCTGCGATATCATCCTCCCAGCTGCAGTCAGACGGCTGACGAAAATCAACCGGAATCAAGCCGCTCTCTGGAATGCAGGAAATAAAGTAATCTGCTACCTTCTCTGCAGTATCCAGATAGCGCTCCTTCTTTGTATGAAGAAAACTTAAAGTAAAGCCATACAACGCCCAGCTCTGACCTCTTGTCCAGGAAGAACCCTTCGCATAGCCCTGACCACCGTAGGAGCGGTTAATGTCACCTGTTACCGGGTCAAACTCAACAATATGTCTCGCAGAGCCATCCTCGCGGATAAATGCCTTAATTGCAGTATCTGCATGCTTTGTTGCGATGTGGTAATATCTCGGATCTCCTGTCTGATCATACGCCCAATATAAAAGCGGAAGATTCATTGTACAGTCGATTATTGCCCATCCATTTCTTCTCGGATCAACATTTCCATTCCATGCAACAATAAAGTTTCCTGCTGGATTAAATCGTCCTGCCAGGTTAGACGCAGCCATCAGAGCTCTGTTTTCGGACTTTTTGTCACCAGTCAAACGATACTTGGCAACAGACGTCGGCAGCCAGCGAAATCCGCTGTCATGATCCATAACCCAGTAATTATTCAGCGCCGCATCCAGCTTTTCCTCAGTCTCCTCTGCATTTTCACGGTAAATTTCCTCTCCAGTTGCCTTGTAGAGCTGCCACATCATGCCGCCCCAGAAGCCATTTGTCCACCAGCCGATTTTTTCACCAGAGCAATCATTCCACGCACCATTTTCTGCCGTGTACGGAATTTTTCCGCGGTTTCGTTTTGCAACCTCAAGCTCCTTTATCTTGATTTTCTGCGCAACCTCCTGCGCCCATTTCTGATAATCCATTTTCGCATCCACCTTTCTGTTTTTGCTTAGATCATTGTAACATAGAAGTGCAAAAAATACCATTGCAAAAAGTCCTTTTTCTGGGTACTATAAGTATGTAAAAAACCTAAGATTGGAGAATTGTTATGGTTAGACAGATTATACATATCGATGAGAAAAAATGTATTGGCTGTGGCCTTTGTGCAGATGCCTGCCACGAGGGTGCGATTGCGATGGTTAATGGAAAAGCAAAGCTGATGAGGGAGGATTACTGTGATGGTCTTGGCGACTGTCTTCCAGCATGTCCTTCGGACGCGATTTCGTTTGTGACACGTGAGGCGCCAGCATATGATGCAGCTGCTGTGGAAGCTGCTAAGCTAGAAAAAGCTGCGAAAACAACAAATGTGACAAAGCCTGCTGCTGCGCCAGTTCACACCGGCTGTCCTGGTTCTCGCGCTCAATCTTTTACACAGCAGGCTCCGGCTCATACATGTCCAAGCTCTGCTTCACGTGATCTGGATGCTGTCGGTTCATCTGCCCTGTCTCAGTGGCCGGTTCAAATTAAGCTTGTTCCTGTAAATGCTCCTTATTTTAATGATGCCGATCTTCTAATTGCTGCCGACTGTACAGCATATTCTTACAGCCGTTTTCATGAGGATTTCATTAAAGGACGCATCACATTAATTGGATGTCCAAAACTTGATGACGGTGACTACAGTGAAAAGCTGACTGAAATTTTTACATCAAATGAAATTAAAAGCATTCATCTGGTGCGCATGATGGTTCCGTGCTGCGGCGGACTGTCAAAAGCCGTAGCAAATGCAATCGCTGCCTCTGGCAAACAAATTCCATGCACGATTACCACGATTTCCCCACAGGGTGAGATAATTCGCACAGAAAGGAACTAATTAAATTATGTCTTGTACCAATACACCACTGCACAATGAACTGCTTGGCGCAGTGATCGGCCTCGCCCGTACATGTGCCAACAATCCAAAAACTGATGACACTGATCGCCTTATTTTTACAGCTCTTCGCGTATCTGCAAACAAAAGCGCAAATGAGCAAACACTCGCTTCCATGATTCACCGCGTAAATGAAGAAAAAGCGATCATCTCTCCAGGCTGCGCGACCTGCACGGCACGCTGCGGCAACACTGATAATTACGATATGTCACTTCTATGGAATGCACCTGATGAGATACGCGAAGCAAAGCTTTCCATCTTGAAAAATGCCCAAGTACTCGCTGAAAAATTAATGCAGACAAAAAGCGAGGAGGTTCCTGAAGGAACCATTCCTCGCCTGTATCATGCACTTTTCATGGTAAAGGAAGATTGGGATGCTAAGCCGCTGCAAGAGCTTGCTGAGGATATCGCTGATTGTATATTCATCCAGTAATTATTAAGACTACATTGGTTCCACATTCAATGTAGTCTTTTTTAGATTTCTAATATAATTTTCCTGTTGGCGAACATGTTAGTATAGCCTGCCCAACCACATTATTATTAACCACTCCCAAAACTATCCTATTCACCGAACAAGTTCCAACTGCCTGATTTCCTGTTGCTTTTACTGAATTTGATTTTAATTGCCAGTCTGATGCTTGAATACTGCAGCTATCTGTTGCCTGAACACAATAAGCGTTTTTTCCATCGTAAGAAAATTTTCCATACACAGTATACTTCCACAAAACTTCTCCAGCTTTAGTAGAATATGTATATGTTTTGCTTCCTATTTTTGTTGAAGAACGTTCAAGAGGCATTTCTTCTTTAATTTCTGTAGTAATAATATAATCTCCCTCTGTAAAATTATTTTCTTCATTTGCCATAACAGGAATCATCCACATAAGCATTGTGCACAAAAAACTTACTATAGCTGTTTTTTTTCTCAAAATATACATTATTTTTTTCATTCCATTCTCCTATTTTGTTGTGGTTTTATCAGCTTTTCATTCATCAAACGGCCAACTTTCATATTCTGTAATTTCTGATTGCACATAAATCATTTTGATTTCATGCTTTTTGAACAAGAAAAAACATAAAATCAAACAAACTGCTAACATTGCTACCATTAGCAGCACATACAATTTTCTTTTATTTTGAGCCATTCGGCGTGTCTCATCAACTGAAACATTTAATATTCCTGCTACAACACTATCTGGTGTTCCAAAAGTATCAACTAATTCCTGATAGGTTATCTCAGGTTTTTCCGCTACATACTCATTAAGGGAAGCAAGCAATCCTGATAAATATTGCTTTTTCTCGGTGCGTCTTAACGGCAATTTTCGATAGATTGCTCGATAATACTTTTTTTCATTTTTCATATAGTCATCCTTATTCTTTCTTCTCTATTTTGAGTAAACAATTCATTGCCTTTTGTAGTTCCAGATACTCAGAAAGAAGTACTTCTCTGTAATCTCGGCCACTATCTGTCAGATGATAATAAATACGAATTTGACGATTCTTTACCTTTGTACTAATGCTAGTAATATATCCTTCCTCCTCCAGCTTGTATAAAGATGTATACATCGCACCTGTATTTATACTCAATACACCATTTGACAGTTTTGATATACTTTGAACAAGTTGATATCCATACATATCTTCTTCTAACAACATAGACATGAGTACAAGTTCAATTGTTCCTTTTCCTATATTTTCCTTTACACCCACACTTGAACCTCTCCTCCATCTATATTCAACACGTGATACTAAGCAGCAGTCCATGCTTTCTCACAAAATGTCATTTTCTTAAAATAACATAACCTTTTTTTCATTATAAGTCAACATTAAACATTTTTAAAGTGGAAAAATTTTTCCATCTTCCATGTAAAACTGTTTAGTACCACTCCTTGCCATTTCCATATCATGCGTAACAACAACAATTGTTTTCCCTTCTTTATTTAATTTTTTCAGAAGAAAAATAAGCTGTTCTGTTGCTTTATGATCCAATGCCCCCGTCGGTTCATCTGCTAAAATCAGGTTAGCATCCATCATAAGTCCTCTGGCAATTGCAACTCTTTGTTTTTGCCCTCCACTTAACGTCTGTACTTTCCGATTCGTTAACTCTGCAATATGCAAATATTCCAAAATTTCCTGCGCGCGTATATTTGCACTTTTTATGCTTCTTTTTGCTATTAAGAATGGTAACTGTAAATTTTGCTTAACAGTCTGATCATTAAATAATCCAAAGTCTTGCAAGACAATTCCCATTTTCTGATTTCTGATTTCAGCCCGTTTTTTATCAGAACTTTTTGCCAAATCTATTCCATTTAAAATACAATTTCCCTGATCGGCACACTCCATCCCCTCTACCACACGCATCAACGTCGATTTTCCTGATCCAGATGGTCCCGTAATTGTTACAAAGTCACCATCTTTTACTGTCATCGTTACATCGTCCAGCGCATGTACTTCCATATCCTTTCCCTTAAAAAAAGTTTTGTATACATGATTTAACTGTATCACTCTACTCCCTCCCTGCTAATCAGCATAACTGCGGTGCTACTTTTCTTCATAAACATACTTGCATTTACAGCAAATGCCACCATTGAAAAAATAAAAAAGAACAAGAAAGTACCTACTGAAAATTTCGCTTGATTATTGATACTATAAATATTTTTAATGATGGGATTTGTTGTATACATTGCTGCTAAAACAGGTATTGCTATAACCAGCTCTGTTGCTACTGAATAAAGAGCAAAAATTTTTTTCCTTGATATTCCCATTAAATAAAATATTGCCATTCGTTCTCTGGTTTGTATCAAATGAATAAACAAATATCCCCCGAAGCCAAACATTAAAACAGGTATAAATAAAATACAAAGCAAAATTTCCCATTGATGTTCCATTGATGTCCAATACCATGACTGTTGTCGCAATGTCTTATACGTATTAACGGTTCCATATTCTGACAAAATCTTTGTCATTTCTTCAATTGTCTCTTTTACTGATACTTTTTCTTTTACCTTAAACAGCATTGGATAATTCCATTTTATTTGACTGAATTTTTCATTTTCTACTGCCAATACAAATGAATACCCTTCCATATCTTCTGGATAAAATCCAATTGTATCTAACTGTCTGGTTGTCCCACCATAGTGAATAGTAATAATAGGCTTTTCTTCATTCAAAATTCCTGTTATCACAGTTTCAATTTTACATTCCTTCTCCCCATTTAAATTTACATCCATAAGAACATGATCACCAATATTATGTTCTTTTGCCAATTTACCGGCAACGACTACTGGAACAATTTCATCTCCATTTTTGTTTTTGTCAGCAAACTCTCCTTCTTTCAGTTTTAGATCCGTTATTTCATACAAATCTTTTGAATAAACAATTAAATTTGCAATTTGTGAGGTTTCCGCATCTTGTATAATATCTGCGCGCAACTCTGAAATCATTCCAATTTTTTCAACATATTTTTCACATTTCTTGACTACATTTTCAAATGCCGTATTCTGGTATTGTCTTTCAACTTCTCCTGTTTCCTCTATTCCAGCATACGGGTCAAAATGCAATATTCTATCTGTATCAAACTTAAAACACGCCTCCATGTCACGTGACAAGCGGATGCATTTTTTAAATGGATAAAAAGATGCTTCGAAAAAAATAATAAGTGAAAAAATCTGCATCATAAGAAAAAATTCTTTCCATATTCTTGCCGCATACAAACGCCAAATCAATATTATTTTACCCATCTATTTCTCTCCCCATAAACGGCACTCTTATAAATTGCAGCCCTACGACAATTGAAGATGCTATTATAATCATTGCTACTGATGCTATTCTTAAAAGGAAAATTGGAAGTGTATCTGCTCCAAAAATCTTTAGCACTGGCATTAAAAATTTATGTATGCAAGATGCTACTTGACTGCATATCAGCACTTCTATATTCCATTCTAATAAAGTCAACATTAAGATTTTTGTTCTGTGAATTCCACATTGATAAAAAATCACATACTGTTTGTAATTACCAATAATCCATTCTGTTATAAGCTGTATCATCGTAATTCCTATAACTGCCATAAATATCAAGGCAATTTTTCCTCGGCTGATTACCTGCTCTTGCAGAAAAATATCGGTATTACTACGTGGCATTGTTACTATTGCGTTTTGACATATATCTTCTAATTGTTCTTTTCTTCTTTTCAATTCTGAATATGTTGAATTTGGAAAATGTATCAGCACAAGCTCTGGTTTTTTTCGCATTAAATACGTTGTGTATGGCAAAAGAACTATTTCTAATTCCATATTATCCATTGAAAAAAGTGTCTGTGGTGACTCGTTTGAAATAGGACTGTATATATTCCATGCTTCCAAAAAACCTGCACCTACTATATGATAATTTTCTCCCTCATATTTCATAGTCCTATTTAAAGCATCATATTTATCATGATGAATATACGCAACCATTTCACCATCTTTTTCCTCTTCCTCTGAGAAAAAGCGTCCCGTTGAATGTGGAAACCACTGGTCAATTCCAAATCCTTTCCATCCAATCAAACGCATATTTTTATCTTTTGATATGAATAGAATATTTTCTGCTTGTTCTGAAATTGGAGACTCTAACAGTTGCTGAACATCCTCCTGATTGCTGCCATTTTCTCCATACCATACTGCTAACGATGCATTCGCTCCAAATTGTGTTTCATTAAAATAGCTCCTGCTCACAAAACCTAATATAACACTTATGCAAAAGCTTAGCAGTGTCATTCCGATCATTAAAAAAAACCATACTGCACAGCGTTGCCTAATCATTCTTCTTATAGAAAACAAAAATATCTTTCCCATTAGACAATTCCTTTCCTATAACCGCTTATAAGGGTAATATCTCAATTCAAAATATTACCCTTATTTTCTTCCATTATCTTACAGCTGTTGCCGATCTTTCCTGTGTACTTCCATTTCCACATCGTGCTCTAAAAATACCCTTTGCATATGTGATATTGGAATGTGTAACTGTCTTGGATGCTTTTTCAATATTACGAACCAGAATTTTCTTCAATTCCACTTTTGCACCCAGTTTCGGGATCATTTCCTCTTCCTGCATTTTCAGCACTTTATAAACACCACCGCCTACGGTACCTAAACCAAGCAGGGCTGCTTTAATGACTCTGTCTGCCATATGTTTCTCCTTTTCCGCCCAAGAAAGTTTCCTGACTTTCTTTTCTCAGGGCAACATCACTTTTCGCCCATTTTACCACACTAAAGTGAACTTGTGAAGTGTGAAGTTCCGGATATACTGAAATTTCTCCGAATTCTCTCTTGCATTTTCACCTGTTCTGATACATAATAATATTAAGTGCATCGTTTTCGATGTACCAGACAACCTTTATATTGCTGACGGGGAGCTGGTGAAAGCCGGCTGAGAGGAGACGTGATTCCGTTTCGACCCGAAAACCTGATTTGGATAATGCCAACGTAGGAAAGATATACCGGACAAAAGAAGTATACATACACACTGTTTCCTTTTTTCGTCATACAGATCACAGGATCCTTACTCAGGTAAGGGTCCTTTTTTACTGCATGGTAAAAAGTCCTCCACAAGAAGCCGCCGAACTGTTCCTTCTCGCAATATATCCGTCTGTCAAAAGCGATACATCGGGGACACCACCTTGTACCGCTGTAAAAAAGACAAAATCTTATGATTTTGTTCAGCATCAGAAACCCGGAACCTGCTTTCTGATGCAGGCGTCAGCAACTACTCCTATATATTGTCCGGACGTATGGATTTTTGTTCTGCATGGATACGTCTGTGTTTTGCTGACGTCAAAAACGGATACTTTTTTATTATGTATGTGAAAAGAATGGAGGCAAAACAACATGAGAAATTACACCACTCAGATGGATGCGGCACGCAAGGGAATCATCACACCCGAAATCAGCCTTGTAGCCAAAAAGGAGCATATGGATGTCAGTAAACTGATGACACTTGTTGCCGAAGGTAAAGTAGCGATCTGCGCCAATAAAAATCACACCTGTTTAAGCGCGGAAGGTGTGGGAAGTATGCTCCGCACAAAAATCAATGTCAATCTCGGTGTTTCCCGTGACTGTAAAGACTATGATATCGAAATGAAGAAAGTAATGAGCGCTGTGGAACTCGGTGCCGAAGCCATCATGGATCTTTCCAGCCATGGAAATACCCAGCCTTTCCGCCGTAAACTGACAAGTGAATGTCCGGTTATGATCGGTACGGTTCCTGTCTATGACAGCGTCATTCATTATCAGCGTGATCTTGCAACTCTGACCGCAAAAGATTTTATAGATGTGATCCGGATGCATGCGGAGGACGGTGTGGACTTTGTCACTCTCCACTGCGGAATCACACGAAAAACCATTGAGCAGATCAAAAAGCACAAACGAAAAATGAATATCGTCAGCCGTGGAGGAAGTCTGGTTTTTGCCTGGATGAGCATGACCGGAGAAGAAAATCCATTCTATGAATATTATGATGAAATTCTTGATATCTGTGAAGAATATGATGTGACCATTTCTTTAGGTGATGCCTGCCGGCCGGGATGTCTGGCAGATGCAACCGATGTATGCCAGATTGAAGAACTGGTCTGTCTCGGAGAACTGACAAAACGTGCATGGGATCACAATGTACAGGTTATGGTGGAAGGTCCGGGACATGTGCCTCTGGATCAGGTAGCTGCCAATATGAAAGTCCAGCAGAGCATCTGTATGGGAGCTCCTTTCTATGTACTTGGACCTCTTGTAACAGACATTGCTCCTGGTTATGACCATATCACAGCTGCCATCGGTGGTGCCGTAGCTGCTATGAGTGGTGCTGCATTCCTCTGCTATGTAACTCCTGCTGAGCACCTTGCTCTTCCAAATGTAGAAGATACAAAACAGGGAATCATTGCTTCTAAGATTGCAGCTCATGCAGCCGATATTGCAAAAGGAATTCCCGGTGCACGTGATATTGATGACAAGATGGCCGATGCCCGTCGCGTTCTCGACTGGGATGCTCAGTACGCATGTGCTTTAGATCCTGAAACTGCCAAAGCGATCCGCGACAGCAGAAAACCGGAAGATGATCACAGTGACACTTGCAGCATGTGTGGAAAATTCTGCGCTGTCAGAAGTATGAACAAAGCACTTGCCGGAGAATATATTGATATACTGTAAAACCAAACATGTCGTAAATAAGTAGCCTGTTGGCTACTTATTTACGACATAGTTTTTATTTCTGGAAATTTAC
>ERZ838399.2176-NODE-2176-length-15470-cov-7.897697_pt1 | contig 15470 bp, 12 predicted proteins | sample MGYA00519683_ERZ838399 | MGnify/ENA primary metagenome ERZ838399 (study PRJEB31850, sample SAMEA3708833) | human gut metagenome | biome: human gut; feature: human-associated habitat; material: faeces | place: China | collected 2014 ...
CATTTAAGAAAGCAGTATCTTCTCAGCTGTTACCACAAACATGCATGAAGACTCTATTTTCTTGAGGGAGAGCGTTTCTTTCAGACGACTTTTATCGCCTTGTTAATTTCAGCTTGGGTACACCCTGCGCAAACACTCGACGAAGCCTTGTTGAAGTGTGTTTTTTTAAGTCGTTCATGCGATAATCGACACATGTGTTTGAAAAACACCTCAAGAGGACATCAATGCGCATCGGATATGTAAGGGTCAGCTCACTTGATCAGAATCCGGACCGGCAGATTGATGAACTGAAGCTTCATCAAGTCGAGAAGGTTTTTATGGACAAGGTGTCTGGAAAGAATCTTGATCGTCTGGCTCGTAATCTCGCTGATCTTTTGACGATGGTGCAGGATTTGACCGGTCGCGGCGTAAGCGTCACGTTCCTGAATGAGCGGCTTTCTTTTGAGTCTGGGAAGGATGCTTTTCCTACGTCGAAACTCATGCTTTCCATGATCGGCACATTTGCAGAATTTGAACGTTCCATGATTAAGCGCCGCCAGATGGAGGGTATTGCGCTTGCGAAGGAACGAGGTGTCTACAAAGGCCGGCAGCGTACCGTCACCGAGGAGCAGATTTCTAAGATCAGGTCACTGCTCGACGTAGGTGTTCCACTTGCTGCCGCAGCCAGAAAGGTTGGAGTGAGTCGATCGACGGCTTATAAGTACCTCAATATGTCTGAGGGGAATTGTCATGACTGAATTGAAGCCCGAAGAACGTGCTCGGCAGTGGATTGACCGTAAGCTGGAAGATGCTGGATGGCAGGTTATCAACCGTGATGAATATGCTCCCGGCATGACGGCTGTTGCTGTCCGTGAGGCTGCCATGCGCGGCGGTTTGGAAGCCGACTATCTGTTGTTGATCAACGGTAAGGCTGCTGCGGTTCTTGAAGCCAAGCGCGAAGAGATTGCACTTGATAATCCTCATTTGATTGCTCAGGCCGAGAATTACACGAAGCAGGTTCAGCCGTGGTATCCGACGTGGGAACTTCCGCTTCCGTTCGTTTATCTCTCGAATGGAAGGGAAATAGCCTTTAAGGATTGTCGCCAGGACAACGCGGAGTATGCAATTGTTCAGAAATTCATGCGTCCGTGGGATCTGGTTCGCCAGCTGAATTTGGGATATTTTGACGGCCTACCGTACCTCTCGCCGGAAGGCCTTCGTGCCTGTCAGTTTGAGGCTTTGACGAATCTTGAAAAGACCTTCAAGGATGGCAAGCGTCGAGCTGTGATGGTTCTGGCTACCGGGTCTGGGAAGACCTTTACGGCCTGCATGATGGCATACCGAATGTTGGCCTACACGCCGATGAGGCGCGTGCTCTTCCTTGTGGATCGTAATAATCTCGGGACGGCGGCTGTTACGGCTTTGAAGACTTTTAAGCTGACTGAAAGCGGAAAGCCTCTATCTGAAATTTTCTGGGTCGAGCAATTAACGAGCCGACCGGTTGAATCGAGAACGCGTGTTGTGGTCAGTACGATTCAACGCCTTTATTCTCAGTTGACGGGGAATATGGATTCCTACTCGGAAGAGGATGAAGATGCCGGTCTCGGGCATCAGGAAGGCACTGAGGTTGAACTGCCGGAAAATCCTGCGCTTCCGCCGGATTTCTTTGATCTCATCATTGTTGATGAGTGCCATCGTTCCATTTACAGCGATTGGCAGAAGGTTCTGACGTACTTCAAGACGGCTCGAATGGTCGGCATGACGGCTACGCCGATTCCCGAAACGCTCGCGTTTTTCGACAACAATCGCGTGGCGAACTACACCTATGAACAGTCCGTTTTGGATGACGTGAACGTCGGTTATCGCATCTACCGAATCAAAACGGAATTGACTGAGGAAGGTGGCAAGATCGATACGGGCGATGTGTTGGCAGTAACGAATCGGGGCGATTCAAAAAAGCGCGAGCAGATTGCTGTTGCCGAGCGTGAGTTCGACAAGAACAGGTTGAATCGCAGTATCGTCGTGCGCGACCAGATTCGCAAGATCCTCGAAGAATACAAGGATGCGGTCTACACGAAGCTTTACCCTGAACGTGAGCCGAATTTCGACTATCTTCCGAAGACTTTGATTTTTGCGGTTTCTGAAGCGCATGCGCAATTGATTGTCGAAGTCGCAAAGGAAGTTTTTGGACGACCAGACGACAAGTTCGTGCAGAAGATTACATATTCGTGCGGGAATGCCAACGAGCTGATCAAATCGTTCCGATATGACGTGGATTTCCGCATTGCGGTTACAGTGACGCTGGTTGCAACAGGTACTGACGTCCGTCCGTTGGAGGTCCTGATCTTCCTGAATGACGTGCATTCAGAGACGCTTTATGCCCAAATGAAGGGGCGAGGCTGTCGAACCATTTCGTCGACGCAGCTTCGGACTGTCACGCCCAATGCATCGACCAAGGAACTCTTCTATCTCATTGATGCGGTTGGGGTAACGGAAAGCGAGAAATTCGTGCCGAGTCTGGACGATAAGGGCGAACGTGCATTTAATCCTACTTTGGAAGCGTTGTTTGAAATGATGGCTCTGGGCTATCTCCCGGATGACTACTTCCAGTTGTTGGCTTCGAAGCTGAGTTGCATCGGACATCGTGCAGATCCGGAAGACCTGAAGGAATATGAAGAGTTTTCCAGAATCTCTCCTATCGAATGGGCGAAGTCCATCATGGACGTGTTGGAGGAAGGCAAGCTGCCTCCCTTTACGTCTGCGTCGGATGACAACCATGAACGCATGGCCGTTGTGAGGGATTTGCTCGCAAACATACCGGCACGCAAGAAATTGGTAGAAATTGCCAAGGGCTATGTGAAGGAGATTGTTGGAAAGACCGATACGGTCATCTCTGCGGGCTTCTCGACGGAAGATGCGCAGGCCTCGACTAAGGCTTTCGAGGCGTATGTAGAGGCACATCGAGACGATGTCGAAGCTTTGCGCCTGATCTACAACCAGGAGACAGGAAAACTCACGCGAGCCGCCATCGACGATTTAGAAAAGAAGCTCTCCGCTTCGCTACCAGGGTTCCGCGTCGGTCGCCTGTGGAACGATTACGCTTTGCTCAATCCCGATAAGATCAAGCCTTTGATGAGCGATCAGCAGGCCGTCACGAACCTGATTCAGCTTGTTCGGTACGCGTTCAATCAGATCGACTCTCTTTACACGCTCACATCACTAGCCGCGCAGCGCTTCGCGCTTTGGTGTGGCCAAGCGCAACGTTCTATTACGCCGGAGCAACGTGAACTCTTCAAGAAAATCGCAGTCTACATCGCTCAGAACGGGAGCTGTGACATTAACAGCCTGATTCAGACTATGCCGGAAGTGGCCGGCAGTCTTATCCGTTTCTGCCGAACTCACGATGCGGCGAATAAGGAAATCTTTACTCTCAACGAATTCATTCTCAAGGCAGCATAAGAAAAATGACTGAAACTCAAGCCAAGGAAGCTTCTATTACCAAAAAGGTCTGGCAGTTGGCCGACATCATCGCCGGTGCGGGCGTAGGCTTCACCGACTATCTCACGCAGCTCACCTATCTGCTTTTTTTGAAGATGGACCGAGAGCGCGTTGAGTTCTTCCTGGAAGCTTCTGCTGTCCCGGACGGTTACCGCTGGGAAGACCTGCTCAAGGAAACTGGGGAAGACCTACTCGATCAGTACGAACGGACGCTGGATGTTCTGAGCCGTCAACATGGCCTAGTTGGTACGATTTTCACGAAGGCGGCCAACCGTATTGAAAGTCCTGTCTACCTTGAGAAGTTAATTTCCTTTATCGACCAGCAACAGTGGCTGCTGATGGATGGCGACGTGAAGGGCGCTTTGTATGAAAGCATTCTTCAGAAGAACGGACAGGATAAGAAGAGTGGTGCAGGACAGTACTTCACGCCGCGTCCCCTTGTTGATGCCATTGTTGATGTGGTGAACCCGAAGATCGGCGAAACGGTGACGGACCCGGCCTGCGGTACGGGGGGCTTCCTGCTTTCTGCCTTCGCGCATATGAAGGATCAGTCGTTGGACGAAAAGCTCCAGCGATTCCTGCGAAATGATGCGCTTCACGGCTGCGACATTACGCCGCTTGTTGTCACGATGGGATCGATGAACATGTATCTGCATGGCGTCGGGATGCACAGTAGTCCGATCAAGTGCGAAGACTCGCTCTTGAAGGAACCGCAGAATCTGGCCAGAGTTGTGTTGGCCAATCCGCCCTTCGGTGCTCGCCCATCTGGTTCCGTTGAAATCAATCGTCCCGACTTCATCATCGAAACGAAGAACAACCAGTTGAACTTCGTACAACACATCATGGCCCTGCTTGAACGTGGTGGCCGTGCAGGCGTTGTTCTGCCGGACAATGTCCTCTTTGAACGTGAAGGTGCGCCTATTCGTGAACAGCTGCTGAAGAACTTCAATCTTCACACGATCCTGCGTCTTCCGACTGGGATCTTCTACGCTCAAGGCGTTCAGACGAACGTGTTGTTCTTTACGAAGGGCGAGTCGACAAAGGATGTTTGGTACTACGACTATCGCACAGACGTCAAGCATACGTTGGTTTCTAATCCGCTCACACGCAAGCACCTCGACGACTTCGTAGCCTGCTATTGCTTGGATGATATGACGAAGCGCAAGGAGACCTACGACAAGGATTCGAATCCGAACGGTCGCTGGCGCAAGTATCCGGCTGAAGAGCTTTTGAAGCGTGACCAGATCAATCTCGACATCACTTGGATGACGGGAACCAAGAGCGAGGAAGAGTGTCTGACGATGGACGAGGTGTTTGAACGCATGGCGGAACGCGTGAACATCATTCAAGACGCCTTTGCCAAGCTTCAGAAGGAGCTTCATCATGAACTTTGATCTAATGAGATCTTTGCTGATTGATCGAGCACTGCGGGGAGAGTTATTCTCTACATCGAACTCGGCTGCTACAGTAGAAAAATCACTCAACGAACAGAAAACAAAACCGTTCCAGATTCCTTATGACTGGCAATGGAAGTGTATAGCTGACTGCGTTCAATTCAATCCCAAAGTGATTCAAGATGACGCTGTCGAAGTGTCATTTATTCCTATGGCAGATGTTGAGCCGGGTTTTGTGGATCAATGTTCAACGAGGCAGACAAAGCTATGGGCCAAGGTTAAGAAAGGTTTTTCTCGGTTCCAAGACGGAGATCTCTTGGTCGCGAAAATTACTCCATGCTTTCAGAATAGAAAGTCTTGCGTTGCTAAGAATTTGACAAATGGGACTGGAGCTGGCTCAACGGAATTTCATGTCATGAGATGTGTGAGTGACGTTGATGCTAAGTTTCTGTTGTTCTTTTTTAAGTCTGAGTACTTCATTCGGTATGGGGTAAATCATTTCAACGGAACCGTTGGTCAACAACGTGTTGGGTCTCAGGATATTAAGGACTGTTTAGTTCCTGTTCCTCCATTTGAAGAACAAACTCGCATCGTCGAGAAGCTTGAAGCGGCCTTTGCTGAAATAGACCGCGCAGAGAAGGCCTATGAAGAACTTCAGACGCTTTCTGGTGTTCTCAGAGGACAGATTCTTCAGGAAGCCATCCAAGGCAAGCTTGTTCCACAGCTTTCGGAGGAAGGTGTTGTCGAGCAGATCGGAGCTGCGCCGGATGATGTTCCGTTCGAAATTCCGAAGTCGTGGAAGTGGGTGCAACTGAAATCCATTGGTCAGATTATTGGTGGAGGTACGCCAAAAACCTCTGTGGCCGACTACTGGAATGGGGACATCTCTTGGATTACTCCGGCCGATCTTGGAAAGAATACAAGTAAATGGATTCTTAAGGGAGCTAAGTCTATTACTCAAAAAGGTTTAGATGAAAGCTCGGCAAAGTTAATGCCAGAGGGTAGTGTTGTCTATTCTTCTCGTGCTCCTATCGGCCATATTGCTATTGCGGCTCATGAGCTGTGTACTAATCAAGGCTGTAAATCATTCGTTCCAAATGCTCAGTTCATCACGACTGAATGGGCTTATTACATGCTCATTGCTCGAACAAGGGATATTCAGTCAAGAGCGAGTGGCACCACGTTCAAAGAAATATCAGGGAAGGGGATTGGAGAGACATGGGTTAGTTTGCCTCCCATCGCAGAACAGCAGCGCATTGTTGCCAAAGTCGAAGACCTTCTTAAGCAGGTTGACGCGCTATCGGCCCGATAAGGTCGTAGAACGGATGTTCTTTGTTCCTCAAGAAGTCTAGAATGAGGTTAGAAAGCTCAAGCTTCAAACGACCGACCACAAGCCCCGAGACTTAAAATTCTCGGGTTGTTTTGCGACAATAAGCTCTGGACAAAAACGACAACAGAAATTCCCTATTTCCGCCATATGGCTTTAAACTATCGGAAGTATTGAAAATAGCTATCAGTAAAGTCAAAAAAAAGTCCACATTTATATATCAAACTTCTCTTGTGATCAAAAAACGGGAGAAGTGACATGCTAAACATGGACGAAGTTAATCTTACGAAATCTGAATGGAATCATGGTGAAAAGATCTTCGAAGGGGGGGGGGGCACAGAATTATGTTCCCGAAGGGGTACGGCATTTTGCCCCGAAAAATAGCCACAGCCATGATTTCCCTGTCCTGCAGCCTTTATCAAGGCATACCCCCTTTTGTCATCCGCTATGCAGGGAGATATCAGGAGCTGATTCACACCACCTGAAAACACGGGGAGCACATCCTTATCGAATGGCTCCCCATTTTTTACCGGCAGATACTGTCAGTCTTACTTTTGTGTCTTGACGAATTTCACCGCGCTGTCAGCGGCAACAACACCCGAGACAATTGCCCAGGAGTTCATCATCGCAGTCATCGAGTCGGCACCGTTGGCACCGCCCACCACACAGCCGGCACCATAGAGGGCCGGAATAGGCTTGCCGTTTTTGTCGAGAATCGACAGGTTTTCATTGGCTTTCAGACCGCCAAGTGTGGTCTGGTAGCGAACCTTCTGCTCAACAATGTGGTAGGGGCCGGCACCGAGCGTACCCGTCACAGGACGGTTAAAGGCTTCATCCTTGCCGGCTGCCGCCATTTTGTTCCAGTCCTGCACGGTCTTAACAAGATTATCGGCATTAACGCCCATCTGCTTGGCCGCAGCAGCCAGATCATCAGAGACAGCCATCACGGGCACACCTTCATTGGTGATCTTCGTCCAGGTGTCGAGCGTCTGCGCATTGGGCACCAGCTTGTCTTCAAGGGACTTGTCCACGTAGACCTTCCAGGCAGCCTGATCCATCACGATATACGCGATATGATCGGGCTGGGCGATCGTGGCATCGGTGAGCACACCAAGACCCTCACGTTCGTTGACAAAGCGCTTGCCGTCCTTGTTGACGTAAATAGCACCAGACTTCTTGATCGTGTCGGTCGAGGAGGCTGTAGCCGCAAGACCGTGACCCGGTGTGGTTTCAACACCCTGAGGATACTTCTTCACCAGATCCATGTTGATGACATCGGCACCGATGGCCGTGCCCATACGCAGACCGTCGCCGGTCTCACTGTCCAGACCGTAGAAGACGTAGTTACGCATCTCGCGCGGAAGCAGTTTCTTTTCCGCACCGAATCCACCGCTCGCAAGAATGGTGGCTTTGCTCTTGATTTCGTAGGAATTTCCTTTCTCGTCAAAGGCTCTCACCCCGATCACCTTGCCGCTGGCATCGGTGAGGAAGCGGTCAGCTCTGGTGCCAAGCAGCAGTTTTCCGCCGTAGTCGGCAAACTTCCTGTTCATCAGGTTGAGGAAATTAACGCTGCGCCCCTGAACCCCGAGCTGGCGGTTGGCCGAGTGGTCCGTATACTGTGTGGCAGCCGGGCCGTAGGGAATCTTCATATCGTCAATCAACCAGTCGACAACGCCGCCAACCTTGTGGGCAACCATTTTCACCAGCACCGGATCATTGCGGTTCTTGCCGATACGCATGATGTCGGACTCGGCAAGCTCAGGACTGTCCTTGGTCTCCTTCATCACCTCACGCTGATAGCGCGAGCCGGTTGCAATCAGGGTGCCGGCATTGAGCATGGTCGCACCGCCGATCATCGGCATTTTCTCCACCAGCAGCACCTTCACGCCTTGCGAGGCCGCACGCACGGCAGCAGACATACCGGCGCCACCGGCGCCGATCACCACCACATCTGTATCCATCACATTGGCTTCACCGCGACTGAATTCCATCACCGGCAGGGTGGCAAACGTGTACGGATCGCCACCCGCCTTCTTAATGGCGTCGGTGACGGCCATACGAATGCCGTTACTTGTGAGACTGGCTCCGCTGATGCCGTCAACCGCTGTGGAGTTGCCCTTGACGATGCGAGCCGGAAACTCCTTGATGGCCACATCTGAGATACCGGCTGTTTCGGCATGTTTGAGCACCTTCACGGCATGAATCTTTCCGCCTTTGAAGGTCACCGACACCTCGATCGGACCGTTTCGGCCGTCTGCGACACCCTTATAGGTGCCGTTATGAGGCTGTGCTGCATAGACTCCGGCAGCCATACCAATACCGGCGAGCGCGGCAACAGCTGCTGTCAAACGAAATTTCATAGTCATCCCTCCTTGGAGATCGTCGAGATAAGTCGGTGCACTTTCTGGTGCGATAACACAAATTATCACCCTCTAACGGCTGACCTACAAGGGAATTAAGTGTTTATACCAGTATTGCAACCTGCCGGTGCAGTTTGAGTGAACACCTGTTAACCTCTCTTCAATCCGCCGCAGAGGTTTCCATTGATCGGGATTTGGCGTGTCTGCACCAGACACTGAACCACTTTCCTATACAATCAGTACTGTTCACCATTTATGAGCCATCGCGATCATGCTACTCAACGCACTCTCTCAATCCGCTCTCGGCCGCCCTCAGACGCTGCATGTGCACAGCGCGTTTGAGCACGCCATTAATCTGATCGACGAGCGTGGCCATATTCTTTCGCTGGTCACCCGTGACAAACCGCTGATTCCAGCAGGGGCGAAAATCGATACCGATGCGTTCCCGGAGGTGAGTGTCACTGACAAGGTGCTTTTCTGGGGGGAGGGGATAGCGATTAAAGGCGGAAAAACCGCCCTGGTGATTAACCTCGGGAATGCCCCCGAGATTGATCTCGATGTGTGCGAGAGCGTTACAGACACCGGTCCTCTCAAAGAGGCGCTCTCACGGTTTGTGAGTATTCACACGAACGAGCACCTGACCTATCGCTGGGAGGATGAAGCGGGCGCGCACGAGCGCGTCGGCGTACCGCTTCTCACCCTGCAGTCCTGGCAGGATGAGCGCTTTGCCGACATACACAGAGGGGATATTGCCATCGCCACCATCGGTCTGCTAGGCCTCGGGCCGGGTCTGACGCCAAGCGGGGATGATTTCATCTGCGGCTGGCTCTGGGCATGGCATATTACCGCCGACACGCGGCTTGCCGCGCTCTGCAGTGCCATAAAAGAGCAGGCAGGCGGCACCACCGACATCAGCAGGAATTTCCTCTATCACGCCTGCCATGGCCGGTTTGTCGAATGCCTGCAGTTTGCGCTCACCGACCCTCAACGGGGTTTTGCCTGGCTCAGTGAGCAGGGGTTTTCCTCAGGAATGGACACCCTCGCAGGGGCACATTTCGGCCTGCGCGCACACGATCTCAGTCTTGCTTGAACTCACTCATAAAGTCGAGCTCCTCGCGCTCACGACGTGTCAGCCTTGCGTAGACAAGGTCATAGGAGTGCCGGAGATGCTCAAAGATTTCCCCGTCAGGCATGTCATCGTCAAAAAACACACTCATCCAGTGTTTCTTGTTCATGTGATAGGCGGGGCGCACCGCGCTGTAGGCTTCAATGAGCTGAGGTATGCGCTCCGGGTCGCATTTGACATTGATGTAGTCCATCAGCTCCCGGTTCACCATCCCGAACCACTTCTTGCCGACATAAAAGACGGCCACATCCCGGTAGTACCTGTCTTTCTGATCAAACGGGTAGTGCACATAGGCGCCCGGGAGGGTCTGCACGAAATTTTCCAGTTCTTCAAACTGCATAATCAGCTTCCGCTCAAACAGCTCAGGGCTTTGAAGGCGCAGCCACTGCCTGGGACTCGCTGCTCTCGCCAGTCTCGAGGGGGAAAATCTGCACCGAGTCGAAAATTCTCTTTTTGAGTTCTGCGTATCGGGCCTGCATTTTTTCAGCAAGAGGCTGCTCTGTGGCCACCACATGAAAGTCAGCCACCACCACGTTGTCTCCCTCACCGGTGATCATTTTCACGCTCGAGAGATACAGTCTGACGCCCTGAATCGTCTGAACCTCCTTCATGGTATAGCGAATGGCTTTTCTGCCGCCGTACTCGGTCAGATCCGCACTTGCCTCGACCAGTTCCTGACCGCCGACAAGCTCGGAGAGGATTGCCGGGTCTGCGATCAGACGCTTGAGTTCCTGATCACCCCACTGGCCGGACTTCATTTTCACAGGCACCCGCATCAGAATCAGCGAAATTCTTGCGTGTCCGTCAATCTTGTGCCAGCTGTCAAGAATCAGAGAGCCGTTCCCGGGTTTGTGCTCCCAGGAGGCGGGAACACGCAGACGGATATCCACCCCTTTTGAATTCGGCAGTGACTGGGAGCTGTATGCCACACTGTCAACATCAAATTCACGTTCGGGCTGTTCATCAAACACCACATCATTGAGCGTAAGAACCACCTCACGCTCCTCGGCATCCGGCATATAGATACGCATGGTGTATCCGAGCAGCAGCCGTTTGGCATCCTCCCGGTTTTTCACCAGCGCATTGAGCTCACTGCGGCTGCCGGCGAGCATATTATCCTTGATGCCCTGAAACTGCTCTCTGGTGAGTCCGAATCCCATTACATGCTGCTCGAGTTTCTCACGCACAGCCGGAAAGCGTTTGTTGAAGGCGTCATTGAACTGCGCAACAGACGTGGAGAGCTCCGGATATTTTTCTGCAATCTGTCCCACGACATAATCCTGAGCCAGGACATAACCGGTCGCGCGACCGAGTCTGTAGAAATCCTCCTGCCGCTGTCCGTGCGCCAGCGCAAGAGCCGGAAACAATGCGCCAAAACACACTGCGCAAATCAGACGACGGAAAGCACTGGAGAAACTCATGGGCAGAATATCCAAAAGCGTTGAAGCAGAGAAGGGTGACACGACCTGCGTGTCCGCAGTTAATCCTATCACGCACCCGCTGAAAGTGCATTTCTGCGCACTTCAGACTTGTTCGTTTTCGTTACGCCGCCCCCATCACACCGCTTCCTGAGGTCAGGCGATAGAACATACCGTTTTTGCGTGATAGTCTTTTTAATTAATCCGACTGATTTTGTCAACTTTACAAATGCTGATCTTCGGAACAGGCGGATATACAACCATTTGTAATTTGAGTGTTTATTTGATTCAGCGTGTGCACGGAATCCTCTGAAAAAAGAAAGAACTAGGTATCCGCATCCGCACCGGTGCAGAAAAATTTCTTTTCAACCGTTCAGATTTTTTATGCTACACTCGTTTGAGTTGCAATTCCAGAGTAATTTACTCAGGTAATTTTTCACTCATTATCACGCTGAAAGGAGCTTTTTATGATGGCTTTCGATGGCTTCATGGCTAACACGATGTGTTGCTGTTGTTGTCACCTCGTTGCGTCCATCGGAAAGTCGGCCTTTCGAGCTGATGCTCTCTCACTGCGGGCATAACCGGCACGCAGTGCAATCAGGGTAGAGAACCCTTTTCGTGTGGACGCTGCCAGACGCTTATCGGGCAGCGTTTTTATTTATTCATTTACCCGGACACGCCCCCGATAGGTTTCCATTTTGCTTGCGGCAGCGCCATACGCGACAACCGTTTACCCGTTTAACTCAATAAAGGAAACACTATCATGACGAAACTTCGCTCCCTTCTTGTCACTCTCGGTGCCCTCGCTGCCGTTGCCGGCGGTAATGCCATGGCCGGTCAGCTCGACGATATCAAGGCCGCCGGTGTGATCACTGTGGGCACCGAAGGTAACTACCCGCCGTACACACACCATGACGCCAAGGGCAAGCTGACGGGCTTTGATGTGGAATTTGCCCGTGCACTCGCTGAAAAACTCGGTGTGAAAGCGCAATTCAAGGAAACCCTCTGGGACGGCATGATTGCCGGTCTGGATGCAAAGCGATTTGACGTTGTGATCAACCAGGTCGGACCCACCCCGGAACGCGCCCAGAAGTACCTCTTCTCTGAACCCTATGTCTACGACTACGCCAGCGTGCTCGTCAACAAGAACAACAACGAGATCAAGGATCTTGAGGACGTCAAAGGTAAGCGTGTCACCTCGAATCTGACCTCCAACTGGAACCGTCTCGCCCGCAGCCTCGGCGCCAACATCGTTGAAGTGCCTGATGCCAGCGCCGGGTTCATCCTTGTCTCCCAGGGCCGTGCGGACGCTGCCATCAACTCGCAGATCGCACTGCACGACTTTCTGAAAAAGCAGCCTAACGCCAATGTGAAAATCGTCGGCCGCTCCAAAGAAGCCATGACCTCCGTGGTGCTGATCCGTAAAGGCAGCGACGACCTCAAGGCCGCCATCGACAAGGCCATCAAAGAACTCCAGGATGAAGGCTTCATCAAGAAGATTTCGCTTGAGTTCCTCAACGTCGACGCTTCCTCCAAGTAAGCGGGCAGACTCTTCAGGGACGAAATCCCACACCCCTTCGCCGGCCGGACCTTTTCCGGCCGGCTAAGACTCTCTGAAAACGTCTGCCGCCCCGGGGTCGGGATTCAGTCAGCGCGGCAGCGCATGCCAACAATAACAACAACTGCAGTACCAAACATGGACGATCGCATTATTCAGCTTCTCTCGGATTCCTTCTGGAATCTGCTCCTGCCGGGGCTCACCGTAACGGTTCCCCTGACTCTGGTTTCCTTTGCCCTGGGTCTGGCCGTGGCCGTTACCGGTGCTCTGATTCTCGAAGCCCGTATTCCGGTTTTCAGTCAGATTATCCGCCTCTACGTGTGGATTATCCGCGGCACCCCTCTGCTCGTGCAGCTTTTTATCATTTTCTACGGTCTGTCGAATATCGGCATTGTCATTGATCCGATCCCCTCGGCCATCACCGCCTTTACGCTTTCCGTCGGTGCCTACTGCACGGAGACCATCCGCGGTGCAATCCGCTCGGTTCCGACCGGTCAGATTGAAGCCGGAGCCTGTGTCGGGTTGAGTTATGTGCAGATCATGTTCCTGATTGTGCTTCCCCAGGCGTTCCGCTCCGCCTTCCCGGCGCTCTTTAACTCCTTTATTTCCCTTGTGAAAGACACCTCCCTGGCCGCCAACGTCACCGTTGCGGAAATGTTCATGTCCGCGCAGCGAATTGCCGCCATCACCTACGAGCCGTTCTGGCTGTATATCGAGGTGGCGCTTCTCTATCTTGCCTTCAGCACGGTGCTCACCGCAGTGCAGGAACGCGGCGAAAAATATCTCAACCGTTACGCTTAATCATGGGAGCAGCAGGAATGTTGAAATTATCAGGTGTGAAAAAGGCCTTCAAAGGCAATACGGTGCTCAAGGGTGTTGACCTTGAGGTGAAAAAGGGTGACGTGATCGCCATTCTCGGCCCGTCCGGGTCCGGGAAAACCACACTGCTCAGAATTGCCAATTTTCTCGAACGCGCTAATGCGGGCGAGATGCGGTTTGATGAGGAGCAGGTTGACCTTGCAACGGTGGGCAAACAGAAGATTCTCGAGCTGCGCAAGCGTACGGGCTTTGTGTTTCAGAGCTATAACCTCTTTGCCAATTACACTGCGCTCGGTAACGTGACCCTCGGACTGATGCATGCGCACGGGATGAAAAAAGACAAGGCCGAAGCCATTGCCAGAGCGGCACTTGAAAAGGTCGGGCTCGCTGACCGGCTTCATCACTACCCGAGTCAGCTCTCGGGCGGTCAGCAGCAGCGTGTGGGTATCGCACGCGCCATCGCTCCCAACCCCGAAATTCTCTTTCTTGATGAACCCACCTCGGCACTCGATCCGGAGCTTATCATCGGTGTGCTCGCTGTGATCCGTCAGCTTGCCGAAGAGGGGCGTACCATGGTGATTGTGACGCACGAGATGAATTTCGCACGCCGTGTGGCCAATCATGTGATTTTCATGGAAGACGGTGTGGTGGTCGAAGAGGGTGATCCGGAGACGCTCTTTACCCGCCCCCGCGAAGCGCGTACACGCGAGTTTTTATCCGGACTGGGACAGCAGAGTTAAGCCTGCCCCCTCTAAGTCGTCTTTCATTGTGCCCGGTTCGGCTTTTTATTTGTGAAAAAGCCCCGCGACTTCAGCTCGCGGGGCCTGGCACAGAAGAACGTCAAAGGACTGAAAAACGTTCTCTCAGGCAGAGACCTCTGTGCTTACTTCTTCGGTTCAATAGCGTCGGCAGCCTTCTGACGGCCGGCGTTGATCATATCAGCAGTCTTGTCTTTGACCTCGGAAGCTTTTTCCTTGGTTGCGTCCCATGCATCAGCGGACTTTTCCTTGGTCTTATCCCAGACCTCACTGGTGGTTTCTTTGGTCTTATCCCAAGCGTCACCACTTTTTTCCTTGGTTTTGTCCCAGACCTTTTCAGAAGTATCCTTGGTTTTGTCCCAGGCTTCCCCGGCCTTTTCCTTGGTTGCATCCCAGGCCTTGCCGGTGGCTTCCTTAGCGTCGGAAAGTTTATCCGCAGCCGCATCCTTGACGGCCTCTACGCGTTCACCGGCTGTCGGTGCAGGTTCAGCCTGTTTGTCGGCTGCTGGGGCACTGCTCATAGCCATTGCGCCCGAACTGATAAGAGAACTAACCATCAGCGTCAAAAGTAAAGTCTTCTTCATAGTGTTCGTCACAGTCTCTGTCAATACTCAACCGGCCGGAGCCGGGAACATCGTCGAGAATCTGCATCCTTCTCGTTAGGGTGAGTTGGACTTCGAGCAGCAAAAGTGAAGAGAAAATCTTTCGCCGTCAAAGTGCTTGCATTCAAAGTAGCACGCAAAAGACCCGGTGTACTGTAAGCGTATGTGAGTAATTGAGACAGTGTCCCGAGACGGAAAAACATTTCGCAGATGTGTTCACTGCGCAAAATGTAAAACAAACGCCCCCAGTATTCGGGGGCGTTTGCGGGGAGTTCTCTCGGAAAAGATTTGAGGAATTAATGCTTGTGAGCGTCGTGACCGGCTGATTCACTCTGTTGCATGGTCTTGCCTTGCTGTTGCATCATTTTTCCGTGATCGTGATCCTTCATGCCGTCAGCGGGCATGGCGTGATCATGCTTCATCTCTTCCATTTTCTTCTGCATCATCGGGCAGCAGCTCTTGTGCTGAGCATGAGCCTCTTCGACTGCAGGGGTGTCTTTTTTCATTTCTTCAGCGGCCATGGCCTGGGTGCTGAGAAACGCCATCGCCATTAAAGAAGCTGCAATAAAGGTTTTCTGGCTCTTGAGGCATACATGTGGAAGAAAATTCTGATTGAGAATTCCTAACCAGT
>ERZ838399.2179-NODE-2179-length-15452-cov-98.567968_pt1 | contig 15452 bp, 10 predicted proteins | sample MGYA00519683_ERZ838399 | MGnify/ENA primary metagenome ERZ838399 (study PRJEB31850, sample SAMEA3708833) | human gut metagenome | biome: human gut; feature: human-associated habitat; material: faeces | place: China | collected 2014 ...
ATTTCTATAAACCAATCTCTTGTCATCTTTATCCCATCCGTATAGGTGATTATGGCCCTTATAAAGCGGTGAATTATCATCGTTGGGATGTATGTAAAGCCGCCGTGTTATTGGGAAAAAAAGAGAACCTTCCTGTATACAAGTTCTTAAAGGAACCGTTGGTGCGGAAATTTGGTGAAGAATGGTATAAAGAGCTGGAGGTTGCGGCAGAAGAATTGAAGAAAAGAGGAATGATTTAAGCATCTTCGGTTTTATTATCCCTGATTTATTACATTAACCGAAATTTAATACTACGAAAATACCCCATGAAAAGACTACTCTTGTCATGCTGTATCTTATTATGCGTCGTATTGACTTTGAAGGCGCAAGAACAGCCGTTAATCAGTCCGGATGATTCTATCCGTAGTTTGGTGGGACGTTTGTTTCCTAATAGCAATCCGAATCTTTCGGCACACATGAACCTGCAATTCTCCACTTCGGGAGTTGCCAACTTTATTGAAGGAGATTTAGAGGATGCCTCTTTTAAACTGAATCGTGTAAAACTGGAGATATTAGGTTCTTTCAGTAAACAATTTTCTTATCATTTCCGTCAGTCGTTTAATAAATACAGCAATCCCCACTCGTTGGATAATTTGTCCTCTTCCATTGAGTATGCTTTGGTGAATTGGAAAATGTCTGATAAATTCACGTTGACTGCCGGAAAACAAGATATCGCTTTGGGTGGCTATGAATATTATGTCAATGCCATCAAAGTCCGCGAGTATAGTGAGTTTAATGATAACATCAGTTGTTATCAGGCAGGAGTGGCGGGAAGATTCAATCTGTCATCCACCAATGAGTTGGTGCTTCAGGTAGTAAATAACCGTAGTGGAGAAAATGATGAAACCTATCTTTACGGTTTGCCGCAAGGAGTGGAAAAAGCTAAAGTTCCTGTTCTGTCAACAGTCAATTGGAACGGGTTCTTCTTTGATAACGCGGTACAATTACGATATGCGGCCTCATATGGGCAGCTGGCGGAAGGTAAGAATCTTTGTTGTTTTACGGCGGGTAATATTTATGAGAAAGGCCCTGTTATTGCTTATATTGATTTAATGTATTCTCGTGAAGGGCTGGATAGCAAAGGCATTATCAGTGATTTGCAAGGTCCTGTTTTAACAGCTCCGTCCACGGCGCAGAATGCGGAATACTTTAGTACCGTGGTAAACTTTGACTATCGCGTTCATCCCAATTGGAATCTTTATTTGAAAGGCGCTTATGAGAGGGCAGGCATTTATAAAGCAAACGGGCATTTTGAGAAAGGGCTTTATCGTACTACATGGAATGCGCAGGCGTGTGTGGAATATTTCCCGATGCGTAATAGTGAACTGCTTATCTTTGCCCATCTTTTATATAAAGGGCATCATTTGACCCGGCGTGCGCAGGCTTTGGGAAGCACGAGTCCGGACACGCAACGTATTTCTGTCGGGTTGGTTTACTCTATTCCCGTTTTTTGATGTTCCTTATCATATCTTCACTCCGTTCCGTTTGATATTTCACATGGGTGAAGCAACTGCTTCACCCATGTGACAACGGCTGTTTACCTAAGTGAAATCGCTTCTTCACCAAGGTGAAGCAATGAACGCAGCCGGACAAAAATACAAGAAAAAAGGCTTACCTTTTTATTTCAATGAGGTTGTTTCCCCTTTTCATTGCAAGACCGGGGAAATACGCTATATTTGTGAAATAATTAATTACTTCAACTAACAACACAGAATATTATAATGAAAAAGACTGTCCTTTTTTTTCTGATGATTATATTGATAGCCTCGTGCCATCAAGAAGAAATTCCTTCTGTTTCCGATAAACCGGAAGGGAATCAGCTGATTTTTGATTTATCAGATGAAGATGCACTTCAGGGTTGTATTTATGTGAAACTGAAAGAAGAACCTACAGAAGAGGTGCAGATAAGGAGTATTGGCAACACGGTAAGGACAGGAATTAAGGTGTTGGACCGGGCTGCCTCTTCTTTGAAAATAGAGAGAATGGAACGTACGTTTCCCTACGCCGGCAAATTTGAAGAACGTACTCGTAAGGAGGGGCTTCATTTATGGTACAATGTTTGGTTCTCCAAAGACACATCAGCGACTCGTGCAGCTGCTGAAGTAGCTTTTCTAGATGGTATTGAAATGGCTGTTCCTGTTCCTAAGATAGTTTCCAGGGCAAGGCCGGAAACAGTATGGGATATGTATGGTATCAGAGTGGGGGAGTGGTTGTTCAATGATCCGGATTTATCCAAACAATGGTATTTTGATAATCCCGGTACAGAATCCTGGCAGAGGGAAGGTGCGGATATCCGTTTAGTTGATGTGTGGAAACAATACAATGGGAATCCGGCTATTATTGTAGCGGTTGTAGATGGCGGCATTAATCAGGAGCATCCTGATTTGCAGGATAATTTATGGACGAATCCGGGTGAGATACCAAAGAATGGTATAGATGATGATGGCAATGGGTATATAGATGATGTACATGGTTATAATTTTGTAGATGATAATGCAATTTTGGTCCCTCATCGTCACGGAACTCATGTGGCGGGTACTATTGGTGCGACAAATAATAATGAAACAGGTATCAGCAGCATTGCAGGAGGGAACGGAACTCCCGGCAGTGGGGTGAAACTCATGAGTTGCCAAATTTTAAAAAGTCTGACTTCCACTGGAGGAGAAGTCGCTTCTGATCCGTTTATTGCTGCCGCTATTAAATATGGTGCTGATAATGGAGCTGTTATCAGTCAGAATAGTTGGGGATACGCTGTCGGAACGGGGAGGAATACCTCTTCATATATTAATCCTGTACATAAGGAAGCCATTGATTACTTTATAAAATATGCCGGATGTGATAACAACGGAGAGCAACTTGACGGAAGTCCAATGAAAGGAGGGATTGTATTGTTTGCATCAGGCAATGCGAATACTTCTGACCCCAGGATAGCGGCGCCGGCTGATTATGACAAGGTAGTTGCGGTTGCAGCCATTGAGGCCGATTATAGAAAGGCTTCTTATTCCAATTATGGTACATATATGGATATTTCTGCTCCCGGAGGAGCATTGAACGGAGATGGGCGGATATGGAGTACGACTACAAAACTGGCCGGTAATTATGAATATCTGGCCGGTACATCTATGGCGTGTCCGCTGGTCAGCGGTGTGGCAGCACTGGTGATAGAGAAGTATGGGGTAGGCAAGAAAGGTTTTACACCGGAAACTCTGAAGGAAATCCTCTATCAAAGCGCATACGATTTGGATGAATATAATCCGAGGTATACCGGCCAGTTGGGGCACGGATGCGTGGATGCCACAGCTGCTTTAAAGATAGATGTTTCTAATCTTCATCCTTTTACATTGAAGTCCAATCAGGTAACTGATAATACTCTGATATTTAGTGTAAGCAGCAGTATGGCTGGTAATGGAGAACTGACTTTGTATAATGGCATTGGCAATAAGGTGCTGAGTCTTCATTTGGAACTTGAAGCCGCCTCCTTGCATTCTGTGGACATAACCAAGCTTTCTGCCGGATATTATACATTGGTGTACCGAGCGAACGGGATGGAGATCAGAGAGAAATTTATCAAGTACTAATCCTGATAAAATGAAATAGGACATGAAACGAATAGGACTATATCTGTTTATAATAGGCATAACTTTTATTAAAGCTTATGGACAAGAGGATTCCGGACCTGTCAATACCGGAGCGGCAAACTATCTGACTATACCGGTTGATGCACGCAGCGCAGCCATGGGAGGTGCCGGTGTGGCGATTTCGAGGGGAATAATGCCGTTTTCCATAATGGTGCGGCAACTTTATCGGAGGCCATGCACAAAGGTGGGGTTACGTATACTTATTCCCCGTGGATGCGTGACTATGAGTATGGATACTCTCTTCATAGTTTAGGCGGTTTTTATAAAATTAATAAGCGCAATGCCATTCTGTTAGGTTTCCGTTATTTCGGCTATCCGGAGATGGATGGAATAGGGGAGGATGCTTCGGGAATACATCCCAAAGAAATAGCTGTGGCGGCAGGTTATGCATACGAGGTCATAAAGAATCTTTCGGTTTCCGCTACTTTTAAATATCTGTATTCGGATATGGGTAAGATAGGAAATAGCAACGGTGCGAGTTCTGTGGCTTTTGATTTGGGGATATTATATAAGCGTGAGATAAAGGATTGGGAAGGTGCCGGTTGGTCGGTCGGGATTCATGCGAGTAATCTTGGACCGAAAATAAAATACCTAACCTCTAAAGAGGCTCTTCCTGCAATGGTCAAAGTAGGAGGTGCTGCTGACTTGCCTTTTGCATCAATGCATAGGTTGACTTTGACCGCTGATCTGGGTTACAGGCTTTCCCCCGATGATGTACAGGCGTTAAATGTAAGTGCCGGGGCGGAATATGCATGGATGGAGCATCTCATGTTGCGTGGCGGTTATCATTATGGTGATAAGAATAAAGGAGATGCCAGTTATGCTACGGCCGGGGCAGGAGTGGAATATGCAGGTGTGCATTTGGATTTTGCGTGGATGTTTGCGGGACATGAATGTCTTGCCAGAAATACGTTTTGGATTTCTTTAGGATACTCTTTTTAACTCTTGCACGGTTAGTCCTAGAAGCCTATATACATATATTAGGCTTCTAGGTTATCGATTATTAACAGGAAGATTATGAGTTATCTTTACTTTCTTTTTGTAGATGATTGGAATGCATTCATAATGGCTGTGGGTTTTCCGTTTTTGTCAAAGGCTCCCATATCATATCCGTTCCATTCGTAACATTCCGGTTCCCAGTACCATACACCAGCGCAAGATTCCATGTCTCGGGCTTTGTTTATAAAATCGGCAAGGACTTGGGCGGAAGCGGAATCATTTTGTTTTACCCCTATTTCGGTTATCATGACTTTTACTTGGAAAGTCTTTGCTAGTTGGCTGATGTGTTTTAATGCTAACAAGTTCATTTCTTGCCATAATTTTGTGGAATGAGTTTGTGGATAGTGTGACAGGCCAATCATATCCAATTTTCCTCCAGCTTCTTTGAACTGCTTGAACCACCAAGTTAAGTCGTCCCAGGCATTGTCTATGTGAACAATAACGATACTTTGGGGGAAGATTTTTTTTACGGCATCGTAGCCGGTATTGACAAACTCGGCCAGATTTTGTGTGTTTTGTGGATATTTCACTCGCTCATTGGTACTGTTTAAGCCTTTGACATCACATTCTCGGATATCATAGAATGCACCGCTGAGTGCGACATTCTCATCCCACAACATTCCTGGACGGATTTCGTTACCCACTTGTACCCATCGTGGGGATATGTCTTCCGCCTTTAATGCTTGCAAGATGTCGATGGTATGGGCGGCAATGGCCGTCTTTAGTTCCGCTACTGATTTGCCGATCCATGCCTTGGGCTTGAACTGTTGTCCGGGATCAGCCCATGAGTCGCTGTAATGGAAGTCTACCATGACATCCAGACCTTGTTCTTTGGCTCGTCGGGCTTTGTTCACAACGTCTTGTTTACTGTTCCATCTGTCTTTGGGATTTACCCATACGCGCAGGCGGATGGCATTTATGCCCAGCTCTTTCATCAGTTGGAAGCAGTCGGTTTCTATGCCTTCATGATTGTAAAACTTCAACCCTTTTTTTTCCATTTCACTCACCCAACTGATGTCGGCTCCTTGAGTAAAACTGGTTTTGGAAGGTGCTGGTGTATCGGAATTATCTGTTCCGGACTGTTCGTTGCCGTGGCTTCCGCAAGCTGACGAGGATAATACCAGCAAAGCGGTTAGCATATAATTCTTGAGGTTATGATATATTTCTTTCATGTGTTTTCGTATATTAGTTTTTTAGAAGATAGACAACGGAGGCATATCCGTCTAGTTTTAAATAAAAGTTTCCATGGTCTTCCTTCTCCTGTACATTTCCGGATACGGCGATAGCTTTCTCCGTCCTGTCCGTCAAGGGAATCTCTATTTCAGAATTGCCAAAATTATGAATAACCAATAGTTTCTCGCTATCTTTAGTCATGTACCAGGCGGCAATACTTTTGTATTTTTTTTCTCCCTCTCCCGATTCGTTGAACAGAGCATGACGGGTCATGGTTCCTTGGGCCAGCGCTGGATAGGTGTTACGCAATGCGGTAAAGATCAAGTAGGTATTCAATACTGACTGATGGTCTGCCGTCTGTTTGGTTACATCGGGGATGTTTGTGCTTACTGTGGCATCTATTTTGTCGGTATAGTGGGTGGTATAACTGTCTCCCCACAACATAGGTCCGCGTACATATTCATCTCCTTTGTCTTTGGTGCCGTATAATCCTAGTTCTTCACCATAATAAATATAAGGTGAGCCGGGAGTAGTGAGCAGGACAGCGGCTGCTAATTTCTCCTTGGCGGTAGATTTACCTAGCTTGGAGGCTGCACGATCTTCATCATGGTTGCTTAGTTTGGTTGCTGCGATGTACCCGGGACGATAGGCGGCATATTCTTGCCTATAGTTCAGGATGTCTTTGGTGAAATAACATCCGGTGGCATTATTGAGAGCCCATTCCAGACGATACCAGAAAGAGAACTCGAACAAAGCGGGCAGACCGGCATAATAGGGGGCTACTTCGTTGTATTCGGACAGTACTTCACCCACCATGTAGAAATTGTCCGTGTGTCCTTTTTGCTTGTAATAAGTGTTCATGTCTTCGTAGAACATATTCAGGAAACGGGGATTTTCGTTGCTGGTAGCACTGTGGTAGATGTGCTTGACAGCATCCAGCCGCAGTCCGTCCACACCTCGGTCTATCCATCCTTTGGCACTGTTTGCCATGGCTATGTACGCAGGGGAAGAAGTGGCTTGTTCCACCGCACCATAGTTGAGGTCGGCAAAGTAGTCGGTGGCAAACTGGGAATGATAATACCATAAGTTCATGGAATCGAACAGAATATCGGCCGCTGTTTTGTTATCAAGAGTGAATGCAGTTCCCAAAGTGACTTTGTGGGAAGCAGAAGTAGCACCGTATTTAGTTCCTGCAGGCCAAGAAGGATCGTTACTAGTGCGGATTAGAAATCCCCAAGAGGACACGAAGTCTGTGGTCAGTTCATAATGGTTGTTCCCTTTGTCATAGAATTTTTTACATATGCCTTCTCCGAAATAAAGGTATTTGGCTCCGTTTGTGCCGGGGTCAGGGTTGTCCGCATCGGCTTTTTCGGCCCGGGTTACTGTGACGGTGGGTTGCGAGGCTTTGCTCCAGTCGAGGCTGAATGTATAGATGCCTTTTACTTCTGTATCTTCGGAGGAGGTTGCGAACCATTCATTGGCGGCATATTCTTCTTTGGGTATCATGGCTATTTTTCCTTCTGCTATCTCTGTTTGAGGAGATTGGGAGAAGAGATAGTAGCTACGATAAAGATTATCAGTAGATGAGGTGGCTTCCTTGAACCAAGGGTGGGCTTTGCCCGTATGGTTCATTACATAATCCAGGTATATTTTTATGTTGCGCTTGTGGGCTTCGGTGATGAGGCGGTCGAAGTCGGCCTCTGTACCTAGTTTGGGATTGACTTTGGTATGGTCTGTCACATCATAGCCGTGATAGGACATGGCAGGATGGATGGGGGAGAGCCAGAGGGCTGTCACTCCGAGGCTGTTGATGTAATCCAGCTTGTCAATGAGTCCGTTGAGGTCGCCGTATTTGTCACCGTCTTTGTCTGCAAAGGAGTAAACTAATAATTGATAGGAGATGTCGGCACGCTTGGTACCATCCCAATTGTCGGGGGCGGCAGTGATATTTTTCCAAGTGGCGGTAGGAGGATCAGGGTTTTCGGGAGTCGGAGGAACCGGTATTTCCGGCGAATCGTCAGAACAGGCTTGTGACAGAGGTACCAAGCAAAGCAGGAATAGTATACCTACTAGAAAGAGATGGATTCGTTTCATGGTTTCTTTGTTTATAAGGGGTAAAAGAATAAGGCGGAGTACAGTATTACGGAAATTCCGCAAGCCGTAAACCGCCTTTTGTCGGTATAGGTACGGGGAGGATACAAGAAGCGTACCTATACTTGTATTGATTAGTTCTTAGTTAGGGTCAACAGGTTCATGCCGTCGCATTGAGGGATGAACCTGATGGTATAGTTTCCGGCCGTAACAGCGATGTTGCCGGCATTGAAAGTCGGTTCGGCTATCGAACCACCCCAGTTGATGTCCCAGTCATTATTGGCGCGGATTTTGATTTCACCATCCGTTAGGTTGGTGGTCAGATTCCAACTTCCATCTTCTTCGTTGTAAGTCATGTCGGTATCGGCATCCCATCCGGATGGGGTGGCGCTACCTATCACTCCGAGAGTTGAGATGAGGGTATGCTTGTAAGTCATGGCAGTCAAATCCACTTCCATCATGTAGAACCCTGCTTCCGGAGCGTCGATATTTCCTGCACCGTTTTCATCAAGTGTACCTGCCAGAGCATCACCACTTACTTTTTCCCAATCGCCTGTCCAGTTATCTTTTTCTGGGTTCGGCTTGTATTTGAATTCTCCGTTCAAATAGGCGAAACCTCTGTATTTGCCATCAAAGTTTATTCCGGCTAGCGGGCAAGTACCTGACCATGAGGTGTTATTACCTATTTCATAGATGTAAGGAGCGAAACCCAGCTCTTCCAGTGTGTAGGTGTATTCCATCATATCCAATGTCATTCTATACATGCCGGCTTGAGTTATCATGCCGGCTTGTGGATTGTTTGTTGTAAGTGTTCCTTCGGTAGCGGTATCTCCATCGGTTACGGTTCCCAATACACCAGCTCCCCAGAATTCTCCCTCGGTATTGGTCTTCGGAATAATTTTCCAGCATTGATTATCAGCGGTTGTGGTGAATACGATGGAAAATTTGGAATCTTCATAAACGTCTGTTCCCGAATGGCTGAATCCCACCATGCCGTCAGCGCTCCAACCATTTACCGAGGTTTCATCCTTGTCGTTCTTTATTGTGAACATGTCGCCTACAAGATAGTAACCGGTGTCAATAAATGGTGCGGCCGGAGTGAAATTTACGTCAAACGAACCGGCATTTACCAATAAGGCTTGTCCGTCTTTTATGGCATTGGCATATACTTGGGCAATGAAGGGACGCGCTATAGGACGTTTCCCGTAAGTTTCCACTACCAGCTTCTGAATGGTCAGGCTGTCAATCATTCCGTCTGTATTGGATTCCAGTTCTCCTGCCTTACCTTTCTCGGTAGAGAGCTCTACCCGTACATTGCCCAAGGTATATCCTTCGGGAAGTGTGGCATTAGATAGAGTGAACAATTTGATGCTGCTCCCCGGATTGGATAAATTGATGTCATCGACCTTGGATGCCGAGAAATCGGGAAGGGTTATTGCAGCTTCTTGTTCGTTGGCTTGAGGAGTTGCCCAATCAGTGTAATCATCTGTGCATGAAGACATGCACAGAACAGTCAGACCGATTAATGAATGGATTGATATATTTTTCATCTTGATTCAATTAAAAAGATTATTATTTGATTTCGCCTTCGCCGGTAGCGAAGTTCAGGTAGAGCTGCTGTCCCGCTTTGCCTGCTACTCGTGCTTGGTCTCCATCGTTGGCACGATATTCAATTTTGCCGTCGAAGACCATGAACTCGCTCTTCCACCACTCAAAGGTAGGAATTTTTACGTATGCACGCACACCGTCACCATCGCCACCCGGGACACTGGCAGCAAAAGCAGGTGAGACAAAAGAAGCGTTAAAAGTATCGGGAATGGTACATAACCAGCCTTCAGCCTGCTCTTTCCAGTCGCTGTTGCCTACAACAGGTCCCATCAACCATATTTCAGGTTTGTTAAACTGTATATCATAGACGAGGTTGCGTCCCGAAACGGAAGAGGTGATTACCATTAAGTACCATCCCGGAGTATCAGTAGCGATATTGTCTCCGTTGTCTTTGATATTGCCTGCCAAATCGCCGTTTATACTGTTTATACCAGAAAATCCTGTTTCATTTCCATCCCAAGCTTTGCTCTGATTGAATTTGATGCCGGCATCGTCTATCCATACCATAGACCAGAATACATGAGTTGCACCGTTTACGGGAATCATCTTGGTTGCCGAATCCCAGTTCCATTCGTTAAATCCGCCTACGATATATAAGTTTTCGGGGGTATTGACCGGAGGAAGCGAGAAAAGTAAATGTACTTTATTCAATGACACTACATTGGAAAGTATTTCGGTTCCTTCTATTGCTTTGTTATCACTGGTCATCATAACTGCTCTCAAGCGGATATAGACCGCTATATCCATCGGAAAATCAACATCGGTTGCACCTTTGTTTACTTTCATATCTGTAAGTGTACTAGCTAAAAGAGGTGCGTCTATACTGATTTTTGTTCCTGCATTGACATTACCTATTTCTGTAAAATCGGTCATGGATTCATCGAATGCCACTTGCACATAGTATCCAACGTTGGCGGGGAAGCCGTAGTCGGGTTGTGAACAGGATATTTCGATAGAGGAAGAATTGGCCAAATCGATTACTGTACCGCTGATAGCTGGAGTGTTTAGGACAAATTCGGTGGGTGAGATTAGCGTTGGGTTGGAGTCGCGATCATCATCACATGCGGTGAATATACCCAGTCCCAATCCGATAATCAAAAATGATTTAAGTATTTTATTCATTGTATTTTCATTTAATATTTATAAAACAAAAAGTTTTCAGTATCCCGGGTTCTGAGTCAAATTGGAGTTGGCAGTCAACTCATTGGTCGGGATGGCAAAAATATTAAGATGTGCATCAAAACTACGTCCTTCATAAGATCCGCCTTTCCATTGCCAAGTGTAATTGTTGTTGCCTCCATAGCGGTTGAATCTAATTAAGTCCATACGGCGGCGGCCTTCAAAATAGAATTCTCGGCTCCATTCATCGCAAATATCATCCAGGCTATATGCATTTGTACGGGTAGAAGCATGTGCACGACTTCGGATGGAGTTAACTGCTTGTGTACCTTCAGATGTAGTGTTTCCTCCATTCAAGCGAGCATCGGCTTCTGCAAAAGTCAGATAGGCTTCTGCAACACGTAGCAAGAAGTAGTCGGTATCGGCGAAGGTGGCATCATGTCCGGCTGAACCGTCTGTTTTGAAGTTGGTGAATTTTGCAATAGCATAACCGCTTTTAAAGGTAGATACATCTTCATTGTTTAAGGTACGTCCCACACCGTCGAATAAAGCACGGTCGTCTTTGGCTGCTACATACATGTCGTAGCTTGGCAGTTCGGGGGCATCATTCTGAGGGAAGAATTTGCGGATGAGGTCAGGACGTGCGCGGTTACCGCCCCAGTTTTGTGCAGAAACACCGTTGGTGGCTGTCAGGTCATTAGGGTTTGCATGCATCTCACCATCAAAGCAACCAGCTATCAAGAACAGGGAAGTACCCCAACTGGTGGTTGTCAGACCGTCTTGAAGTAAGGGTAGAAGAGCTTCGTAAGCAGCATCAGTTTCCCCGTTGTCACCCATGAATAACATTTGATAGGCAGTCCATCCGCCTTTTCCCACAGTATTGAGCCGGTAGGAGGATTTTATTACTTTGTCGGCATATTCTTTTGCTTTTTGCCATTGGGCCGTTCCTGTATAAATTTCCGAATTCAAGTACAGGCGTGAGAGCAACAGCCAGCAGGCAGCTTTGTCTACACGACCATAACCGGCATCTGTCGATTTTTTTGCTTTTGCTTCGGAAAGGGCCGGTTCTATTCCGATCAGTTCCTGTTCAAGCCATTCATACATTTGAGCTCTGGATCTTTGTTCAGGTTTGGTCATTGGTTCCAATGTAAAGGGTATGTTTCCCCAACCATCCATCAGTAAGAAGTAGTGTAGGGCACGTACAAAGCGGATTTCGGCAGACATGGTGGCATCTGTATCTCCAGCCATAGCCAGATATTGGTTACAATAGGTGATGCCGGTAGTCAGACGGGCATAGAACCCGTTTAACATAGGATGGGAAGCATTGTAAGTATTGTAGCAGAAACTGGCTACACCTTCATCTCCCCAGCCGCAGATAGCTTCATCAGTGGTCAGTTCGTTGGAATTGAACAATTGGCGGATAAAGCCTGTCGTACCACCATCCAAACCGTCAATATCACAGTCACCGTTAGCACCACCGTTTCCGGCTAATGCCATATTGGCGTAGCACTTGTTGAACAATCCGTTTAAATCAACATTGGTATCGATGTTCGGATCGATAGGATCTACATCTAAGTCTCCGATACATGAGGTTGCCCCCAAAGCCAACATCATGAATGTGGCAGGAACGATATTCTTTATGTATTTTTTCATATACTGCATAATTTTGCGAATTAGAAATTCAGGTTAAGACCAATAATAAATGAGATAGGACGCGGATAGAGATTGTTATCGAATCCGTTATTGATTTCGGGGTCGATGCCATCATAGTTTGAAATGGTGAAAACATTCGATACGGTTCCATATACGCGTCCATTCAAACCGCGATAGCTTCCGTTCTTGAAGAGATTGGAAAAGCTGTATCCTAAAGTGATGTTGTCACACTTCAAGAATGAGGCGTTACGCACCCAGTAGTCCGAAGCTTTGGCGGTAATTTCGTAAGTTTGCCAATTTCTGGCTACAGCGTCTACCGGACGGTTAGACAGGTAATTCAAAGAGTTGGACCATACTTCACCAGGATTCATGTTGCTCCATCCGGCGTTGATTCCATCATAAACATAGTTACCTAGACTGGCACGCAGTGAGAATCCGAAGTCCCAATTTTTGTATTCCAGGCGGGAGGAAAGCCCCATAGTTACGTCGGGAGCAGCATTTTTATAAAGGTATTTGTCATTTTCGGTAATCTTACCGTCACCGTCCCGGTCTACTACTGCATTTTCTATCGGGTTGCCTTGTGGGTCATATACTTGTTGGTATACATAGAATGAATTAGCTGGATACCCTACTTGATTGTATTGCAGATAAAAACCCGAACCTTGACCTACTTTGATATCGGTATTGGCTACAGGAGCACCACTATCGGATACACCACTTAGATCGGTAATCTCATTCTTATTATAAGTAAGGTTATAATTAATAGTCCATATTAAGTCATTGTTTACAATGGGTTTCCAGTCTAAGGCAAATTCGATGCCTTTATTTTCCAACGAACCGATATTTTGCCATGCTTGATTTCTATAGCCAGCCATGGACGCTAATGGTGCATAGTTCAGCAAATCTTCGGTTTTACGGTAATAAGCATCAATACTGGCTGTCAGCCGTTGATCCATAATACCAAAATCAACCCCAATATTATAGGTAGTAGTGGTTTCCCATTTTAAATCAGGAGTATAGTTGTCCGGGCGGTATAGGGTTCCGTTACCTATCAGTGGATAAAAACCGTTAGTACCTGTGCTTACTGAGTATGTGGGAATCCAGTTATAATTGTTAATTTTTTCTCCTGCCTGTTGACCTGTCATGCCCCAGCCTAAGCGAAGTTTCAAGTCAGATATCCAAGATATGTCTTTTAGGAAGTTTTCTTCTTTTGCTTTCCAAGCTAAGGCTACAGACGGGAACCACGCCCAATGGTCTTTGAAGCGTGAAGTTCCATCATCGCGAACGGTAGCTGTAAGATAGTAACGGTTCATAAGTATGTAGTTGGCACGTCCGAAGAAGGAAACCAAATAACTGTCGGTCTTGTATTGATACGGAGTGTGAGGACGCTCTGTGCCGGCTAATGTGGGGTCATCGTTCGTCATCGGATAACGACCTACGTAGTCACTGTTTGTGCTTTTCCAAAAATGTTGCCATTCGTAACCTCCCATAATATCAAAATGGTGGTTATCATTAAAGTCTTTATAATATTGGGCGTATGCATTCAATGAAAGGTTGCGTTTTAGGATACTTTCACCTCCAACAGAACCATAATACATGGCACTAGGGGAAGCAGTAGATTTATTCTGTGCTTGGCGTCCTTTGGAAACATCGGCACCTAGAGATAAATGAAGGCGAAGGTCTTCAAGACCATGTACTTTATAGTCGATATCGGCACTTCCCACAAAGGCGCGGCTGTGGGCAACTTCTGTGTTAAAAGCAAGCATGGCTAATGGGTTGGCACATTCTGCCGTGCTGTTATAGATGAACGGCCATGTGGAGTCGCCTAATGATGCGGCTGATGACCATTGGAAAAATCCCCCATAATTTTGTAATGTCTGATCCAATGCATTGCCGAATTGGGCTTTGTGATATTCGGATGTGAAATTATAAGGATCTTGGGTAGGGTCCATCTTTACAGCAGCACCTACGGCTCCACCGTCGGCATATGCAGAACGTGCGTACATTCCTTTCGCATTGAGGTTCATAGTCAAATGATCGTCAAAAAAAGACGGATTAAGATTCAATGCAGCTGTGACACGTTTGAAATCAGAATTTTTCAAGATACCTTCTTGATTGGTGAAACCTACAGATACACGATAAGGAAGGTCTTTTACTGCACCCGATACGGTTATATTGTGGTCATGACTGAGAGCGGTACGGTAAATAAGATCTTGCCAGTCGGTGTTGGCTGTACCCATGGCACGATAAGCATCGCTGTTTTCTCCGTATAAATCGGTGATAAGTTGACGGTATTGGTTGCTGTCAAGTACATCAACTGTTCCTTTTTTCTGACTCAATGTGACACTACCTGAATAGGAAACTGAAGGCTTTTGCCCTTTGCGTCCCTTTTTAGTAGTGATGATGATAACACCGTTTGAGCCGCGTGAACCGTAGATAGCAGTGGCTGAAGCGTCTTTTAATACGTTGAATGATTCGATATCCTGCGGATTAATCATGGCTAGTTTGTTAGAGAGGCCTTTTACTCCCTCATTGTCCATAGCCATACCATCAATAACAATTAGAGGGTCATTAGATGCGTTCAGTGAAGAACCGCCACGTATACGAATCTGGGCGCCACTGCCTGGGGCACCATCATTACTTGTTACATTGACACCGGCTATTTTCCCAGAAATCATATCCTGTGCGTTTATTACTAAGCCTTTGTTCTTTCCATCCGGTTTCATGGCTGTTACCGAACCGGTCAGGTCATTCTTTTTAGCCACACCATAACCGATAACGACTACTTCTTCCAAAGTTTCCGTATCATCTTTCAGTATCACATTTAGTGAAGTAGCAGCCGGAAGTTCCTGGGTCAGGTATCCGATAAACGAAATAACAATTATATCACCTTTATTGGCGTTTAACAGGAAGTTACCGTCAAAATCAGTGATAGTACCATTGGTTGTTCCTTTTACCACAACATTGGCACCGATAATTGGTTCGCCTGTTGTGTCCTTTACAAGTCCTTTGACAGTCATTTGCTGGGCAAATGCGTCTATGGACAAGAAGCATCCTACTATCAGTGTGAGTAGGATCTTGAACATCAAGTTTCTTTTCATGTCTTTAAATTTAAAGTTAAATAATTATTTC
>ERZ838399.2190-NODE-2190-length-15377-cov-3.027216_pt1 | contig 15377 bp, 14 predicted proteins | sample MGYA00519683_ERZ838399 | MGnify/ENA primary metagenome ERZ838399 (study PRJEB31850, sample SAMEA3708833) | human gut metagenome | biome: human gut; feature: human-associated habitat; material: faeces | place: China | collected 2014 ...
CACGAACTTCTCTTCCTGACCATAAAGCTTTACAATATTGTGTCCGTTCACACTCTCTTCCACATTACTGTTAATCATTCCGGTATAATACCACTGCTTCTGATATTCCTTACGCACAAACCTGGAAATCAGGGTCACAATCCAGCCCGAAACCGGAATAATGATCACAGTGATCAATGCCAGCCTCCAGTTAATTGCAGTCATCATGACAATCATCCCGACCAGCTGGAAAATACTGTAAATCGTATCTGCACCGGAAGAATTCAGAGTCGTGACCACATTATCAATATCATTTGTGGTCCGGCTCATGATATCTCCGTGACTGTTTGTATCAAAATAATTTAATGGCAGCGACCATAGCTTTGTTTCTACCTGACTGCGCAATTCTTTCGCCGTATCAGAGATGATCCGTGTGGAAAACCATGCGGACAGCCATTTCGATACGAACTGGATCAGAAAAATCACACTCGATATCCCTGCCCAGAAGAAAAACCGGTCCCAGTGAATGTTACTGCTTACCGGGTTTGACATATCCTGTACAATGGAATCCGTTGCATACCCCAGATACTGCGGTCCCAGCGCTGTAGCAACCGCTGAAATAATAATACTGAACAGCATAAGAGCGGTCAGCATCTTATTTTTAAAGAAGAAGAGCTTTAACAGCCGCTTGAAAGACCCCTTTTGTATGGTCTTTTTCTGCTTTGTACTCATGATGCCACCTCCTTATCTGTGGGCTGGGAAGCCACAATTTCCTGATAAGTCCGGCTGCTTTGCATGAGCTCTTCATGTGTTCCAACCGCTTCAATACGTCCCTGATTCATCACAAGGATCTGGTCAGCATCCTTAATGGTACTGATTCTCTGTGCAACAATAATCACAGCCGCATTCTGTATAACCGGCTTCAGTGCGCTTCGCAGCTCCTGGTCTGTCCGGTAATCCAGTGCGGAGAACGAATCATCAAACAAATAGATGGAGGGTCTGCGGACAATTGCTCTTGCGATCGCAAGCCGCTGCCGCTGCCCGCCCGAAAAGTTTGTTCCCCCTTCGGAAACCTTCATCTTAAGACCACGTTCGTTTTTCTCCACGAACTCCTTTGCCTGCGCAATCGAAAGAGCCTCCCAGAGTTCTTCCTGTGTTGCATCCGGTTTTCCATCCCGCAGATTGTCCTCCAGCGTCCCCGAAAACAGGAAAGCCTTCTGCGGAACCATGCCGATTGCCTGATCAAGCTCATGCCTTAACAGCTTCCGGACATCCATGCCATCTACGAAGACCGTCCCCTCTGTCACATCTGCAAGACGTGGAATCATATCAAGCAGGGTAGTCTTACCACATCCGGTAGATCCGATAATCGCCGTCGTTTTACCCGGCTGTGCGCAGAAGGAAATGTCCTTCAATACAGGCTCCACCTGCTCATTATCCGGTGCATAGGAATACGTCACATGTTCAAAACGTATTTCTCCCCGGAACTGCTCTGGCAAAAAAGCATCCTCTCTGTCCTGAATTTCACTTTCACTGTTTAAAATCTCTTCAATACGTGTAACCGATACCTCGGCTCTTGGCAGCATAATAAAAATCATGGAAGCCATCAGGGTTGCTGTCAGAATAAAGGATATGTAGGTTACGAAGCCGATTACCTGTCCAATCTGTACCTGACCGTTCCCCGCCATACGGCCGCCAAGCCAAATCAGCGTAATATTGGCAAAGCTCATTGTCAGGGTAAAGATCGGCTGCATCAGCCCTGTAATCTTACCGATGCTGGTATTAATCCTTGAAAGATCTCCGTTAATCTGTTCAAAGCGTTCCTTCTCGCCTTGTTCCTTCGTAAAGGCCTTTACCACACGGACACCGGAAATCTGATCCCTGAGTACGGTATTCATCTCATCTATTTTCGTCTGCTGTTCTCTGTAATAAGGAAGAATCAGCTTTAAGAATACCACAGAAACCCCAAGCAGCAGGGGTATCGTCACAAGCAATACCACCGAAAGTTTCACGCTTTGGGACAAGGCAAGCACAAGACCTCCGATAAACATCATCGGTGCTGCGATAATCGCGGTAAATAAGAACGTAATAAACTGGGTTACCTGCTGTACATCGTTTGTTGCCCTGGTAATCAGCGTAGGAGCTCCCATGCTTCCGATCATCCTGCGTGAAAAATACATCAGCTTCTCATAAACCTGCTCCCTCAAATCCCGTCCGGTCATCAGTGCCACCTTTGCTCCGAAAATACCAGCCAAGGTTGATAGCAGAAACTGAATAAGAGCTATTCCCAGCATGAGAATTCCCTGCTGCATGATATATGCAGCATCCGCATTCGCCACACCATAATCGATCACTCTGGAATTGATTGTTGGCAGATACATGGTTAAAAAGGACTGACCAAGCTGCAGTAAAATGACCAGTATCAAATGTCCCCTGTATGGGCTTAATACTCTTCGCAAAAATCCGGTCATGCCTGTCCCTCCATAAAATCATCAATAACGGAAGCATATGCATCCATCATCTTACACCCCGGCATACCCGGAAATGCATTTACCTCTGCCAGCACATACTCTCCATCACCAATCATAAGATCCAGTCCGATAATTGGAAGATTAAATATGGACGCTACCTTTTCACAGAATACCTTTTCTTCTTCGGTAAGAGTCTTCTCCTGTGTAGTTCCACCCACATGTACATTCGAACGGAATTCATCAGGATTCGATGCATGGCGCTCCATCGAAAAATAATATCTGCCATGGAGAACAACAACACGGATGTCTCTTCCTTTGGAAGTAGCAATATATTCCTGTGCCACATAAGCCTGTCCATAGGAAAGAGTTGCAAAGTAATCCTTAAGCTCCTGACCGTTATGGATCAGTTCTACACCAATCCCGCCAAATCCACTGTCCGGCTTCACAACAAATGGATAACCAAAACGACCAGACAGTGTTTCGGGATCAGAATCTTTGAAAAACACCATCGTATCAGGCACCCGTATTCCATTCTGTGCAAGTCTCTGATAAGTTGCAATCTTACTTCTTGCGACCTGAAGCTCACGCAGATTTAAAATAGATGGAATTCCCGCATCCTGAAGCATATTCTCCAGAATAAATCCATCCGTGGATCCAAGCAGTGGCCAGAAATAATCCGGCTTTTCCATTTTTTCGCCCAGACAGGTGATCGCAAGTTCCCCGTTCCTGCAAATTTCAATCGTGGAATATTCGCAGAAAAGCACTTCCTTATCTTTACCTATCAGTGCCTGCATCTGCCTTCTTCCATTTGTCTTAACATCTTCCACAGTACTGTCCTGGCTTGCTACTAAAGCTAAAATTTTCATAGGCTCCCCCTTTTATTTTCACAAAGTCCTTCCATTTATTTTACAAGCTCCACTCCGTATTCTGTCTGACTGAAAAAGAATTTCCGCTGCAGTTCATTCCGGATGATGTGCACAGGCTTCAGCTGTGCCGGCGCAATTCCCTTCATTATCATCAGATCACGGTATAAGCTATATGTCTCCGGCTCTAAGATATTTAACTTAGTTGGCGCACAGATTCCTTTTGCCACCTTATCTCCCATGGACGGATTGGCCTTAGCAAGATTCCTCTCCAGAAAAAAGCGGATTTCCTTTGCTTTCATCCCCTCCGGAAGGCTTTCGATTTCCATAAAATAAGTATAACGTGGAGGAACATGTTCAACATCCGGATATACTGTAAAATCAATCATGTCAAAGCCAAGCTGCTTTGCTGTATCCTCTGCGGCAGTCCTGAGTGCCACTTCTGTTGTCTTCTCCCCCATAACACTGACTGTCTGATCAATACGTCCGATGAATTCCAGAATCGGCAGATTCTTATATTTTCCTGCAATCTTTACCGCATCACGCATACGATACCGGTAAAAACCGGAAAGATTCGTAACAATCACTTCATATTCTTTACCTGTCTCAAGCTGATCTATCGTTACTATTTTGGAGAAATCATCATCTGCGTCTGTCGGCAGAAATTCATAGAACATACTGTCCGGAACCGGCACGCTCTTCTCATCATTTAACCGGTACGGGACACTGATCATGCCTTCAGATGCATTAATTCCGGTAAAATAACGGGCTATTTTTTCTCCCATATATTTCTCTTTGATCTTATCAGCATAAACCTTAAATCCACCGGAACCGACACCGGTAAGGAACTGTGCATGAGGCCACAGCTTCGGTACAATCGGTTCCTCAAACCCCTGCATGAAAATTCCCCTCAGTTCCTGCGCTCTCTCCGGCATGGGCTGAATTTTCTTTAAGAGACTGGAACGGACTTCCTCTGACATTTTAATACCCAGATCAATCGTTCCCTGTTCAATATCATTAACCAGAAGCTCCCAATTCTGTTCCATATAACGCAATACTTCCAGTAAAAATCCAAGAAAGTTCGCTGCCATATTCGTAAGATCCTGGTCCATCAGTCCGAAACGTGCATGCAGATATCTGGTGTTGGTTTCCGATTCCGGATAAATTGCTTCATCGGGAGATGTAAAACTCATTCCGAGGTAAGGGCGGAATTCACCGATCATTTTTACTGACAAAGCCCCATAAGTAACACCGCTTTTCACGTGCTGGATCTCTGCAATGGATTCCGCAATGGACATATTCCGTCCGTTGATCCAGTCTTCTCCGAGTTCTTTTGCGACCAGCCCCATACGGTAGGGACCATTATACTTCTGAAAAACCTGAAAAGCCTCTTCCGTCAACGGTATACGCTTGGGATTTCCAACCGTTCCTGAAGACTTGTTATAATGTACAACCTTACCGGAGGTAATCAGATTCTCCTCCCCATCCTCACTCATTCTTAAAATATAGCCTGCATAATCATCGTATACACTGACCGGAACCTTCTTCTGGTATTCTTCTATGGAATGAATATCCGCAAAGCCATATTTCCTTCCATATTCCGTATCCTTATTCTGTTCCAGAATCCTTAAAAGCAGCTTTTCATTTTCCCCCATGGGATCCTCTGCCATCCGATTCAATGCTTCCACTACCGGTATTCCCAATTTGATCTGTTGCAGATTTCCCTGTCCGGCAGGTGTTAATTTTCTCTCTTCAATTGCCATATTCTTTTCCCCATTTTCATCCGTCTTTTATTGTTCGACTGTCAAAATACTGTCAAATCCGGTCGCTTCAAATACTTCCATAATAATTTCATTGACATGCTTTACAACCATACTTCCCTTTGCTGCATTCATTTTCTTCTGACAGGATAAAAGCACTCTTAATCCGGCACTGGAAAGATATGCAAGATCGGTAAAGTCCAGAACAAGCTCGGTAACTCCATCAAGCTTTTGGAAAATCTCCTTCTCAAATTCCGGTGCTGTTGCAGAGTCCATTCTTCCTTCCAAAGCAACCTCCATTTTCTTTCCCTGTGTTTTAACATCAAATTTCATTGATTTAACCCCCTCCATTATCCTTTTATACCATCATAGCCTGAGAACTTTTTACTATATCTGGTAAAAACTTTCTCTATTTTTCTTCCTTCTTTTAACTGTTTTTATATCTATATTATATATATTATTTGAATTCAGTTTCTCCGTCTATATTTTTGCGTGAATAGTCAAAATATAGCGCAAAAAGACATCCATCTGATTTGATTTTGCCGTTTGCAAAGTTCTTCTTTTGATAAAAGATTAACTTCCTGATTTTCTATATTCCGTATTACTGAATTTTGATTTTCACAATTCTTAGGCAGCTCATTTTGCTGGACTTGTTGCTGTTGTTCCTCAGCTTCTTTTATCATAAAATTTTTCACATAAATGATATTAGGCTTTCCAAATCCCTGCCTTATTTTCTCAATAAGTCCAATCCCATCCTCTGCATCAAGTTCTTTCATGATCTTAACTGCTTTCTGGCTTTTGCAATTCAAAAGCTCCATCACATCCTCTATTGTAAAAATGATATACGCCCGATTCTGCTCATCAAACCATTTGTTCTTTAAGCTCAGGCTTATACGGTCTAACATAAGACCGTACAATACCTTTGCTTCACAAGAAAGTGAGGAAAAATATTCCTCTGTAAACAGCAATTTTGGAATGCGATAAAAGCTATACTGATCAGAATCATCATTATAAAAATATTCAAATTGTACTTTCTGCATTTAATCTTCACCTGCCTTGCTCTCTCTCCATTCTTCCAAAAGTTCAAATACAACAGCAGTTATCTGTTCTTTTGTATAATCTGATGGAAAAAATCGTCCTATTGTTTTATATGAAAGAGTATCTTTTTTCTCTGTTGAATTGTTTTTAACAAGAATTGATCTTATCATTTCTTCGGTAAGCATTTCTTCGCCGCTTAATTTTTTTAACCGCTCTGCCTGTTCCTTTTTTATATGGATATTTCTTTCCGATAATATTCTCAACAGGTATTCCTGTTCATTCTTTCTCAGATAAGATAATCTTTCACCAATACCCACATTAATCATATTGCTGTCTACCATTTGCAGAATCTCCGGAATCAGCTCTGTCAAACGGATATAACGATGTACGGTTCTGCCACTCTCTCCTGCTTTTTCACCTACAATATCAGCAGTAAACTTATCTCCTTTACTTCCCTGATGCTTCAATGCTTCAAATTTCATCTTATAAGCAAAAGCCTTTTCGCCTGGAGTAATATCTTCTCTCTGAATATTAGAATCTACCATAATAATAGTAGCCTCATCATCATTCAGATTTCTGATCAGGACAGGCATGTTATCCATACCTGCCAGTTCGCACGCTCTACAGCGTCTATGTCCGGAAATAATCTCATATGTACCATTTTTAGATGGACGTACAATACCTGGAACCAATACACCGTACTGCTCTACACTGGCTATCGTTTCCTGCATTTTGGTATCATCATTTACATGAAATGGATGATTTTTAAACGAATGCAATTTATCAAGTGAAATATAAACAACCTTTTCTCCATTATCCTGTTCAGTTTCTCCAAACAGATCTTCATATGATGTAAGTTTAATTTTCTCAGCACTTTTGCTTCTCATTTTTCAGCACCTCTTTTGTAAGACTCTGATACCCCTCTGCTACGATACCTTTGGGATCATAATAATAAATACTTCTTCCCTCCGCTGATGTTTCTGCCGCCCGGATGGACATAGGAATACAGTTTTCAAAAATATGAATATGTCTTCCATAAACTTCCCTGATCTGATCACAGATGTCTTTAGAAAAATTTGTACGGCGATCAACCTTTGTCAGTAGTATTCCCAGAATTTCTAACGATGGGTTTAACCTGCGGTGAACTTTTCCTATCGTTTTTATCAACTGCTGTAAACCTTTTGTCGGAAGATATGCAGCTTCTACCGGAATCAATACATAATCAGCAGCTACCAATGCATTAATCGTCACCATTCCCAATGATGGCATACAGTCAATCAATATATAGTCATAGTTCTCTTTTACACTATCCAGATACAACTTAAGTATAAATTCACGACTCATCACTTCAACCAGGGCAGTCTCTAATCCAGCCAATTCTATGTTAGCAGGAATAAAATCAACTCCCTCTTCATGATGCATAACGCCCTCTCTGTCAGCTATGTCCTTTTCATTGATTACTTTTTCCATGATATTTACAATCGTATAATCGAGATTATCAGGTTCTCTGACTCCAAGGCTTACAGCCATGCTCCCCTGCGCATCGGCATCTACTAATAAAACTTTTTTTCCTGCCCTGGCAAGTCCAATCCCTAAATTTACACAAGTGGTTGTTTTTCCTGTTCCACCTTTCTGATTTGCAACTGCAATAATACACATATTTCTTCCTCCTTAGTCACAGACAATATTTCGGATATCTCAATTTAACTATTTTCCAAAAATATTTAGCATGGTCACACCAGAAGATCTGCACTTAACGCTGTATTACTCATTTCTATCACCTGACCTTTTCTATACCGGAATCACATTTTTATTTTACTTGTTCAACTTCCATGTAAATTCTTCCATATTTACTTGTACCTTTGTTAGTGTAAAAATCCGACAGTTCCATGACTTCAATACCCTTGATCTGATAAATTCTTTTTATCATATCATGCATGTCTTCTTTTTTTCCCATTAATCTGATTTTAATCATTTTTCTCCTTTCCTACTCAATTTTCACCTTTTGTGGTCAATAAAAGGGTGTGAACTACATCATGTAAACCCTTGTAAATACTGGGGTTTCCTGCGTTTGACCACATTATATCTCACTAAGAGCCCCTGTACAATCCCTCCTGTAGCTTCCAGAAGTTCTTTATCTGTCACCTTTATCACAAAACTTTTGTTGGTATCTTCATGATTCAAATCTATTTTTCTGATCTCTGCATCATATTCTTTTACCTCGCCATCTGTACTGCAGAGAATTGTGGCTGTTCCAATCTTCACTTCCTGCTTATACGCAGCCGGCATTTTCTTTAAAGTGATCGCATCATCTGCAATCCCTGTGAACTGACCATAAATTCCGTTTCTGCTGTTTGCTTCGATAGTTCCAAGAATATTTCTGTCATCATAGCAGATGTATCCTGCAAGTTCGCCGGGATTGCCTTTACTTCCTTTGTTAATCGCAAGAATCCGGGCTTTATACAAAGCTCCGTTTCGGATATTCAGAAGCTGGGCAGTGTCTATATCACTGATTCCATGGCCAAGGGCACCATAATTACCATTCTGATCTACGTAGGTAAGCGTTCCTATCCCCTGCGTGTCATCTCTTACCCAGATTCCAAGTTTATAGTTTCCTTTTTTGTCTTTTACAGGAGTTACAGATACAGGAATACTCTCTCCTTTGCGGCTTATCCCCAGTGTAACTTCGCTGCCATCAAGTTCTGAGATGTCATCTATCAGTTCTCTTTTTGTAGAGATTTTTTCTCCGTTAAATGAGATAATGTAATCTCCCTGTCTGATAATATTTCTAGCAGGCTCCTCTGTCTCACCATTCCGATTCTGAATTTCACCGGTGTCGATCACCAGAACACCTTCTGTTTGCATATAAATTCCTATGGTGCTTCCGCTGACATAAATTTCCTGATCATCTGCAGGTGTTACTTTTATTTCTTTAAATGGAATATAACCCAAAAGTTTACAGGGCAGAATATAGCCTCCATCCTGCGAAACAGTAACTGCTTCTTCAAATGTAACAAATGGTGTTGACAAAACTTCTGTGACATCTTCTGTTTTTTTGCCTCTGGAAATCTGAATTTCGTCAGGTATCTTTCTGTCCAGATATCTGTAACCTGATATCAGCATCACCAACAGATCCAGCACAAGACAACAGATGACAAAAAGTCTATATTTTCTTTTGTTCATTGTTATGCACATCCTTTCATTCTGTATTTATGAAATTCTGTAACTGTGAAATTGCCATAAAACACTTCCCATCACAGCAAATCCGAAAGGTACAAAAATAAGAGAGAACAATCCGTCACAAAGATTATCCTCTCTTAGTATGTGGTCAATTATTTTATTTAAATCTTGTATTTTTTTGTTTCTGTGCCAATTCTTTCATCTCTTTCGCATTCTCAAAAACTGCAGGTGTAATTTCTGCACCACCTAACAGTCTTGCCAGTTCGCGGATGGAATCATGTTCTTTAAGCACATGGATCTGGGTAATAGTCTCAGTTCCCTGCAGATGTTTTTCAATTTCAAAATGACTGTCTGCCATAGCTGCAATCTGCGGCAGATGCGTGATGCAGAGTACCTGATGATGCTGTCCGATCACTGCCATCTTTTCAGAGACTTTCTGTGCAGTTCTTCCACTGATACCAGTATCGATCTCATCGAAGATCAATGTCTCAATCTCATCTCTGTCTGCAAGGATTGCCTTTAATGCAAGCATGATTCGAGACAACTCACCGCCGGATACGATCTGTCCCAGTGGCTTCAGAGTTTCTCCGGGATTTGTAGAAATGAGATACTGGATATCATCGGTTCCATTATCTGTGTAGTTTTTCTTTTTCCGGAAATCAATGGCAAAATTCACATCCAGGAAATTTAAATCCTTCAATCCCTGAATAATCTTCTGCTCAAGCTGTTTACTGTATTCTTTACGGATTTCTGCTAATTCATCCGACTTTTTCTCAAGAATATTTTCCAGTTCTCTGAGACGCTCCTTTAATTCCTGTAAATTTTCTTCATATTTATGTAATTTTTCCAGTTTTTCTTCCTGAAGTTTGCGATATGTGAAAATTTCCTCAATGGTACGTCCATATTTTGCCTTCAGTCCATTGATCAGATCCAGTCTTCTCTCTGTCTCATAAAACTCTCCTTCATCAAAGGTCAGCTCGTCCAGATAAGCGGATAATTCTCTGTTAAAATCATTCAGAAGACCGTCTACAGAAGTAAGTGTCTCTGCAAGAGGTGTAAGCTCCGGATCATACTGTGTTACATGAGAGAATTCCTTTAATGCCTCTCCGACAGTCTCTCCGGCGCCTTCCTTGCTTTCATAGCCTGTGAGATTATGTACAAGCTGCAGGGAGTCAACGATGAGTTTTGCATTGCTCATTTTTCTGTACCGGGCTTCCAGTTCCTCATCCTCTCCCGGCTGCAGATTTGCTTTCTCGATTTCTTTGATCTCAAACTCCAGAAAAGCCAGCTCACGATTCCTCTGCTCCTCATTCATATTCATGGAACCAAGTTCTGTTTTGCATTTGCTGTATTCTTTATATGCCAGAGATACTTTCTCCCTTGCAGGAAGGATTTTTTCTTTTCCATATGCATCCAGGATTGCAAGCTGCTTATCCTGATACAGAAGTGACTGATGCTCGTGCTGTCCATGGATATCCAAAAGGCATGCAGCAGCGGCCTTCATCTGACCTACAGTACTTGTCTCTCCATTAATCTTGTTGATGCTTCTTCCATCCATGATTTTTCTGGACAGAAGTACCTGTCCATCTTCCGGACAGATATCCAGTGCTTTCAGTGTCTCCAGTGCTTTCTCGTTTTCTACCTGAAAAAGCAGCTCCACAAGTGCATAGGATGCATTTTCCCTTATCATATTTTTAGAAGTTTTTGCACCCAGGATCAGCTGCATAGACCCCAGAAGGATAGATTTACCTGCTCCGGTCTCACCGGTCAGGATATTCAGTCCGGGACCAAATTCTACTTCTATTTCTTCTATCAGTGCAAGATTTTTCACATGCAGATGAGCTAACATTTATTGCCTCCATAATCAAGTCATTTGTAATGTTAAAAGTTCAGGATCGTAACTACAAAGGTATTGAGCAGTTACTCGTGGGATCACTTATTCAATCTGACAAAACTTCTCAGTTTCTCTGCTGCTCCCAGTGCCATGTCTGCAGTCTTTGCAGCACACATAATAGTGTCATCACCTGCAATACATCCCAGTATTTCCGGCCATTTCAACGCATCCAGGGCTGCTGCCACGCCCATGGCCATTCCGGAAACGGTTTTGATCACAATGATATTCTGTCCCACATCAATAGAAAGCAGGGTATCTTCCAGTACTCTTGTATATTTTTCTCCAAGACTTCCTGATTCATTATTAATAATTGCATAACGGGACTTTCCGTCCTTTCCTGCCACTTTTGTCAGCTTGAGAGCACGAATATCTCTGGATACAGTCGCCTGTGTCACCTTAAATCCTGCCTCATTAAGTCTGGAGGCCAGCTCTTCCTGTGTATCAATATCATACTGATGAATCAGTTCAATAATTTTCTCATGTCTCGCAACTTTCACCTTATTTCCTCCTGCTGATCAGCTGTCTCTCATCTTCCGGCGCAATACCTCAACAAAACTTAAATGGTTCAGCTTCAGAATCTTTGTCTTTACATCTGCCTGCCGGATCTGAATGCAGTCACCGGTGACCATAGGGATAAATGTATCTCCGTCAAAAGATGCGATTCCCTTTTCACAGTCACAGTGTCTTCCTTTTCCTATCTCTACAGTGATCACATCCTGCGCAGGAAAAATAATGCTTCTTGTATTCAGCGTGTGTGGTGCTATGGGAGTCATGATCGTCATGGCGGCATTGGGCGATACAATAGGTCCTCCCGCTGACAGACTGTATCCGGTAGATCCGGTAGGTGTTGAAATAATAATTCCATCAGCATTATAAGAGTTAAGATAAACATCATTTACATAATTCTTAAACCGGACCACGCGGAGATGACCGTCTCTGCCGATCACAATGTCATTCAATGCAATATCCTGTCCGATCAGTTTTCTGCCGCGGTACACCCTTCCTTCCAGCATCATGCGTTCTTCTACCTCGTAATCATCCGCCATTAGCTGATCCAGAGCACTGTACAGAGAGGTCTGATTCACTTCTGCAAGAAAACCCAGATTTCCCAGATTGATTCCAAGAAGAGGAATTTCCTTATGCACCACATCCCTTGCTGCCTGAAGAAGTGTGCCATCTCCTCCCAGAACAATAATACACTGTGTATCGTCCGGAACCTTATCAGGATCTGTATAATGAAAGGAACCCTCATGTTTCCTTTCTGCCTGCTGTACTTCACAGTTTTTGTGATGTGTTTTCAGATAATCTGCGATTTTTTCTGTGATTTCAAGTTTTTTATCCTTGTCACTGTTTGTAATAATATAAAACCTGTCCATAGTTTCTTCCTGACTCAGCCTTTTTAATCCAACTGTCCATGAGCCTCTGCCACAACAGCTTCTACAGATACCTTCAGGCTGTCGGTAACCCCGGTACCTTCCGGATGTTTTTTCAGATGAAGAAGATATTCGATATTTCCTTCCGGTCCTTTAATTGGCGAAAAAGAAAGATGACATGGCTCCATAAAAATACTCATGGCATAATCGCGCACTTTTTCGATCACTTCCTGATGAACAGCAGGATCTCTTACAACCCCCTTCTTTCCGACTTTCTCTCTCCCCGCCTCAAACTGCGGCTTGATCAGACATACGATCTCACCCTCATCTGTAAGGAGATTTCTTACAGGAAGCAGTACTTTTGTAAGAGAAATAAAGGACACATCTATTGATGAAAAATCTGCCGGTTCTCCCAAATCCTCCGGTACCACATAGCGGATATTGGTTTTCTCCATACAGACTACACGCGGATCGTTACGAAGCTTCCAGTCAAGCTGTCCATATCCTACATCAATGGAATAAACTTTTACTGCCCCGTTCTGTAACATACAATCTGTAAACCCTCCGGTGGACGCACCTACATCCATACAGACCTTACTATCCAATGTGACATCAAAGTTTTTCATAGCTTTTTCAAGTTTCAGCCCACCGCGGCTTACATACGGAAGAGTGTTTCCTCTGACCTCAATCTTTACAGTCTCCGGGAACATGGTTCCCGCCTTATCTTCTTTCTGACCATCAACATATACATCGCCTGCCATGATGAATGCCTTTGCTTTCTCGCGGGATGGCGCAAGGGCGCGTTCCATCATAAGCATATCCAAACGTTTCTTCATTGCTCTCTTAATTCCTCACTATCTTCTATTGCCTGTCTGATGTCTTCCACTCCAAGTCCAATCCGGCTGCGCAGGCTTTCTACATTTCCCTGGGGTACGAAACGATCCCAGACAGCTGCCGACAACACTCTTATTTCCGGATGACAGGCTTCCATATAAGCAGATACATGCTCTCCGTATCCGCCGCTTTTCACATTCTCTTCTACTGTCACAAACAGACTGTGATCCTTTGCCAGTTCATCAAGAAGATCCACATCCAGTGGTTTCACAAATCTGGCATTTACAAAAGTAGGATCATAGCCGTCATCTTTCAGTCCTTTACAGATTTCCATGCAGGACGGGATCATACTTCCCACTCCCAGCACAGCGATTTTTTTTCCTTTGCGGATAATCTCACTTCTGCCATATTCCACAGGTGCCTGGTATTCCTGAAGCCCCTGATGCGCACTGCCTCTCGGATAGCGGATTGCAATCGGTCCGTCAAAGCTTACCGCAAATGCAAGCATCTCTTCCAGTTCTCTGTCATTCTTCGGTGCCAGAACAGTCATATTCGGCATCATGGACAAATAAGACAGATCAAAGCAGCCCTGATGCGTCTCCCCGTCTGCGCCTACAAGCCCTGCCCTGTCAACAGCAAAAATCACATGAAGCTTCTGCATACATACATCATGCAGGATCTGATCTACAGCACGCTGCAGAAAAGATGAATAGATGGCAACAACAGGAACCAGGCCGCCAAGAGCCAGACCCGCCGCAAAACTCACCGCATGTTCCTCTGCGATTCCCACATCAAAAAATCTGTCCGGAAATCTCCTGGAAAATTCCACAAGTCCGGTTCCATCCGGCATGGCTGCGGTAATAGCTGTCAGTTTTTTATTTTTCTCACCAAGAGAGACCAGTGCTTTGGAAAAAACATCTGTATAACCCGGCACTGTTTTCTTCTGAAGTACCCGGCCTGTTTTAATATCAAAAGGACCTGTTCCATGAAATCTGTCCGGATGGGCACTTGCAGGTTCGTATCCTCTGCCTTTCTTTGTCAGGACATGAACAACTACCGGTCCCTCTACCCGTTTTGCTTCATTAAAGAGTTTCATCATCTGACGCATATTATGACCATCAACAGGTCCCAGATATGTCAGTCCCATATTTTCAAACAGCATTCCCGGAATAAAAAGCTGCTTGACACTGCTTTTGGTTTTTCTCATAGTATCTACCAGAGCAGTCCCTACCTTCGGAACCTTCTTCAGTGCCTTTGTCACACCCATCTTCATTCCTGTATAAGCTTCTGCAGTTCTCAGTGCACTCAGATAAGTGGACATGCCTCCTACATTTCTGGAAATGGACATATTATTGTCATTTATGATAATAATAAAATTTGTCTTTAACTCTGCAGCATTATTTAATGCCTCATACGCCATTCCTCCGGTGAGAGCACCATCTCCGATCACAGAAACCACATGATGCTTCTGTCCCAGAATATCTCTGGCATGCACATATCCCAGTCCTGCCGAAATTGAATTGGAACTGTGTCCTGCATCATATGCATCACAGGGGCTCTCACTTCTCTTAGGAAAACCGCTTAATCCACCTTCCTGTCGCAGATTCTTAAATTCATCTTTTCTTCCGGTAAGAATCTTGTGCGTATATGCCTGATGTCCTACATCCCAGATCAGTTTATCTTCCGGAAAATCCAATACATTGTGAAGAGCCAGCGTCAGTTCCACCACTCCCAGGTTAGAAGCAAGATGTCCCCCTGTCCGGCTTACAGACTGGATTAAAAAGTCTCTGATTTCCTCTGCCAGAGGCTCAAAATCGGCCAACGGTATTTTATGGATATCATTGGGTTTCTTGATTTTTTCCAGAATCATTTGTATCCTTCCTTTATTTTCTGCGGTTTATCAATTTTTCAATTAACAAATACAGAAATTCATTATTTTTATTCAGGCTTTTCAGCAGTTTTATTGCTTTTTCTGAAAGCAGTTC
>ERZ838399.2193-NODE-2193-length-15373-cov-5.636441_pt1 | contig 15373 bp, 10 predicted proteins | sample MGYA00519683_ERZ838399 | MGnify/ENA primary metagenome ERZ838399 (study PRJEB31850, sample SAMEA3708833) | human gut metagenome | biome: human gut; feature: human-associated habitat; material: faeces | place: China | collected 2014 ...
CATCCACACACAGGCAACGGTCAGCATCGCCGTCATAGGCAAAACCGATGTCCAGTCCCTTCTCTACCACGAACTTCTGCAGACCCTCAATGTGGGTGGAGCCCGCATTGTTGTTGATGTTGGTGCCGTTGGGCTGTGCATTGATGACGTAGGTATCTGCTCCTAGGGCATCGAACACGGACTTGGCAATGTTCCAGCTGGAGCCGTTGGCGCAGTCCAGGCCAACCTTGACACCCTTGAAGGAATAGATACCGAGGCTGATCAGATAGCCCATGTAGCGGTTACGACCAGAAACATAGTCCACAGTGCAGCCAATGTGCTCACGGTGAGCAAAGGGCAGCTCCGGCCAGTCCTTGTCGAACACATGGAGCTTTCCGTCGATGTAGTCCTCTACCAGCAACAGGATTTCCTCGGGCATTTTCTCGCCATAGCAGTCGATCAGCTTGATGCCGTTATCGTAGTAGGGATTATGGCTGGCAGAAATCATGATGCCACAGTCGAAGTCGTCCACGCGGGCGATGTAGGCCACACTGGGCGTAGTAGTGACGTGCAGCAGATAGGCGTCTGCGCCGGAAGCGGTCAGACCCGCCACCAGACTGTACTCGAACATATAAGAGCTACGGCGGGTATCCTTACCAATGACGATGCGTGCAGGGTTATTATCACCGTTGCGCTCACGCAAAGCGTTATAATACCAGCCCAGAAAACGACCAACCTTGTAGGCGTGGTCGGCGGTCAGCGTGATTCCAGCTTCGCCACGGAAGCCATCGGTTCCAAAATACTTTCCCATTATAGCTTTTCCTCATCCAAAGAGTGAATTGACGAATATATGCTTTAGCCGAGAGAGAATCTCGTTGCCTGCCATCCGCCACGTAGAGGCAGCATATCAGGATGGCGTAGCCATGCTTTGAGCATGGCTGCATTGTCTTATCTTATCAATTTATTCGTTTTGATACGTTTCCAGCTCTGCTTGATATTTTTTAGCATCCTTCAAAAAGCTCGCCGCAATCATCACGATGACTGCGCCAATCGGGAATGCCGCCACGATGCTGACCGACTGCAGGTTGTTCATAGAGCTTTCCGCAAACAGCAATGCAATGGGCAACAGAATCAGCAGGATGCACCACATCAACTGGATGCCCTTATTGGGCTGTTCATCATCCTTGAGGGTGTGGTAGCTGTAGCAGGATGCCGTCAGTGCGATAGAATCAAAGGATGTTGCGTAGAAGGCGATCATCGTAATCAGAACAGCCACCATAACGACCGGCGCACCCGGCATAGTTTTGATCATATCCACGATCATGCCGTACATATCGCCGTTTTCCAGATACTTCGCGATAAAATCCGCCTTGTCAGTCATTTGCAGTCCCATGGAGTAGTTACCCAGCACAATGAAGCTGGTCAGTGTAGAGCCCACGCCAAACACATAGCCGCCCAGAATCGTCTGGCGTACCGTTCTGCCACGGGAAATGCTGCCAATAAAGAACGGCGCAGCCACACACCACACCATCCAGTAGGCCCAGTAATAAATGGTCCAGTTCTGGGGGAAGTTGGAGGTACGCAGCGGGTCGGTAAAGGTGGAAAGGTCGATGAAATTCTGCATCATCCGTCCCAGTGAGGAGAAACCAGTTTCGATAATATACCGGGTCTCGCCGCCAAACAGGAGGACAAATGCAAGCAGCCCGAAGAATAGATAGATGCAGACATTGGCCAATTTGCTGATGCCCTTGAAGCCATGCAGCAAAGAGTAAGTATACACGGCGCAGGTGATCAACAGGATGATGATATTGATGACTGTGCGACTGACAGCAACATGGAACAGCTCTCCGATGATGGTTGCCATCAGCGGTGTTGCTACGCTGAAGGTAGTGGCCGTACCTGCCAGCAAAGCGAACACCGCCAGCAGGTCAATGATGCGACCTGCCCAGCCATCGGTGTGCTTACCCAGAATCGGGCGGCAGGCTTCGGAGTATTTCTGGCGAGTTCTCTTTCTCACATGGAGCATAAAGCCGAACGCTACCGCCAGCACCAGATAGAAACCCCACGGGATAAAGCTCCAATGGAACAAGGGATATACCCCCGCCCAATCCTGAATGCTGCCCATCTCTGCCAGATGGGGGTCGGTTGCATACAGCACCCATTCCGAAAAAGAGTAAAACAGGATATCCGCAGCAAGACCGCAAGTAAACATCATGGAGCCCCATGCAAAAAAGGAATACTGAGGCTTTTCGTTGGGTTCACCCAGAACAATGTCCCCGTACTTCGAACACGCAATGTACAGTGACAGGATGAAAATACCCAGTCCGATCACCAGATAATAGGTACCAAAGGTATCTCCGAAAAAGAACCGAATCTGGCTCAGGACGGCGTTAGACTGTTCAGGCACCAAGAAGAACAGGATGCACAGAGCCACCACAATTGCCAAGGGTACCAATGTTATCATCCAATCAATTTTCCCACGCACTCTCTTTGGATTCATTTATCCTTCCTCCGCATATTTTTTATAGCTGGAATCCAGAGCAACCAGTTCGCTGAAGTTGTCCACCTCGATGATGTCATCCTTATTCATCGGACGGATTCCCAGTTGATATTCTTCCGGATAGCAGAATAATGCTACATCATCCCAATAAATCTGGCGATTCTGCTTCTGCTCAAACTCGATTTCCAGATGGCGTTTCAGTTTTTTTCCATCCTCGGCTGTCCAGCGAGAAATGCTATACAACTGCCATCCGCCCTTGCCGCCTGTACGGCTGCAGAAGATCACGATGCCACCTTTTACGGTTTGCAGCCACTCGTCCGTTTCCTCGTCCGTCCATACGCTGTTGTAGCCGGAACGCTCAAACTCCGGAGCCAGAATATCCGGGTTATAGATAATTTGATCGCCATCCAGAATGATTGCATTTTCGATGTGATCTCTTGCTACATATAGGGATGCGATATTGTTGCAAGTATCATAGTAGGGGTTTTCAATCAGTCGAACGCCGGGATACTCTGTCACCAGCGGAGCGAACTGTTCTTTCAGATAGCCCACCACGATGTATATCTCCGAAATGCCGTTTTTGTGCAGCCCCTCAATTACCGTATCGATCATCCGCTTGCCATTTACTTTGACCAGCGGCTTCGGCGTTGTCAGCGTGACCGGGTGCATCCGGTTTCCCAGCCCTGCCGCCATAATAATGGCTCTTTCTACTTTAGGCATTTTCCTGTGCCCCGCTTTCCCCTGATTTCCTCAGTTCATCCTGAACGATGCGATAGTAGTCCTTAGCATAGCGATACTGCCGCAGAGAATATTCGCCAAATTCCACGCCCAGATTCCGCTTATACTCACACCAGTTGCTCCACAGCAGACCACAGGCAGCGATGTAGCAGTAAATCTTAATCCGTGTCGCATCGTCACAACCGTCCGTAAAATATGCCGCAATCAAGCGATCCACCTGCCGCTTATTGTAAAGCGAATAAATGCAGAACATTGCGATATCCACATGGGGATCCTGCATACCCGCATACTCCCAGTCGATTAGCCGAATTTCCTCTTTTCCATCCTTCTGGACAAACAGGAAATTGTCAGGAACTGCGTCAATATGCGTCAAAATCTTCTCACCAGTGTGAGCATCAATATAAGGCTTCAAGGACCAGACATTCGCCTTGGTTTTCTCATAATCCTTGTAAACAGAAGGAGTACCATTCCACAGCGTTTCGTAGAACTCCATCTGCCCGAAAATATCAAATTCATGCGCCACCTTCAGCTTCAACGCATGGAAGTCACGCAAACGGTTCATGCACTTCTTGACATCCTCATAGTCGGTAGGGTCGCATACCCGGGCACCCTCCAGAAATTCTGTGATCTTATAGCCGTTCTCCGGGTTAATATAGGCGATATCGTCACAGATGTTTTTATCAGCGATGGCATGATACACTGCCGCTTCCTGACGGCGATTGATAAGCTGGTCTGTACCCTCTCCCGGAATGCGCATAATGTACTTTTTGTCCTTACAGGCAAACAGAAACGAACGATTGGTCATTCCCTTTTTCAGGACTGTAATATCCGTGACTTCCTCCGGTTTTGCGCACAATGCCTTACAGATTAAACGAATCGCATCCGTTTTCAGTTGGTTAGAATCGCTGTCGACCTCACGAAGCTGCTCATAGGTGTTGATCTCCACAACATCTGCCGAATGCACTACCCGGGCTGTGACGATCATGCGATCCTTATTATAGAGTGCTTCTTCCCAAAACGAACCATCATACTGTGGGTTTTTGCAGAGTTCCTCGATGCGTGCAGAAACCGTATCGGAGTCCTCTTTTGTAAGGTAGCTGATACCGATCATCGCATTACCACCGACATTTTCCGGCACAGTTACCAGCTCCATCTTGCGGTTCACACGGACATTACTTTCGTTTTCCACAAGATCGCTGACCATATACCATGAGTACAGCTCATGACGGTGAAACGGATTGCGGTCACACCAGATATCACAAGGGACAATGTACGCATTCTCCAGATGCTCTTTTACCAGTTTGAGAGAATGCAGATTATTCTTTGCCGCATAGTCCGGGTTGACCACCAGTTCCACGCCGTACTCATCTATCAGGTATTCATATTTTTCCTTCATGAAACCTACAATAACGTAGATTTCATGAATCCCCACTTCGTGAAGCTGCTTGATGATCCGTTCAATCAAGGGTTCCCCATTGACTTCCAAAAGCCCCTTGGGCATTTCTGTGTTGATGGGGACCATCCGCATACCAAAACCGGCTGCCAGAATAATTGCACGTTTTGGAGTCTTATTCTTGTATTCCGCAACAGCCTTTGCTGTGGGGCAAATTGCTTCGTTCAGATACCCTGCCTTAATGAGTTCCTTTAGGGAACGGTTTACTACTCCCAATGAATGTCCTGACACTTCAGCTAAAATGCGTTGATTGATAAACGGCTCAAGCAGCAGAGCGTTCAGAATATCGCTTTCTTGTTTATTCATGTACACTCCTCCATCGCTTTTTGTGAACGCAGTGCTAGCGTGAAACCACAACCCTCTGTTATGGCTTCACTTCTATCAAATTATCTTTAATGTTCTTCTGTTATTTTTGCATACACTTTATTTCCATGATGTGCAATCTGTTTTGAAGTTGGAGGCGGAGTCATGTAGTCACCATACTGCTTCGTTAGAATCATATCATATCCTACAGGTGCACTTAATAGATAGCCCTCAAATTCAACCGGAACCTGTGATGCATAGCATTCTTTGGGATATCGATCATCAAAAATGTCGTCCTTAGAGCAATTGCTTCCAACAACTCTTGCGGATTCATAATTCACCTCCGTCTCTTTCAAATGCATTTGCTCGAGTAGCCATTCCTTCTTCCAGCTTCTGAAAAAGGTGTTGCAAACTTTTCCGTATGCAATTGTTGAGGCACGCTTAATCAGCTTTAAAACGCTCCTCAAATCAAAATGAAGATCAGCCGTGTATAATTGCAATCCAATTACTTGATATTTATGATACAGTTTCTTCTTTGCATTATACGCAGCAGAATACCTTTGATCATCCTCATAAAGTCCGTCAATGGGAAAAACGTCAATGTCAATTCCTAATTCTTCACCCTGTTTGCACTTTACGCCATTTTCTATCTTGACTGTATCCAAGTCGCACACCTTCATAAAGGTATGTTTTGCATTAGGACTATTCGGCATAATTGCTACAATGTTATCACTTCGGTTTCTGCTGTTAAAAAGGGCTGCAAATTTCTCATAATCAGGTCTTGGCATCTGAATGTCGACATCATCATCCCACGGTATAAACCCTTTGTGTCTTACCGCCCCAATCAACGTTCCATAAGCAAGATAATATTTAATTCCGTTTTCATCACAAAAGGAGGCTACTTCCAATAATATATGAAGCGCTCTTTGCTTGTGTTCCTCAACCGAAAGCTCCTTCCATGTGGCAATATCATTAATACCACCGTTCATCAGGTCTTCCTCCACACCATCTTATTAACTACATTCACATACCCCTGAATGATTCGAACCACCTTCATGGACACGGTCTCGTCCACATAATCGAGGCAGGGTTTGCCCAGAACACCCTTCTGCTTCATCTCAATGGCCATATCGGTGGCGTTGAGCAGCTCCCGGGTGGTAATGCCAGCCAGAATGAAGTCACCGGCTTCCAATGCCTCGGGACGCTCGGTGGAGGTGCGGATGCACACGGCAGCGATGGGATGACCGATAGACAGATAGAAGCTGCTCTCCTCAGGCAGAGTACCGGAGTCGGAGACGATTGCCAGAGCGTTCATTTGCAGCTTGTTGTAGTCGTTGAAGCCCAGCGGCTCGTTGACCCGGACACGAGGGTTCAGCTGGAAGCCACTCTTCTCCAAACGATGCTTGCTGCGGGGATGGCAGGAGTACAGGATGGGCATATCGTATTTTTCTGCCAGCGCATTGATGGCAGTAAACAGGCTCAGGAAGTTCTTTTCGGAATCGATGTTCTCCTCCCGGTGGGCAGACAGCAGAATGTACTTGTCCTTCTCCAGTCCCAGACGCTCCAGTACATCGCTTTTCTGGATCTTCTCCAGATTCATGTGCAGCACTTCTGCCATGGGAGAGCCGGTCTGGTAGGTGCGCTCCTTGGGCAAACCGGTATCTGCCAGATACTTCCGGGCAAACTCGGAATAGCACATATTCACGTCGGAGATCACATCCACGATACGGCGGTTGGTCTCCTCAGGTAGGCACTCGTCCTTGCAGCGGTTGCCGGCCTCCATGTGAAACAGAGGAATGTGCAGCCGCTTAGCGGAAATGGCGGACAGGCAGGAGTTGGTATCGCCCAGCACCAGATAGCCCTCCGGCTGCAATTCGCTGAGCAGCTCATAGCTGCGTCCCAGAATGTTACCGCAGGTCACACCCAGATTCTCGCCAACCACAGGCACAAGAATGTCCGGGCCATATTCCCCGAAGGTGTTCTTCAGTTCGAAATCCTCCCAGAATACGGTGGAGAGGTTTCTGTCCCAGTTTTGATTGTAATAGACCACGCAGCAGTCAAAATATTCCCGGCAGCGCTTGATGACAGCTGCAAGACGAATAATCTCCGGACGGGTGCCGCAGCCAATCATGACCTTGGTGCGCCCATCATTTTTCCATGTAAAATTGTGTTCCATAAAATTCTCCTAACGTCAACCAGTAGCTACTCTTACACCGGCTCGAAGAAGGTGTCCGGATGGTTCGGGTTGAAAATCTCGTTGCAGGTCATCACCGTCACCAGATTTTCCGTTTCGGACAGATTGATGATGTTGTGAGTCCAGCCGGGAATCATGTGGACAGCCTCGATCTTGTCTCCGGAAACCTCAAACTCTACCGTTTCCCCGGTATTGATGTTCCGTTCCTGAATCAGTCCGTGACCTGCCACCACAATGAACAGCTCCCACTTGGAGTTGTGCCAGTGCTGTCCCTTGGTGATGCCCGGACGGCTGATGTTGATGCTCACCTGCCCGCAGTCGGCAGTGTGTACCAGTTCCGTAAAGGAACCACGGTTGTCCACGTTCATTTTCAGAGCGTACTTAAATTTGTCTGTGGGCAGATAGGTCAGGTACAGGGAGTAAAGCTTTTTGGCAAAGGAGCCGTCCGGCATTTTCGGCATCATAAGCGTAGTGGGCTGTGCCTTGAACTCCTGCAGCAAGTCAACGATTTCGCCCAGCGTGACCTTGTGGGTCACAGGAACGCAGCAGTAGCGACCGTCTGCTTTCAGAACAGTCTCTACACCGTCAAATTCACAGTGCTGTTCCTTGCCTTCCAGCAGGTCAAACATTCCTTCTACCAGATCGTCGATGTACAGCAGTTCCAACTCGGTACTGCGGTCGTTGACAGTGAAGGGCTCGTCATTGGCGACTGCCCAGCAGAAGGTGCTGACAGCACTGTTGTACTTGGGGCGGCTGTGTCCCATCAGGTTGACGAAGCGATAGACTGCCACCTTCGCCCCGGTCTCTTGAGCATACTGGAAGAACAGCTCCTCGCCCGCCTTCTTGCTGCGTCCGTATTCACTATTGCCGAAGCGACCTGCCAGCGTTGCTTGAATGGAGGAGGACAGCATAATGGTTGCCTTGTTGTTGTGATTTTTCAAGCAGTTCAACAAGTCGTTTGCAAAGCCGAAGTTGCCCTTCATGAAATCCTCTGGGTTTTCCGGACGATTCACGCCTGCCAGATTGAACACGAAGTCTGCTTTCTGGCAGTATTCGTCCAGCTCCGCCGGGGTAGAGTTCAGATCATACTCGAAGATTTCTTCAATATTCAATGCCGGGCGGGTCTTATTTTTCCCATCCCGGATGTTTTTCAGGTTGTTGCACAGGGCGGTTCCTACCATGCCCTTGGCACCTGTGACTAGAATGTTCATTCTCTCACCTCTTAATGTACTGCGGTGCAGTCCGGAATATCTGCGCCATCCGGCACGGCTGCATTGTTACAGATGGTGCAGTTGCTTCCAATGCGGGCAAAGCTGCCCACAGTGGCACCGGTGCGAATCACACTGTTAGTATAGATCAAGGCGTAATCCCCTACCGCTGCATCACAGTGAACTTCCGTTCCGGCATTCAGCAGGACACCGTTGCCAACGGACGTACCATTCTGGACACAGGCATTTTGCAGCACCACGCAGCCACAGCCCAGCTTTGCGTATGGACTGATGTAGGCGCTGGGCGCAACGATATTGGGAAAAGCAAAGCCAAGGGCTTTCGCCTTCTCATACACCTGTGCCCGGAACCGATTGTTGCCGATACCCACCACCAGCAAGCCGCACTCCTTCCGCAGCTCCGGCAAATCAGCAAGACTGCCAACCACCGGAATGCCACAGATGTCAGTGCCCACAGGTTGCCCATCGTCTACAAAGGCACAGTCGTATTGAAGCATTGCCTGCTCCGCTACCATGCGTCCGAAGCCACCGGCCCCAACCAGCAGTAGCTTTTCCTTAGACATTCGGGATGCCCTTCAGCGCATTCTGAACATACTCGGTGGTGAGAATCTTCTTGACTGTGCCTTCCACATCCAGACGCTCGGTGTTGTGGCTGGTGTAAGATTCATCTGCCATGGTATGTACTTCGCCGTTGACGACAAACTTGTCGTAGTTCAGGTCACGGGCGTCGCAGGGAATGCGGAAGTAGTTGCCGCAATCTTCCGAACGAAGCATCTCTTCACGCGTAACAAGCGTTTCATAGAGTTTCTCACCGTGACGGGTGCCGATGATTTTCACCTCGGTCTCTCCGTATTTGGGATTCACCTTGGCGTAAACCTGCTTGAGGGCCTCTGCAAGCACGTCGAGGGTTGCGGCCGGGGCTTTCTGAACGAAGAGATCGCCGTTGTTGCCATGCTCAAAGGCATACATGACAAGATCGACAGCATCATCAAGCGTCATCATGAAGCGGGTCATGTTGGGATCCGTGATGGTGATCGGCTTGCCCTCTATCATCTGCTCAACCCAAAGCGGAATCACGGAACCACGGCTGGCCATTACGTTTCCATAGCGGGTGCAGCAGATGGTGGTCTTTGCATCCGGCCCCAGTGCACGCCCCTGGGCAATGGCAACCTTCTCCATCATGGCCTTGGAGATACCCATGGCGTTGATTGGGTAGGCTGCTTTGTCCGTAGAGAGGACGACGACATTCTTAACACCATGAGCTATAGCGGAGAGAAGTACATTGTTGGTGCCTTCTACATTCGTACGCACAGCCTCCATCGGATAGAATTCGCAAGAGGGTACCTGCTTCAGTGCGGCCGCCGAGAAGACATAATCGACTCCGTTCATTGCAAAATCTATAGCCTCACGGTTGCGTACATTTCCAATATAGAATTTTACTTTGTTCGAAACGTCCGGACGATTAGCCTGAAGGAAGTGGCGCATGTCATCCTGTTTCTTCTCGTCGCGGGAGAAGATACGAATTTCCCGGATGTCAGAGTCGAGAAAACGACGCAGAACTGCGTTGCCGAAACTTCCCGTACCGCCTGTGATTAACAGGACTTTGTCTTTGAAAATGCTCATAATATCTATATGTATTATAATTATTTTTTACTGTAGAGTTTTTTGCTCCGAGTCTTGAGACCGCATTAAGTCGGCGCACAAGACGCCAATTCGAGTTTATTTTGGAGGGGCTATTTTGTTTCTTTGTCGAATTCCTCAAATCGCGAGTTCTTGGATTTGAACTCGGGGACGATCTTCTTCATCAGGCGAACCATATCCGGAATGATGACGGCACGCGAAAGCTCCTCCAGCTCTTGTGCACCCTTGAGGGCATCGATATAGTCGTACTCGCGGACCTTGGCGATGCGGATGCGGTCGTGCGATGTCGGAAGCGTGTTCTCCGTGTTCGACAGCACCTCTTCGTAGAGTTTCTCGCCCGGGCGTAATCCCGTGTATTCGATCTTGATGTCCTTGTCGACCTCCAGACCGGCCAGTTCGATCATGCGCTTGGCCAGATGGGCGATCTTCACTGACTTACCCATGTCGAAGACAAAGATCTGGGTGCCCGTCGACATCGTGGCGGCCTCCATCACCAGACGGCAGGCCTCCGGAATCGTCATGAAGAAGCGCGTGATGTCGGGGTGCGTCACCGTAACCGGACCGCCCTTGGCGATCTGCTCGCGGAAGCGCGGGATCACCGAGCCGTTCGAGCCCAGCACGTTGCCGAAACGCGTCGTGACGAACTTCGTTTTGCCCTTCACCTTGCCGGCTTCGATGGCCAGACCGAGCGACTGCACGTAGATCTCGGCCAGACGTTTCGTACAGCCCATGATGTTGGTCGGGTTGACGGCCTTGTCCGTCGAGATCATGACCATCTTCTCGACGTCGTATTCGATACACTTGTCGGCCACGTTACGCGAACCGGCGACGTTGGCCAGCACGGCTTCGCAGGGGTTCTCCTCCATCAGCGGCACGTGCTTGTAGGCTGCCGCGTGGAAGACCACCTGCGGGCGGTAGGTGCGGAAGGCGAAGTCCAGACGCGGGATCATGCGCACGTCGCCGATTACGGGGATGAACTTCAGATTGGGGAAGCGGTCCTCCAGCTCGAGGCGGATGTTGTGCATCGGCGTCTCGGAGTTGTCGAACAGCACGAGTTCCTTGACTCCGAACGTCGCCAGCTGGCGGCACAACTCCGAACCGATGGACCCCGCCGCGCCCGTAACCAGGATCGTCTTGCCGCGGAAGTTGGCGATGATCTCGTTCATCGAGATCTTGATCTCTTCACGTCCCAGCAGGTCCTCGATCCTGATCTCGCGGATTGCCTGACGCTGCACCTTGCCGTCGACCACCTCGTCGATCGAGGGAGCGATCAGCACCTTGAGGTTGCAGTCCGTACAATAATGGATTAGGCGCTCCTGCTCTTCGCGAGCCTCATGGACGTGGGCGAAGAGAATGGCGTCAATATCCTTGCAGTTGTGCAGGTACTTGACATTCTCTTCGGTCTCGAAGTAGTAGACCGGGAGATCGGCCAGCATATGATTCTTCAGTGTTTTGCCGTAGGTCAGGAAACCGACGACCTGATACTCTTGAGAATTTTGGAGTTGGGTCACCAACGAAACGCCCTTGTCGCCGGTTCCGTAGATCAGGATCCGCTGGCATTTGCAATGCCTTTGACGGCTGTCTTTGAGCCAGTCATAGACGACAACCATGGCAACGCGCATAATCACCAGTCCTGAAAGGCTCAACAATATGTCAAACAACAGAGTGATCCAGATCGCTGGAAATGTCGGGCCAGCGACACCCAAAGCCAATATAACTGCGATCCCAATTCCCTTGAAAACAACGGCGACACTCAAACGGCCCAAACCCCGCAAGGTGGCGTGACGGATGATTGATTTGTGGGTTTGGAGCAACACGAACGCGATCCAGGAAAAGACAACGGATCCTCCGAGCCACCAGCCGATTGTTTTCCAGATAAGGGCTTCAGCACCCAAAAGAATGCTTGCAACTAACAGCGAGATGATAGAGGCCCCGACCGAAACCAACAGGTCCAATGCAAAAATCAACCGTGAACTGATATAACGATCCAGTCGCAGTTTTTCAATTAAACGATACATGATTTGATGTATGAATATTTTATTTGTTTGAAATTCGAAGACCGAAAACGGCCTGCTCGGATCTCGAATCCATGCCCCCCTCTCCTCCGTGGCCAAACTGACGGTCGAAATCGGCCAAGAGGCGAATCAGCTGTGCCTTGCTCTTTTTGAGTGATTCTTCCGTGAGCCAAGGATCAATCAAGGCGTGTGCTTGGTCGCATGTGACTACTTTGGCCTCAATTTCCGCAAAACGATACGAACATCGGGAATCGTAAAGAATTACAAAAACTCTTTCACCGCGTGTTCATGCCATGCACGATACTCTGCGGCGGAGAATTCTGCCGCCAGCAGTTTCTTGTAATCGTGCTTGTCACAAACCGGAATATGCTGCTGGATGTAAGCCCGCAACTCGCTGTCGGGAATGCTGACCATCACCACCGGAAAAGGATAGTCCTTATGGCTGAACAAGGTGGTTTCTCCTTTCCGGAAGAGCCGCTCCAACTGGAAGGCCGACTCTTCGAAAGCATGCCAATAGTCTTCCGTCCCGTATAGCCGGATGTATCTTTTGTTGTCCTGTTCCTTGCGGAGTATCTCGATCATACGGGTCTCGACCAGACGTTTCAATGACATCCACGCAGGCTCGACATTCGGTTTGCCGTTCATAGTTTTCTAATTCGATTGTATCTGCTTTGCTTGACGGATGACCTGCAATCAGGAAATAACCTCGATCAAGTCGGGATGCACCTCTGCGGCTACGGCCATGACACCTTCCAGCAGGACGACGACCCGGCGGTTTCTTTTGCCCTGCACCTGCATGAATACACCCATTACTCCATTGAGTTTACCTCCGTGGATGCGTACCCGGCGCCCTTTTCGAAGGTCGAGTTCATCCGGATTGTAGTAGGAGATATTTTCTCCGTATTGGGAGGAAACCTTGATAAAACTCTCCATCTGGTCATCTGGAACAACAAGATATTCCAAACCCGTACTTTTCTCCCACATCACGAATTGCAGGAAATTGTAGCGTTTCTTGAATTCAGTGATCTGCGTGCGGCTGGCATGTACGAATACGAGATTCGGAATGACCGGAACAAGGCGTTTCGATTTCACTCCGTGATAGACTCTTACGGCATAACATTTCGGAATAAAATATTCCAAACCATCTTTACCTTTGAGTTTCTCCTCCGCTCTTTTTTCACTTTTGTAGGCCCGCATGACGAACCAGCGGGCGGTCGTGACTTCTTCTGTATTGGGCGAGGCGATATCCATACATACTTATGCCCGTTTTTTCAATCAGGGCACATATCTTTAGTTCATGCCAAATTGCATATTGACATGTATTACAGTCGTTTATATTTATCTCTGCCGGAATAATCATTCATTTATTCCGCAAATCCGCAAAAAATATTCTACTTATTTTACGCTCTTTCTCTCTGTAAGAGAAATATTAACGGATGCAAAGTTATGCAATTTAATGGAAATAACGACCTAAAACAGATGGAATTTTCGTCTGCCGGACTTGCCAAAAGGTTTCTGCCCAACAAATGTTGCTCAAATGAACAGTCTTTTGAGTGTAATTTCCGCTTGTTTCCCAGATCGTTATAACCAATTACATCCATCACTCTTTCTCTTACAGAGAGAAGTAGTCTGTTGCACAACAATTTATCTTTCGCCTCTCCCTACCGATCAGTTGGAATCGTTCATCGAAAACGCCGCTCCGCTCCGTTCTTACCGATTACAGGCTGCTTACGATTTCCTTTGGTGGATCCCATTAACGATATATCTCTTTGCAAGAGAAATGGCAGAGCGAAAAATATTTTATTATTAACATCTTACATCAGCCAAAGCCTGGATTTGCACAACAAATCACTGCATCTGCTTAACATTTATTGAACTGGAAAGAGGTCGATAATTCTATTTTTCATCGGATTCTATTGCTGTATCCCATATTTTTCATAACTTTGTAACGATGTACTATTTCTCTTGCAAAGAGAACTTGTATTTGTCGATTAAAATCCCCCGGTTTATTCCGAAGACTTATTCGTAGCTTATTTATCCAACTATCAATATGCGATAGCCGACTTCTGCAAAAAAAGGAATCTACAAACGGCTCAATTCGACAAAAAGAGCATCTCCTTCAAGAGATATATCTTTTGAAGGAGATTTTTGATACTATTCCCAAAGTAAGCCCCTTTAATGTTTACAGGGCTTTCAGAATTCGGCTGTTCGCCTTGTCCACGGAGGTGGTGTCCAAAGAGGCGAGATAGATCCGCGTGGTCTTCTCCGAATCGTGCCCCATTGCTTCGCTGATAATCGCAAGCGGAATGTTTCTGCTCCTGGCGATGGATGCCCATCCGTGGCGGGCGACGTAACTGGTCAGGGGAACGGTCAGTCCCAATTTCTCGCCCAGTTTCTTCAACTTATCGTTTACCAGATGCGCGGCGTTCTTATACTGCCGGCGAATGTCGGCATTCATGTCCCGGATTATCGGCAGCAGATAAGGAGTCCCGTTCGTATTGTATTTGTCGACGATTTCCTGCATGGGTTTCTCCCATTTGACGAACAATTGCTGTCCCGTTTTCTGCCTGCGATAAGAGAGTATGCCGTTTTGCAGGTCTTTCTTCTTCAGATAAGCCATGTCGATGAACGACATTCCCCGGGTGTAGAATGAGAACATGAAAATGTCGCGGGCGAAATCCATCGCCGGGAACAGCGCCAAGTCCATATCCCGGATTCGGCGGATGACTTTCAAAGGTACCGCCCGCTTGACCGTTTTGCCGATGCCCGTGTAAACGTACTTGAACGGATCGCGCTGTACCGTCATTCCCTTTTCGACAGCACGGTTGTAAATGGCACGCAGCCCCCGCATATAGTAGGAAGAGGTATTCGGGCATACGCCCCTCGATTTGAGATAAGTTTCGTATTCGATCATCAGGTCGGAATCCACCTCATCCCACGGCACCTCGACATCTCTGCGGAAACGCCCGAAGCTGTTCAAGACGGTCGTGTAGCGTTCGCTCGTGCGGATTTTCCCGATCTGTCTCAACTGCCCGGCAAGGCTCCGTGCGAAAGAGAGAAAGCCGCCGGCATCCGGAGGCGTAAGATAGCGTGCCGCCACATCCCCGGCAGTATAGCTTTCGCCCGTATGCTCCAACCGGGAGATAATGCGTTCCAGACGGGCTTTGTCGTCCGCTATCCGGCTCTTCAATGCGACAAGGTAAGCGTGCCGGGGGCCTTCGCAGTTCGGCGGGAGTATGTTCCGCTGCAGAACTTCCCATTCCGACGGAAACAGCTTATGACCGCTGCTGATCTGCCGGGTTACACGGTTATGGATTATCTGAT
>ERZ838399.2195-NODE-2195-length-15365-cov-3.510843_pt1 | contig 15365 bp, 13 predicted proteins | sample MGYA00519683_ERZ838399 | MGnify/ENA primary metagenome ERZ838399 (study PRJEB31850, sample SAMEA3708833) | human gut metagenome | biome: human gut; feature: human-associated habitat; material: faeces | place: China | collected 2014 ...
GCATGGTAGGAGATCATCCAATCTACATAGCGTTTGGAAAGCAGTTCGGCAAATTTGGGGGAACGGAACTGCTCCAGCGTCATCATCCGGCGGAACTGGCTGATGGTTTTATCGTGCAGCGAATAAAGGAAGATCTGTCGGACTTTTTCAACCAGCAGCTCCTCTGAGATGTGGGAGAAAACTGGGATATCCTTTTGGGAATCCTGTACATGGACCGAGATTTCAGCGGTGTCTTTCTGGTAGTGCGCCGAAGTTGTTTCCAAAATCGCATCAAAAATCGCCTGCTTGCTGGGGAAATGGTTGTAAAGCGACGGAGCCTTGATGCCGACCGCTTTTGCAATTTCACCCACGCTGACGGCATCGTATCCCTTGGTCGAAAACAGTTCCAGAGATTTTTCCAGAATGCGCTGCTTGGTATCTTCCATTTTCCTTTGCCCTTTACTAACTAATATTCGTTCAAAATATTGGTCGAATAACTTAAACTCCTCCCAATTAAAAATATTAGTACTAAAATTAAATTCTTTAAGTAGTTTTTCTAAAAGCATAATCTAAATATGATTCGTAATATACTTACTCATTTAATATATTCACTATTACTTCCGCCCTATTTAACTTCTCATATTTAGTGAATATATTTTCAGTAGCCATTTTTATATTACTCCTTTCGCCCAGTCTCCGGCCTGCTTGACACTTCCGTTCAACAATCGGCTTTCTCCCCATACGATTTTTGGATAAAGTTTCTTGAGTTGTTTTACACTATTAGTTATTGAGCTTCCTCCGGAAGTAGCAAAATACCAGCCTCCAGCTGACCTTGACGAACTTTTAGACGGTCTCACACTTGCAAAGCTGCAGCGTATCTTTGAGCAGGTAATGAAGCGCAAGGAATACAAAACCGATCCCATACGAAGCAAATTCGGCACCATCCGCCGGGAACCGGTCAGTCTGGAACAGAAGATCACTTCTGTTATGGATTATGCCAGAAAAAACCGCCGTTTCAGTTTCCGCCAGCTTCTTGAAAAACAGACAGATAAATTAGAAGTGGTAGTCACATTTCTGGCCGTTCTCGAATTAATGAAGATTGGAAAGATCCATCTAAACCAGGAAGAAACATTTGGTGAAATGGATATTGAAACCTTAGAACCGGAAGGTCAGGAAAATGACCTGGATTTAGAACAGATAAGCGACCTTGATGTACTCCCGTAATCTTTTTGTACTTGATTTTGCGAAAAACCGGCCACAAAAGCAGGTGCAGGAAAGACTCCGAGAGAACATCTTAGATAATGGAGGATATAAATTGGAAGAATTAACCATAGACAATACACCTGTTAAAAATGAAAAAGACCAGGAAGCTGTCATTGAAGCCGTCCTGTTCACCATGGGCGGCGCTGTAGAATTAAAGCAGCTGGCTGTTTCCATTGGCCAGGACAAAGAAACTGCCAAAGCCGCAGTAGACCGTCTGATGAAGCGGTACAAAACCGGCAAACACGGCATGGAGATCCTGCAGTTAGAAGACAGCTACCAGATGTGTACCCAGTCAAAATATTACTCTAATCTGATCCGCATTGCCTCCGCTCCTAAAAAGCAGGTGCTTTCTGATGTGGTCCTGGAAACCCTTTCTATTATCGCCTACCGCCAGCCGGTAACAAAACTGGAGATTGAAAAAATCCGCGGTGTTAAATCTGATCACGCAGTCAATCGTCTGGTAGAATATAATCTGGTCTACGAAGCAGGCCGTTTAGATGCCCCCGGCCGGCCGGCCCTTTTTGCCACCACAGAAGAATTTATGCGTCGCTTCGGCATTGGCGCCTTAAGCGATCTTCCTGATATGAACCCGGCAAAAGAAGACGAGATCCGTGCCGAAGTAGAGGAAGAGCTGAAATATAAATTAGAGGAAATGGGAAGCAACGATGCTTCTGAAGAAGCCCTGGAACTGCTGGAAGCGGCAGTCACCAGAGAACAGAACAATAAAGAAAACAACCAATAATACAGACCGTTTCAGAAGACAACTAATAGCACTGACAGCTTCCAAAATTCCTGAGTCCAGAAAGGAGGATGAGACCCGCCATGATTACCTATGACCGTTTATGGGAAACAATGAAAAAACGCGGAATTACCCAGTATCACCTGATCAAACGTGAGAAATTCAGTGCCGGACAGATCGGACGGCTAAAAAATAATATGACTGTTTCTACACAGACACTGGATACTCTGTGCCGCCTGCTTTCCTGCCGCATTGAAGATATTGTAACCTATATCCCGGATAATGGAGAAACACTGCCAGAACAGAACCCGGCTGTTGAAAGCATATCCCCATGCAGCACTGATACTGATGCCAATACAGATACCGGTACTGACATCAGCAAAGAAAAGAAAGTTCCAAGCCTCTATGCCAAAGCCAAAAAAGGCACCAAAATCTCAAAAAAATCCGCCAAAAAAGCTTCTAAAAATGAAAAAGGAGATAAAAAGGCAAAAAAGAAAAACAAAGATAAAGATAAGGATAAAAAACTGGGAGACTGACGCTTATGTCAGCCTCCCTTTACAAATTTTGTAGGTGATTTTAAGGTATATTTTTTAAATACAGAGCAAAAGTGTTTATAATCGGAAAATCCTACCGCCTCTGAAATCTCACTGATCCGGTATTCTCTGGTATTTAACAGAGTGATTGCCTGCTGTACCCGGTATTTATTCAGGAAATCCAGAAAGGTCTGCCCTGTGATCTCCTTAAATTTGCGGCTTAAATAGCTGGCACTGACTCCCATTTCCTCGGAAATAGACTCAATGCTCAGCTTCTCCCCATACCGGGTCTTAATAGCTTCTATCAGCTTTGAAACATACCCATTTTCCGAGCGGTCCAGCTTCATATAGTATTCCAGATTCAGATTTCCCCCTTCCAGTTCCGCCTGTTCCATAGCATATTCCACCTGGCGCACGCTGGTGATCTCTTCTCCCAGTTTTTTCATGATCTTGGCTAGCTTCTCCTCATCTACCGGTTTTAGCAGATACTCACAGACTCTGGCCTCAATAGCTCTTCTGGCATAGTCAAACTCTGCATAGCTGGTAAGAAGAATGCTTTTAAATTTTACCTTTTCCGATGCCTTCTGTATCATTTCAATGCCATCCATAAAAGGCATACAGATATCAGTAAGCACCACATCCGGCTTGTATTCCAGGATACGTTCATAGCCTTCCTGTCCATTGGAAGCTTCTGCTACTACCACGCAGTCCATAGAAAGCCAGTCTATGGTAAATACCAGACCCTTGCGTATCATGTCCTCATCTTCCACTATCATTACACGAAGCATCGTTATTTTCCCCCTGTCCTGTGTCATGTACCGCCGGAAGCGTAACTACCAGAGTAGTTCCGTGACCTTCCAGACTGCGTATTTCCACACCATATGGATGTCCATATAAAAGCTGGATCCTGCGGTGTATATTGTAAAGTCCGGAATGTTTGCCTGGTGCTTCTTTCCTGTCCATAAGAGCACGTAAATTTTCAACCATTGTGGCACTCATTCCCACACCGTCATCCCGGCAGATCATCATCATTTTTTTCTCATGGATATATGCCTTTAACTCTACATGAAGATTTAACTGATTTCCAAAACCATATTTTACAGAATTTTCGATCATCGGCTGTAAGACCAGCCTGGGGATCAGGCACTGCATACACTCCTGCTCAACATTGATCTTATATTCAAACCGGCTTCCAAACCGTTTTTCCAGGATTGAAAGGTAATTGTTTAAATGTCCCAGATCCTCTTTAAGAGTTACCTGTTCTCTGCTGCCGTCCAGACTGTATCGCAGCAGTTTTGACAGTGAAAATACCATTCTCTCAGCAGTTTCCGGCTCCAGTCTGCACATATACCTGATATTTTCCAGTGTATTATAAAGAAAATGTGGGTTAAACTGGGACTCCAGCTGCTTGGTCTGGGCCAGAGCCAGAAGCTCCGTCATTTTCCGGTTATTTTCCATCTGCTCTTTCAGACTGGTAATGGTTTCGTTATAAGCATCTGCAATCATCTTAAACTCATTGTCACGGTCAATGGTTCCCGTATGCTCCAGATTTCCCTGTCTGGCAAGCTCCATTCCATCTAACAGCTTATATAGATCTTCTGTTTTTCGCTCTGTCACCTGCCTGGACTGGAACAATACCCAGGCAGTCATAATAAGCAGAGCCACTGCTACCAGTATACCGGCAAAGATCAGGGATGTAAGCACATTTTGCACATCAGACATAACATATATAGAGAAATAGCCATTTTCCAGGCTGTTTTTCGATGTAAAATAAATCTTCTGATCCAGACGCATATAAGCTCCTGACTCTTTTAATGCCGGGCGCACCTGGTTGCTGTCTGTAAGAAAGAGCGTGTTATTGCAAAAATAAGTCCAGCCATAGCGGTCTGTTACTGCCACCTGCTCCCCAGATCTTGCAAGCGTCCTTAAAAGCCCGCTGCCGGGTACTGCAAGGATAATATATCGCCCATTTCCATCCTCTGAGTTCACCCACCGGCCAAACACCGCCGTACTTGCCCCGTTGTCCCAGCCATTCATCAGCCGGAAGGCCGTTTGTCCCGGTCTGGCATCCATATCCGCATAGATTCCCCACTCTACATCCTGTCTCTTGTTGAGATAGGAGGGCAGCTTTTCTTTATTAGATAGAAGCAGCCTTCCTCCCTGGTCTACCAGATACATTTCCGGTTCATATCCCACCTGCCCGGAAATCCCATAAAAACTCTGAAAAATACGGTTTCGCTCCAACACATAACCAGGACCTGATACTGCTTGTGGAAGTTCTGCCAGAGTTTCAATTCCCTGTTCACAGCTTTCCACCATTTGATTTACCCGTCCGTTCACATAGGAAAGGTATTCCCTGTTTGCCCTTTCTCTTCCATGGAGCAGGACTGTCATAAAAAGAACACCGCAGATAAATGTAAACAACGCTGCCGGAAGAATAGCATATGTAACAAACATCCGCCATAACTCATCCTGAAAATAACGTTCCCGTTTCATTTCCCGGACACCTCCCTATGTAATCCTGCTGCACTTTCGTTTTCACAAGTTTCTGCCTGTGTACAGTATGTAAAAATTTCTGTAAACCTCTGCTTCCACTGTTCCCTCTTTTCATTGACCATATTTTCATCTGCTGTGAGCATATAGATTTCTTCTTTATCTGGCAGATAAGCCGCTGCTTCCACATCCTTCCGCACAGACCGGCGGTCTAAACTGTCAGCGATCACAGTCTGGGCTGCTTTTCCTGTCACAAAATCCACATATTCCTCTGCTGCTTTTTTATGTCTGCTTCCCTTCACAATACATACCACATCAGGAGTAGATATGACCCCCTCCTTCATATAGATCAGCTTTACAGGTGCTCCTTTGGATACATAACCAGCACCGCCTTCCTCAAAGGTAAGCCCTACTGTATAACGTCCTTCTGCCACTCCCTGGTATACCTCTGATGAACTTTTTAAAAGCATACCATCCAGATTTTTACAAAATTTTTCCACATAATCCCAGCCTTTTTCCGGATTGCCTTCTCCCATAGCATAAAGCATGTTGATCAGATGTTCACTGGCAGAAGAAGATGTGGACGGATCGCACATAGCGATTTTTCCTTTTAACCGTTCATCCAGCAGATCTTCATATCCCTGGATCTTCATACCACCAAGAAGATTGGTATTGACCATAAGTACACTGGGAATATCTGTAAACCGGGTCATATTTCCTTCTTTATTTTTAAATTCTTCCCGGACATACTCTTCATTTTCACTGATATAAGGCTCAAACAGGTCTTTTCCTGCCCCTGCTGCATACAAAGAACCGCCCCAGAATACATCGCATACCGGCTCGTCCCCTTCTCTGGCCCATTTTAAAAGTTCTCCGGTCCCCCCAGTACGCACCTGCACTGAAATCCCTGTCTGAGCCTCAAATTCAGACACAATGGGATTAATAAAATCCAAAGGATGGGGGCTGTATACAACCAGACTGTCTGCATCTGTTTCAGCACTTCCTTCCCGGTTTTTCATAGAATGTGTCATAGCGCAGCCGGAAAGACAGAGGGACAGAAAAGCTGTCATCACTGCCAGACGCAATAAATGTATTTTTTTATTCTTATGGCCTCCTCTAAACATCCTTGTATGTACCTCTTCTTTTTAAATATGGAATATTTCCTGCCATCACCCTTTTACTGCTCCCATCATTATAGCACCTGCCACATTATTGCTTAATTACTGTTCTTTGGAAATCTGATCGATCAAATCCAGTTCTTCTTTTGTAAATGTTGTATGTCCTATAATCCCAATATTGCTTAATATCTGCTCTGGTTTGGAAGCACCGATCAATACGCTGGTAACATCGCTGTCTTTTAACAGCCAGGAAAGTGCCATCTGTGGAAGGCTCTGCCCTCTCTCTTTTGCAAGAGCATCCAGCTTTTTGATCTTTTCAATCTTTTCCGGAGTAATATCTTCTGCATGAAGGAATCGTCCATCTCTTGCAACACGGCTGTCAGCCGGGATGCCGTTAATATATTTTTCAGATAACATTCCCTGCGCCAGAGGGCTAAAACAGATCAGACCCATTCCAGATTCACGGGCATAAGCCTTTAAACCATTATTTTCCACTGTTCTGTCAAAGATATTATAACGGTTCTGGTTGATGATCAGAGGTAAGTGGATTTCTTTTGCGATCTCCAGTGCCTTCTTTGCATGAACTCCGTCATAGTTGGAAATTCCTGCATACAGTGCCTTTCCAGAACGGACGATCTGGTCTAAAGCCAGAATTGTTTCCTCTAATGGTGTTTCCGGATCCATTCTGTGATGGTAGAAAATATCCACATAGTCTAACTGCATTCTCTTTAAAGACTCATCCAGGCTGGCAATAAGATATTTTCTGGATCCCCAGTTTCCATAAGGGCCATCCCACATGTCATATCCGGCTTTAGTACTGATGATCAGCTCATTTCTGTACGGACGTAAAAAATCACGCATTATCCGTCCAAAGTTTTCCTCTGCAGATCCATAGATCGGACCATAGTTATTGGCCAGATCAAAATGGGTAATACCATTGTCAAAAGCTGTGAAGCAAAGCGTCTTCATCATGTCATAATTATCTTTAGAACCGAAATTGTGCCACAATCCCAAAGACACTACAGGAAGTTTCAGGCCGCTTTTTCCGCAGCGATTGTACTGCATAGTCTCATATCGGTTTCTGTCTGCCTTATATTCATCAACGTAATACATACTTTTCTCCTTTTCAGATTTATGTCCTCTCGAGTCTTTCTCGCTGTTTCTTTATAAAAATTTAACTGTGCCTTTATATTTCTTTGATATTTCTTATTATACAGGAAAATCATCTGTTTTAATATATATCAGATTTATCATTTTTTTACTATGAAAGCATTGTCAGGCGGCTATAGGGTCTTCGTGCCTGCACACAAATGCGTATAACCGTAAAAAAGCGTATCCAAAGCCTTTTTCTTTTCTGGATACGCTTTTACAAGTCACTTGTATACTCTTTACAAAACAACTGCTCTTACAGGATATAAACCCCATGAGGATCAAAGTCCAGATATGCCTTTTCGCCTACTTCATAAATCCGGCGGTTTACAGGATTGTAGTCTGTGATCTGGATCTCCATATCACCTACCATTACCTGATAATACTGATAGGAACCCATGAATGTTGACAGGATAACCGTTCCTTCCAGAAGTCCTTTTTCAGAAAGAACAACTGCTTCCGGACGAAGAACCAGACTGGCATCATCACCGGCTGCCTTCTCACCATAATTATTGACCTCTATCTCTTCACCAATAACATCGATCACAGCCTTTTCACCCTGAGCAGATTTAACCTTCGCCTTTAAGAAGTTTGCTTCACCAATAAAGTCAGCTACGAAACGGCTCTTTGGATGATAGTAGATTTCTCTTGGAGTACCGATCTGCTCTACTTTACCTTTGCTCATGATAATGATCTTATCAGAAATGCTCATCGCCTCTGACTGGTCATGAGTTACATAGATCGCAGTAATTCCTACCTTCTGCTGGATCTTACGTATCTCAGTACGCATTGTCACACGCAGCTTTGCATCCAGGTTACTTAATGGTTCATCAAAAAGCAGAACACTTGGTTCAATGACCAGAGCCCGGGCTAAAGCAACTCGCTGCTGCTGTCCACCGGAAAGCTGGTTGGTCATACGGGATTCCATTCCATCCATTTCTACCAGCTTCAGGATGTTTAAAACTCGCTCTTTTATCTCTTCCTTAGGCAGCTTACGGATCTTTAAGCCATAAGCTACGTTGTCAAATACATTATAATGTGGCAGCAGGGCATAGCTCTGGAATACCATTGCCGTATCACGTTTATTTGGTGTCAGGCTGTTAATAGCCTCATCACCTAAGTAGATCTCACCTTCATCCGGGCTTTCAAAACCTGCGATCATACGCAGTGTGGTAGTTTTTCCGCAGCCGGAAGGTCCTAACAGGGTAACAAATGTACCTGGCTCAATATCCAGTGTGGTATCCTGCACTGCATAGAATTCTTTTCCTGTTTTCGGATCATTGTATATTTTGGAGATATGTTCCAGACGAACACCTTTTTTCTGCTTTTCCATAACCTATTCCTCCGTTTTGATTTTTCTGCTGACTCCGAAGAATTTCATCAGCGTATTCATGATCAGCACTGCACCGTAGGTAATGATGATCAATACGGTTGCATAAGCACAGGCAACACCGTAGTTTCCTTTTTCTGCCTGCTCATTGATCTGACAAGTGATCAGCAGGAAGTCTGGAGTTACTAACAGGATGATCGCTGAAATAGCGGTAATACTGCGGACAAATGCAGTTACCAGACCACTGAAGAAAGAATCCTTGATCAGCGGCAGCGTAACGGTCATAAATACTCTTGCTGAATTTGCACCCATGTCGTAGGCGGACTCTTCAATGGATTTATCGATCTGGCGCAGAGCGGAGATACCGCTTCGTGTACCGGTAGGAAGGCTTCGAACGATAAATACGATGATCAGGATAGCACCGGTTCCATAAAGACCGCTCATAAAGCCGCTGCGGAACAGACCATTTGCATAACCACGGATATATCCAATACCAAGAACAGTACCAGGTACTGCCATTGCTAACATAGATACGAATTCAATAAAGTTTCTTCCTTTAAAGCGCTTTTTAACAACCAGATAGGAAATGACCATGGATAAAAGTGCTGTAAGAGGAGCTGCGATCAGGGACAGTATAAAGGAATCCTTAAATGCCTTTAGTCCACTGGTCTTAAACATGTACTGGAACCATTTAAGGCTTAAGCTGTAATCTCTTCCCCAAAGGGTGAACAGTGCGCCAAACGGAACCATGATATACATTAAAAGCACGAAAGCTGCTACCAGGCCGCAGAAAATAGTCAGCGGAACAGTTACGCTCTTATCTTCAATAAGCATTCTCATACGGGAAGCTTTGCCAGTAAGAGTAGCTGCTGTTTTCTTCTCCAGATAATATTTCTGGATCAGGAACAGGATAACAGTCAGTGAAAGCAGGACCACAGACATGGCTGCTGCACCTGTGGAGTCGTAAGCACCTGTTACCTGCAGATAAATGGTAGTTGCCAGAGTATCATAGGAACCACCGATCAGCATCGGGTTTGCAAAGTCTGCTACAGACTCAATAAATGTTACCAGGAATGCATTTCCAAGACCTGGAAGCAGAAGTGGGAAAGTTACGCTTGTAAACACTTTCCAGCGGGTAGCTCCCATATCTCTGGTCGCTTCTTCCAGTGACGGGTCAATGTTCTTTAACAGTCCCTTTAACATCAGATAACATACAGGGAAAAATGTAAGTGTCTGGACTACGGAGATGCCTAAAAGCCCGTAAATATTAGAATCATAAATTCCTAACAGGGAACGGGTGATGATACCGCTTCGCCCAAACAGCATGATCATGGACAAAGACAGCACAAATGGCGGGGATACTACAGGAAGCATGGATACCAGACCAAATAACTTTTCCAGTATTTTTGTTTTCAACTTCACATATACTTCTACATAAGCAAATAATAAACCAATGGCTGTAGAAGCAAAACCTACGATAAATCCAAGTGTAAGTGTGTTTTTAAATGCATTGCGGAAACGTTCCAGATTTAAAACACGTTTAAATACATCCAGTGTAATGGTTCCCTCTGCATAAAAGCTGTCCACTAACAGCATTAACAGCGGATACAGGATAAACAGCGCCAGAAAAACCAGAAGGACAACGATCATTGAGACCATGATCGGGTCAGCAAAAAATTTCTTCCGTTCCAGCTGTGCACTTTGTTTTCCGGCCATTGTAAGACCCCCTTTTCTAAAATTCAGATCCTTACTATACGCTTTATTTGAAAATGCTGCGCAATGTTTATTCCATTACGCAGCATTTTCTGCTTAGCTTAACTTACATAAGCTTTACTTTCTTTTTAATAATGACTTTCGCAGCCTCTTTATTACTCAGTTAAGAAACGGCTGGAGTCTGCGCCATCAGATGTGCTTCCTAATGCTTCGAAGAAGTCTTCTACATACTTCGCACTGTTCTCTTTTGCATCTGCAAAATCATAGTCAATGGTATTGTTCATATCAAGACCAAATTTCTCAGCTTCTTCTGGCTGTGTTGCATTCTTTAATACCAGGAACTGATAAGAGCCATTCTCTTTTGCATGGTCTACGCAGTCAGGAGATAATGCATACTCGATCCACAGTTTTGCTGCATTTGGATGAGAAGCACCCTTTAAGATAGCAGTTGCACCAACCTCAAAGGAAGTTCCATCTTCCGGAACAACTAACTGGATATTGTCATATCCCTGAAGGATCTGATAGATACCATCATGTAAGAAGCCAATCGCGATCACACACTCGCCAGGGCCAACCATCTTGGAAGGACCAGAACCGGACTTGGTGTACTGAGCGATGTTCTTGTCCAGAGCCTTGAAGTATTCCATAGCTTCATCATGGCCCTTCATCTGGATCATGGTGTTGATGATCAGTTTTGCAGTACCAGCGGTATTAGGGTTAGACATCATGATCAGGCCTTTGTACTCTTCCTTGGTCAGATCATCCCATGTCTTAGGTGCTTCCAGACCTAAACGCTCCAGCTCTTCTGTATTAACCATGAATCCCAGAATGCCTTTGTAGATACCATACCAGCAATTAGTAGGATCCTTATAATCATCACTGATCAGGTTTACTGCATTCATGGCATCATACGGCTCTAACAGATCTGCTGCAACTGCCTCATTATAAGGATCAGTTGTTCCGCCGAACCATACATCTGCTGAAGGCTTTCCTGCTTCTTCAGAAACCTTGGTATAAACTTCTGAAGTAGAAAGTCTCTGGTATTTTGTCTTAATTCCATAGAGTTTTTCAAAGTTCTGGCAGGCTGCTGATAAGTATTCCTCTTCACAGGAACCATATACAGTCAGTTCACCTTCTGCCTTTGCTGCTTCGATCAGAGCATCCATATCCCCGCCGGCTGCTTCTGTTTTCTCATCAGCTTTGCTCTCTGCGCTGCTTTCTGCAGCTGCTGCTGTGGTTGTTTCCGGAGCTGCTGTTGTTGCAGCCGGTTTTGAACCGCCACATGCTGTCAGACTTAACGCCATGGTACAAGCCAGTAACAATGCAAGTTTTTTCTTCATAATAAAAACCCTCCTGTCTTTTCTGTTGACTTAAGTCTACCAGAAATCAGGAGGGGAAAAAACTGTATTTTTTGTTATTTTGTCGTGTTTTCTGAACTATGAAGTTCATTATTCATGCACTTTTGCCATATTTTGTTGCGATTTTCATATATATGGAAACAAGAATGTGTCATGGCTGGACCAATGTCATTTAGTTGTAACTATTTCTCAATAACTGCTTCCAGTCTCTTAACCATTTCATCTACATCGCTCTTTTCAATGATCAGCGGAGGAACAAAACGGATAATGTTGGCGCCGGCACTGATAAGTACCAGTTTCTGCTCTAACAATGCCTTAGATACGATGGGGCCTACCGGAACTGTAAATTCCAGCCCCTGGATCAGACCTGTGCCGCGATGGTCCTTTACCACCTCATACTTATCTTTTAAGCCTTCCAGCTTTTCGTACAAATATGCTCCGATTTCTTTTACATGATCTACAATGTGACGTTTTTCAAAAATATCCAGAACTGCGTCTGCAGCGGCTGTTACCAGTGGATTTCCGCCATAGGTAGTTCCGTGATCACCAGGCACCATAGCAGCTGCTGCTTTTCCGCAGGCTAAGAATGCACCGATAGGTACACCATTTCCCAAAGCTTTTGCAACCGTCATCACGTCTGGTTTTACACCATATTTCTGCCATGCAAACATTTCTCCGGAACGTCCCATACCGCACTGGATCTCATCTAAGATAAGCAGCAGATCGTGCTCATCGCAAAGTGCACGGACACCCTTTAAAAATTCCTCTGTTGCAGGATAAATGCCGCCTTCTCCCTGGATAGTCTCCATGATAATGGCACATGTCTTGTCTGTGATCTGTGCCTTTATGCTTTCCAGATCATTGAAATCAGCAAAACGCACGCCTGGGATCAGTGGATTAAAGGGAGTTCTGTAATGTGCATTTCCAGTTACAGACAAAGCGCCTAAGCTTCTTCCGTGGAAAGAATGGTTCATGGCAATAATCTCGCCGGTCATATCCACTTCTTTTTCCTCACAGCCATCACAGCCGTCTCCCATGGTCTCATGAAGCTTATTGTAATGATATCTCTTTGCGATCTTTAATGCACCTTCAATAGCCTCAGTACCGCTGTTAGTGAAAAATACTTTATCCATTCCAGATACCTTCAACAGCTTTTCACCAGCATCAATAGACGGCTGATTGTAAAACAGATTGGAAATATGGGTCAGCTTGTCCATCTGGGCCTTCACTGCATTTGTATACTCTTCGTCACAGTATCCAAGTCCCATAACAGCAATGCCTGCGCCAAAATCCAGATATTCATTTCCTTCTGTATCCCATAAGGTTACACCTTTTCCATGATCAAATACTACAGGAAAACGGTTATATGTTTTATACAGGACATGTTCTGCCCGATCGATCATTTTCTCATCAGCCATGATAATACCTCTCATCTTCCTTTGAATTATAAATAGCAGTACCAATACCTTTATCTGTAAAGATCTCCAGAAGCAGGCAATGTGGAATACGCCCGTCCAGGATATGTACTCTGGAAACACCATTTTCAATAGCATCAATACAGTTCTGCAGCTTCGGAAGCATACCGCCGCCTAAGCTTCCGCTGTCTACAAAGGCCTGGGCTTCTTCTACGGTCATTTCAGAAATAAGGGAACTCTTATCCTCAAAATCCTTGTATACGCCTTCTACATCTGTTAAAAAAGCCAGCTTTTCTGCCTTTACAGCTCTTGCAATGGCACAGGCTGCATCATCTGCGTTGATGTTATAGCTTAAGAAATTCTCATCATATCCAATAGGACAGATGATCGGTAAAAAGTCTTTCTCTAAAAGGTCATAAATGACCTGTGGATCTACCTTGTCAACTTCGCCTACAAAGCCGATATCTTCGCCTTTGGAAAGCTTTTTATGGCATTTTAACATCATGCCGTCCTTGCCGCTGATGCCTACTGCCTTGATGCCCAGTTCATTTACCAGCTGTACCAGGCTCTTATTGACCTTGTTCAGGACCATCTCGGCAATCTCCATGGTCGGCTCATCGGTCACGCGCAGGCCGTTCACAAAATGCGGCTCCATACCTATTTTATTGACCCAGCGACTGATCTCCTTGCCTCCGCCATGCACGATGATCGGTTTGAACCCAACCAGCTTAAGCAGTACCACATCCTGGATAACCTGGTGTTTTAAATGCTCATCCACCATGGCGCTGCCGCCGTATTTTACCACGATGATCTTACGGTTGAATTTCTGTATGTAAGGAAGCGCCTCGATCAGCACCTCCGCTTTGTCCAAATATTTCTGATTAACCATTTATCTATCTCCTTATTCCCTGTATCTGTTATTTATGAACGATAATCTGCATTGATTTTTACATAATCATAAGTCAGATCACAGCCCCATGCAGTTGCTGTAGCATCGCCCATCTTCACATCAGCGATCGCTGTAACAGCTTCCTCGGAAAGAATCTTAGTCGCTTCTTCCTCACTGTAGTCTGTAGCAACACCATTCTCAATGATCTTAATCTTTCCGGCCTTGCTCTCAAAATAAAGGTCAACTTTCTCAGGATCAAACTGTGCACCTGAATATCCCATCGCACACAGGATTCTTCCCCAGTTTGCATCATGTCCATAGATAGCAGCCTTTGTCAGAGATGAAGTAACAACAGATTTACTTAATGTAACCGCCTGCTCCTTAGACTCTGCACCGATAATCTTCACTTCAAATAAAGCGGTCGCACCTTCCCCATCACCGGCAATCTTCTTAGCCAGAGAAGTATTGATATAATTCAGCGCAGCCTTGAAAGTCTCATAATCCTCACCCTTCTCTGTGATCTCCGGATTCTCAGCCAGACCATTTGCCAGAAGAAGAACGGTGTCATTGGTAGAGGTATCACCATCTACAGAAACCATGTTGTAGGTATCTTTTACATCCTCACTCAGTGCTTCCTGAAGCATCTTCTTGGAAATTTTTGCATCAGTAGTAACAAAACCAAGCATGGTACACATATTCGGATGAATCATACCGGAACCCTTACACATACCACCAATAGTAACTGTCTTGCCGCCAATCTCAATCTGAACAGCAACTTCTTTCTTTTTGGTATCTGTAGTCATGATTGCCTTCGCAGCTTCCGTACCAGCCTCCAGACTGCCATCCAGCTTCGGAGCCATCATCTTCACACCATTCCTAATACGGTCGATCGGGACCTGCATACCGATCACACCGGTAGAAGCAACCAGCACACTGTCCGCTGCTACGCCAAGCACTTCAGCCGCTGCATCCGCGGTCTCCTTACAATATCCATAACCTTCTGTACCTGTACAGGCATTTGCAATACCACTGTTACAGATAATTGCCTGTGCTGACGGATGATTGTACACAATATCCTGATCCCATTTGACAGGAGCAGCCTTTACCACATTGGTAGTAAAAGTACCTGCTGCCACACACGGCACCTCACTGTAAACCATCGCCATGTCTGTTCTGCCCTTATATTTAATCTCAGCCGCTGCCGCTGCCGCCTGAAAACCTTTCGCAGCCGTAACGCCACCTTCTATAATCTTCATAAACTTATCCTCCTGCATCTCCACGACTTCCCCAGACTGCCGCAGGTCCCCTGCGCAGCCGTCATTCAGTTATCTGAAAAGTCAGCTCCGGAAATTATTTGTTTTTGAACGCATTTGCAGGGGCTGTAGT
>ERZ838399.2211-NODE-2211-length-15291-cov-3.485298_pt1 | contig 15291 bp, 2 predicted proteins | sample MGYA00519683_ERZ838399 | MGnify/ENA primary metagenome ERZ838399 (study PRJEB31850, sample SAMEA3708833) | human gut metagenome | biome: human gut; feature: human-associated habitat; material: faeces | place: China | collected 2014 ...
ATAATGCTACAGCTGGTATAACTACAGCAGCAGGAGCACAAGAAGCAGCTCAACAACCTGCACTTAATTTATGGAATGCTTCAACAGGATTAGCAGGTTCTGGAAATTCAACATTAAATGCAATTGCTGGTAAAGGAACAACTACAACTACTCAAACCACTAGCGGTGGCGGATTACTTGGTGGATTGTTTGGCGGATTATTTTAAAAGATAAAGGAGAATGATTTTTATGGAACAAGGAATAAATGCATATCAAAATCAAGACCAGTGGGATAAAATGTATAACTTAAAAAGAGGATTAGCTGTAGCTAGTATGCCGATTGAGCAAGCAATTGGTTATGGATTAGGAGCATTTTTAAATAACTATTTTACTAGAGGAAATAAGAAAAAAGGATTAGAAGCTGCTGAAGCAGTTATAAGTGAACCAATATCATCAAATGAAGCTACTTCAGATGGTATATTAAGTGGTATTGAAAATAAAGGTTCGAAAGAAAGCGATATTCTAGGAGATAATAGTGATTATGTTCGACAAGTAATGGAAACAAATGCTAGTATCCCAGAAGGAACTACACTGAATCAGTATAATCAAATGGCTAATGATAATCGTACTATATCAGCTTATCAAAATATGCAATTACCAACAGTAGAACAACAAATATCTACAACAAATAAAAATAAAGTAAATACGACAACAGTACCAAAGGAAAGTTATTTATTAGGTGATTCAAATAAACTAAAAGTGAAAGATGATCTTAGTATGAAATATGCTTTGGGATATTATAATCAACCAATGTCTTTTAATAATGCCGTCGCTTCTAGTAATGAAGTGGCGGCTAATTCTTTACCTGAATATTTAAAACCACGAATTGATTATTATGTAAATATTATCAATAGTGCAAAGGCAGATTATATGAAAGCTCAAGCTAACAATGATACTGAAGGGATGCTGTCTGCTAATGCACAAGCAAATGCTGCTAGAGAAGAATTAAATAAATTAGGTGTAGATAGTAGTTATTTTGGTGCAGACAAAACACAGGAACAATCTCAAGAATCCATGGCGGATTTAAATTATTATAAATTGCCTATAGCACAAAATGTATCACCATTTCAGCAACAAATAGCTGATAAAGTACACAGTGAAATTATAGCTGCTAAATTTAATTATGATAATGCTACTAATGAAAATGAGAGATTACTTGCTCAATTACAAGCAAAAAAAGCTAGAGATTTAGCTAATCAATATGGATTAGATATGAGTTCTTATGGAGCAGATATTACAGCTGAAAGATCATTATTAGCTAGTTTAAATGAAAGTCCTAAATTTAATATGCAAGATGCAAGTAGTGTATATACAGCTAATCCAGTAAGCACTCAAGAATATTGGCAAGATATTTATGAGCGAGTATTAAAAAGTGGTGTAGGTGAAACAGCAGCAAGAGAAATAGCAACACAAAAATCAGCTGCATATCAGTCAAGAAAAATAAATGATTTATCATCGCAGTTTATACAATATGGAATAAATCCAGATGGAAGTGTTGGGGATTTAGGAATGGGTATTTTGGCTCAATTAAGAAATGAAAATCCTGATGCATATACTCAATTATTATCAGCATATGGTATGCCAAAAGATGTATTTGCATTTAATCAACAGATTCAAAGGGATAATAATAATGCTCAAAATCAATTAATAGCAATGAATAATCAAGGAAGAATTAATTCAGAATTGCAAAATCAACAATATGAAGAAACAGCTAATTTACAAGCTCTACAAGCACAACAACAAGCAACACTTTATCAGATAAAAGCTCAAATAGACAGGGAATATCAAAATGCAAGCTTAGTAGATAGAATGGATATTATGCGTAATAAGCTTATAGAATATGGTGTAAATCCACAAGAAGCAGGACTTATGGCAGCTGGATTATATTCAGATTCTAAAAAGGGAAAACCTACCACATCTACTTCAAATAAAGAAGAACAAAAATTAGCTAGTGATTTAAGTGGGTTAACATATGATTTGCTCAATTCTGCTAGAAATGATGATGCTATGACTAGTGAAGAAACATTACAAAATTATCAAAAGGAATTGGCAAAGTTAGCTCCACAAATGGAAGACGATGTATATAATTTTTACAGTAATACTCTAATATATGTATTTAATTTCTTGAGAGAAAAGAAAGCGGGTAATGAAAATCAAGCTCGAGAGTATTGGAAATCTATACCAGAAGATGTACGAAAAGAATATTTACCAGAATATAGTGATTAAGGAGAAATAAATCATGTCTGAACAATTAGATAAACTAAGAAAATTAACATCAAGAACATGGTTAAATAGTGGAAACTCTTCGGCTATTGTTAATGAAACAAAAGATGATGAACCAGGATTTTTGGAAAGTGCATGGGGAAACTTTAAAGGTGGTACAGAAAGTGCTATAAGTGGTATTGCTAATTTTACTGGGGCTAATTTAAAAGCATTGGCGGATAATCCATATCTGAATAAATGGTTATCTGCAAAAGGATTAGAAGCACAAGGACAAGCTATAACAAATAATGGATATAATGGCCCTAATCTATACCAACCTGTAACAGAAAGTAATCCAACACCATATAAAGAAACAATACAGAAAAATGCTGATGCATTATTGAATGAAGGTGCATATTTAGATACATTAGCACAAGATAATATACGTAAATATGGTTCTCGTGATTCTTATGGTGGTTTATGGGATAGAGTTTCAAATTTTGATTATTGGACAGATCCAAGAGGTGCTATAGCAGATATATCACAAGGTGTAGGAAGTACGTTACCTTCATTAGCAGCTTCAGTAGTTATACCAGGAGCAGGAGCTGCTAAAATAGGTGGAACAGTAACAAAAGGCATTGATTTATTAAGTGGAATAACTGGTAAAAAATTAGCTTCAGCAGCAATTGGAAAAGGTGCAGAAAGTGTAGCTAATCATATGATTAAATGGGGTGTTGGTGGCGGTCTTACAGAAGCAGTGTCGGATGCAGGTTCTATTTATAATGATTTAAAAGAACAAGGTTATAGTGATGTAGATATTGCAAATACTATTAATAAATTAGCCATTAATGAAGCACCTTATTTAATGGCTTCTGATGCATTAACAGGTGCTTTGATTACAGGTAAAATGGGCTTAGCCTTGAAGAAAAATAAATATTTAGGTGGTAATGATTGGTATAAAAAAATAGCTAGAAATATAATGACAGGTGTTCCATTAAATATGGCTGGTGAATATATTACAGAAATGAAACAGCAACAGCTACAAAAGGAATATACTAATAAACCATATGGAACACTTTTTAATCCTATGCTTGATGAAGAGCAAGCTGGTGCAATGGGGGCTATAGGTGCTTTAGGATTTGCTGGCATTGGTGGTATACGAGGTGGTATTAATAGAACATATAATGCATTAGTAAAAAATAAAGTTAATAATACAAATACTAACAATATATCTATTCCAAAAGGTATAGAAAATGCTGATGCATGGAAAGCTGCTACTATTGCAGCTAATGATGTAGGAAGACCAGATTTAGCAAAAGCTATTTATTCACAATGGGCTTTAGAAAGTGGTAGATTTTCTGCGGATAATGCAGTTAGAACTAATAATTTTGGCGGATTGAAAGATCCTAATACTTCTGAAAATAGATTACAAAGATTTGATTCAATCGAAGAATTTGCCCATGAATATGCTAGACAAACATTAAAAAATTATGATTTAAATAAAATTCGTGAAGGAAATATAGGAGATTTTTCACATGTACTTAAAGAAAATGGATATTATGGTGCATCAGAAGAAAAATATACTAGCGATTTAGAAAGTATTGCAAGTGAGATAGAAGATAGTACGAATAGCATTTCTTTGCCTGATAAGAAATATTACAATATCTTAGGAGAAGTTAGTGATACAGGGCTTACTACATTAACAGAACAAAAATTAAATTTATTGGCAAGAGATTTCTATAATAAATTTGGTTATAATTTAGATGTAACTAGCATGAAAAGAAATGGAGATGGTTCTTCTTGGCATGATAGTGGGCAAGCGATTGATGTGGCTAATGACTTATTAGCAAGTGATCCTGAAGCTAGAGCATGGCTTATAAAACAAGGCGAAAAATATGGTTTAACATCACTTGATGAATATACTAATCCATCAGCAAATGCTACTGGCGGACATATACATTTTTCAGACCATGGAGAGCCTATACCTGGTGTATCAACTCAAGTAGATAGTACACCAAACATTGATAATTCAACTGCTAACGACTTTTACAATAATGATAGTTATGTATTAAATAATGATTATTCTAATATGAAAGCAGATGATATATCACTTTATGAACCTGCACAAGCAGAGTATAAAACAGAAAAAAATGATAATAATAGTGATTTAGATACTTTATCTGAAGATGAAAAATGGGATATTGTTGATGAGGAAATAGCTAAAGCTCAAACAGATGGAAATATTTTATATTTAGATAAATTAACTAAAATAAAGCGTAATAATGATATATATGCTTTAGATAATTTAATTGATAATATAAAGAAAACAGATAAAAAATTTCTAACAAAATTGCAGGTAAAAAGAGCTAGTAATTTTACTTCAGAACAACAAAAGAAGATAGATAGTGCTATCCAAGAACAAAATAAGCTATATAGTGAAAATAAAACATTAGAAGCTGCAAAAAAAGCTGAAGAAATAGAGCATATGAAAAAAGGCTTTATGGCGGATAATGCTTTTAAAGTTAATAAAAATAAAGATAATAAACCCCAATTTGATACAAACAAACTAAAAATTTTAGGAAATAATTTATTAAAACAATTAGAAAAAAGTAATAATGAATTACAAAATACTAATCCTATAGTAAATTATGATAAGATAAAAGCTTCATTAGATAGTAATGACATAAATAGACAAAGAGATGCTATTACTGCAATACAATATTTATTAAATGCATCTAATAATGATAAAAAAACTAGTGAAGCAATGTTGTTAGAAGGTTTAAATAATCCTAATAATAGAATTGCTAATGATTGGTACAATAAAATAAATAATAATTTAGATATAAATAATATAAAAACATTACAAAAAGGTGAGACATCAAAAAAAGAAATTACTATTGATAATACAGAAAATATAAATAGTTATATAAAAAATTTAATAGATAATTTAAATTCATCTCAAGATACCTTAAGTCAAGAAGATATAAATAGATTGTACGATAGTATAAAAAATAAATCATTGGCGGAAAATCAAGAACAAAAATATCAATATGATTACTCTATAGAACAATTAGCTAAATCTATAGAAAGAGCAAAAAAATATAAAGAATTTATAAATAGCTTATCTGAAGAAGAAGCATTAGCAATGGACTATTTAGATTACACTTTTAAAGATACTGGAAAATCTTTTGTTGATGTATTAAACTTATTGAAAAATGAGCAAGAACAAGATATACAAAACTATATGGAAATACTTCGTTCTCAAATGAAAAAAGGAGTAGTAGCCCGTAGTGTATATTATAATGAAAAAACAGATGAATATATTAATAGTCCTGGATTTTCCGATAATTATCAATGGTATAGAGATATAATGAAAGCAAGAGATTATCGACCTCTTGGAAAAAATGATATTGAAGGATATTTAAGAGATACAGCTATAGAGCATTTGTCATATGGATATGAAGATCCTCAATATGGTATGCAGATACCACCAGAAGTAGCAAATGAATTTAGAAGAAGGGAAGATGCTATAAATGGACTTGAAACAATTGCAGACAAAGCAAAACAATATGAACAAGGACGACAATTACCAAAAGAAAATCAAACAAGCAGCAGAAGTAATGAAACAAATATTCAGCAAAAACAAAAAGAAATAGATATAGAAGCTGCTAAAAATATAGGTAAACTTTTGTTTGATAAAGTACAAGAAAAACAATTAAAAGTTGATTTAAATAATCTTGAGCAGGCTATTAGTAGTGATAATATTAATAGAGTAAATAAAGCTAATGATTTTATGCAAAGAAAATTAGAACCTATATTAAATGATAAAGAAAAACAACAAATACAGAAAACTTTAGATGACAATAAAATTGAAGCAGATATAAAAAAAGAAGACTTATCTACATCTGAAACACAATCTATTGAGAATAATAGTGAACAGTCAGATATAAATAGGTCTTCTTTTGATTTAAAAGTAGATGAAGTAGAAGAATTTAATATAGATAATAAACAAAATAATTTACCTGATTTAGCATATGGATATTCAACAGAAAGTGGAAAATCTCTAGCTGAAGCTAATGAAAATGAATTTATTATAAAATCTGATGGAAGCAGGGATTTTGGAGAAATCACATCGTCTATATCAAAGGCTACTGGCGGTGAATTGACACCAGGGAAAATTCGACTTCGTGTTGGTAATGAAAAACAAGGCTTAATTCATGCTAAAAAACATGAAAAACAAGCTAAACATATAGGGTATAATTCGATTGAAGATATGATTGCAGATGTTGCTGAAAATTTTGATGTGATTTATAAAAAAGATAATGGAAAAGGAAAAAGAGCGACATATTCTTTAGTTAAATTAAATGATGATAATGTAAAAGCTAAACAAAATGTAGTACCTACTTATTTTGAATTACAAAACGAAGATAATGGTTATTATATTATTATCACTGCTATACCTAAGAATATAGGGAGCTTTAAAAATCAAATAAAAAAAGAAACATTGATTTATAGCAAACAGGGACAAGATATTGCCACTATTTCCAGTGATAGTGCGGTTCGATTATCCCAAAGTAACAATAAAACTGGAGTTACAGAGGAACGGCTCCCGATATCCGTAAAATCAAATGTTTCTTCTAATAATATTATATCAAATGATAATATTAGCGACAATCAAAAGAAAAGTGAGGTAAATGAAAATGAGCTTAATGACAGCTCCAACACAGTGGTTACACGAGATAAGCAGGGGAACGATAAAGACAATGTGGGGACAGATGATGAAAGCCACCGATCCAGTAGAGAAGATGGACAAGATATACGAACAAATGGTGGAGCGGGGCCACGACAAGATAGTAGCACTAGCATTCGTGGAGATAGCACCAATATTGGCGGAAAGACTAGCGATAGCACAATACGCCAAGAAGAATTCGCAAATACGGACAATAGCACCAGAGATACTAAGCTATCAAGAAGCGTTACAGATAGCTACGAAAGACCATTGGTTGACGAAACGACAACAGAAGGAATTACTGACTTTGTTAATGAATCATTATTCGATGAAAGCACTATAGATAAACAAAAACAAATTAATACAAAAGATATAAAGGTAGGCAATCTTGAATCTATCAAGAATGACCTACCTTTATTATTGCCAGAACAACAAGATGATGTCTTCAAAGCAGAAACACGTATGTTTGTGAAGAATAAACCAGGAATGTTATTTACTAATGGTACAGGTACAGGGAAAACATTTACTGGACTGGGAATTATTAAACGTTTTGTAGAACAAGGGAAAAAGAATATTTTAATTGTATCGCCAAGTACAGGTATCAATGATGGTTGGATTGATAGTGGCAAAAAATTTGGACTTAATATAGTGCCATTAAAGAATAAGAAAGACAATGGTGATAATAATATATCTATAACTACATTAAATAATTTTACATCTAATAAAACACTTGTTAATCGTAGTTGGGATTTAGTAGTCATTGATGAATGTCATAAATTAATCAGTAATCAAAATAATAAAGAAACAGGTGCTATTAAGAATTTAAGAGCTATTACTCTAAATGAAAGAGGCTTTAACACACGTTTTGATTATTTATATCCAGAGGAAAATTCTAGTTCAGAATTAAGAATAGAATTAAAAAATCAATGGAAACAAATACAAGAAAAAGATAAGCCAAAAGTATTATTTTTATCAGCAACACCATTTAGTCATGTTAAAAATATCGATTATGCGGAAGGATATCTTTTTAATTATGATAGGAAAAATGGAAATTTAAGTACTGAAGAAGCACATGATAAATTTTTTGTTAAAAATTTTGGTTACAAAATAAGATATAACCGATTAGAACAGCCTGATCCAGATGTAGATAATAGCATAATGGAAATGGAATTTCATGAGAAATTAAAGAATGATGGTGCTATATCTAGCAGACGATTAGTAATTGATAAGGATTATGATAGAGGTTTTATTCTAGTAGATGGTGGAATAGGTAAAAAAGTAGATGAAGGCTTTGAATATCTATTTAATAGTAAAAATAACTATACAAATTTAGCCAATTTCCTCAATAAAAGTTATGGCTATTATAATAAATTATTTTTATTAGAAGCTGTGAAAGCTAGAGAAGCTATAAAATTAATAAAAGAATACAAAAAAACTGGTAAAAAAATAGTAGTATTTCATAGATATTTAAAAAATGAAAGCAAACATCCATTTAAACTATCTTTTGATGATGAACAATTTAAATCACTTACTTCTTATACTAAAAATCGTATCAAAGATGAATATGAAAGATTTTGTAAAGAAAGACCCGATTTAGTAAATCTTGATTTATCTGAATTGACATCGCCTATACAGACATTGACAGAAGCTTTTGGCGATAAAATAGCTATTTATAATGGAAGCTTATCTGCAAAAGAAAAGAATGATAGCTTATCAAAATTTAATGATGATAATAGTGAGGTTGATGTAATCTTAGTACAAGCAGACGCTGGTAGTGCAGGAATTAGTCTTCATGATAAAACAGGAAAACATCAAAGAGTATTGATTAATTTAGGATTACCGACTAAACCTGTAGAAGCTATTCAAACAGAAGGCAGAATTTATCGTGTTGACCAAAAAACTAATGCTATTTTTCGTTATTTAAATACAGGAACATCTATGGAGCGTACAGCATTTGCTACAAATATTGCTCAAAGAAGTGAAACAGTAGAAAATTTAGCTTTAGGGGAAGAAGCACGAAATTTAAAACAGTCGTTTGTTGAAGCTTTTCAAGAAACAATTGATAGTGATGAGTGGAAAAAGAATTTACCAGGTAATTCATCAGAGGGGACTGGCGGAAAAGAAAAAGATTATGCTAATCAAAATATAAAAACAGCATATGATAAGGCAAAAACTTTCTATTATGCCAATCAGAAGAAAACAAGTAAGAATAAATCTAGTGAAGGTAAAGATTATTTTGCTACTCCAGAACCAATCGGTCTAAAAATGGTTGAATGGTCTAGATTGAAAGGTGGAGAGTCTGCTTTAGAACCAAGTGCTGGACATGGAGCTATTGCGAGATGGTTCCCTGCAACAACTAAAAATGTAGCTATTGAACCAAGTTCACAATTAGCAGATTTAACTAGAATGAGCTTTAATGGTAAGGTTAGAGATATTCCATTTGAAAATCTTGATACTATTAATAAATTTGATGCAGTAATAATGAATCCACCATTTGGTCAAGGTGGTAAAACAGCTATTGAACATGTAGTTAAAGCATTTAAACATTTGCGTGATGGCGGTCGAATTGTAGCTATAATACCTAATGGCCCAGCTTGTCAAAAACATTTTGATAAATGGTATGCAAGTGAAGAAGCTACATCAGCTATATTGATAAAAGAAATTATCTTACCAGGTATTGCATTTAATAAAGCAGGGACATCTATTTCTACTAAAGTTGTAATAATTGACAAGCAAACGACAAAAGAAGGACAACAAGCTACAAAAATAAATGTGTCTACATCACTTGATTTATCACATATAAAAAATATCAATGAATTATTTGATACTATAGAAAACCTAGAGATGGTGGATAGAGTAAATCCATATAATATTGAGTATTCATTAGATGAAAGTACTGATGATAAAGAGAAAAATGAAATCAATGTAAATAATGATATTGATAGTGAAAGTTATGTGAAAAAAGATGATTCTTCTATAAAAGATGAAATATCATCTGAAGAAAATACAATCAAAGAGCATGATGATGAAAAATCAGTCATGGAAATTGTCATGGAAAATGAGGAATATTTTGACCAAGTTATAAAGCAAATAAATCCTTATTATGAAGTGCCTAAAAATAAAGAAACAATTAATAAATTAAGGGAAAAAGAAGATGCTATTGCTAAAAAAAGAGAAATACTTAAGAATTTCAATAGTGTTAGAACGGGAGCAATGTTAAGTGAAAGAGCAGATAGATATATATTTACTATAAGAAATCCTTTAATTTTAGAATTGACATCACAATATGAATCAGCTGATTTAGATAAAATCTTTCATGACTTAGCAATAAAGAATAATGGACGAGATGAAAATATTCATTATGGAAGCGATAAAGGAGAGTTTTATAGCTGGTTTAAAAGGGATGCATTAAACTATTGTCAATATTCTTTTAAGAGTTTAAGTGATATGGAAGCTTTTTCAACGGAAATAAGTGAATTTTATAATGACTTTTTAAATAAAGATTTTGTTATAAAACAAGTATTACCAGATAAAATATTTGTTTATATAACTCCTAAATCTAGTGCAAGAGAATTATCTATCACAGAAATAGATAAAATTGCTAAAAAATATGGCAATTTAGATGCATTTGAAAGAATTAGAGCATATGCATATCCTTTTAAAACACAAGAACAAGCTAGTAATTTTGTAAAAGAACTAAAGAATATTGCAAATAGCAAACCATTTTCTATAGAACAAGAAGGAGCATTAACAAAAGTTACTATATCTAATAATTTTAGATTTAGAAATTTAATTACTAATATTAATAAAAACAGAAAAATAAAAGCCATTGTTGAAAAATATAATGGAACTTATAAGGGTATAGGTTCTTCAAGTGTAATGGTTCTAAAAAATACGCCTTATTATTTTGAGAGCCGACAAAAAGCAGAAGCATTTTTAGAAGAATTGAATGATATAGCCAAACGTAGGGAATATACGGATATTAATATAGATGATGGGAATACTAATAACAGCAATAATTATTTTGTTTTAGATGATTTTAAACATACTAAAACTGGAGAAATTTATAAAAGGGCATATCCTATAAAATATGTAGATGATTTTAAAACATTAATAACTTTAGCTAAAAAAGCAGGTGGGTTTTATAGTCGTTATCAAAGTGCAGGTTTTTTATTTGCTACAGAGCAACAACGAAAAAGTTTTCTTGATGCCGTAAATAATGTAAATAATGAAGAACAAGATATTAGTAATAAATTATTGAAATCTTATATAGGTACTCATAAAGATAAGGAAAGTGGCGGTACTATTATTGGTATAAAAGTTCCTTTGAATAATAGAAATTATATAAATTATATTGAGCCAGCTCTAAAAAAATTAGATTATCAATATGTTGTAAAAAAACCAAATAATAGTAGATACCATAGTGTTTTATTATTTAAAAATGAAAAAGAAGCTAAATATTTATTAAATGAAATAAAAGAAAATATTCGCAAGGATAAATTTAATAAGAAATATTCTGGTGTAGGGCAAATGATACCTAGCTTGATTGATTATGACAATCTTTTAACTGAAGATAAACTTAATCGTCAAGAAAAAGCATTAAGTGATTTTGGTAAGATAATTGGTTGCCCTATTTTATATTTTAATAATGACAAAGCTAAAAATATTAGAGGTGCGTTTTCTGGCGGTATTATGTATTTAAATCGTGCTAGTAATATTAGTCCTAGATGGACATTTTATCATGAGTTTATACATTGGCTAAAAGGTACTAATCCAGAAGTATTTGCGGAAATAAGAAAAGCAATAGGTGAAGTATCAGCTAAAAGAATTTTAGAATATCGTGATGAAATAGTTGGCGGTAATGATACTTTTGATGGAAAACCACTTTTAACAGATGAAGATATTATAGAAGAAATGATAGCTGACCATATGTATAACACATCTACTAGAGTATCTTTAAATAAACTTATGGCCAAAAATAATCCAACAATATGGCAAAGGTTTGTAGCTTTTTGGCATAATTTATTAGATAAATTCCGTGCCCTTTGTTCTATACCTTTAGGTCTTGATAAAGAACAAGGCAAGAATATGAATATTGCTATGGAAAAACTTGTTACATCAATAAAAAATAAAGATGGCCAACTTTTATTTAAACGTACAAAAAATGGTTTAGTCTTTGCTAATAATAATGAAACGGTATTAAATAATAAAGAATTTAAGATAAAACCAGCATCTATAGAAGTATATTCGTCTCAAAAAGAAAAATTGTCATCTAGTAAAAGTAATGGATTTTTAGATAAGATGAAATTGTATTGGAATGGTAGAAAATCGACAGCAAAACCAATACAGATAAAACAAGCTTTGGAACTGATCAGCGGATATACATTTGAAATGGGGAGAATACAAACAAAGGACGATGTAGTTACCAATCATGTGGCCAAAATTATCAGGACGAAGAAAGCATTTGATTATCCTGCAATGTTAGAAGCAGTATCACCTATTCTGGCGGAAAAATTAGGCTTTAAAAATGATATGGCTATGCAACAATATATTGCTAATTATATTTTTGATGTGGCTTCAGCTAGAAATGATGAAGCAAATTATCATAAATTAGTAGCAGCAATTAATAATCAACAAATGATGAGTGAATTTAATCATTTACAAAGTTTATTTAGTGATTTAAAATCAATGTCTGCTCGTGATAAACTTAGAGAAAATCGTGTCAGTGATGATAATATGCCTAAATCTGGATTAAAGAAATTATTACATGAAATGTATTTAAAAAATCATGACCAATGGGTTGATAGATATGGGCCAGTAAAAAGAATGGTAGATAAATTTGAGAAAGCTACAGGACAAAAGTTAGAAATAACTAATCCTTATAAACAATTTAGATTAGTTGCTGGAAGTGCAGGTACAGGAATAGCTTTTATCGAAGGGAAAAAAGGTGTTGTAAATCAATCATTACAAGCCATTTTCCCTAATATTGATTTTAGCAATTTTAAATCGTTGCAAACAATTTTGATAGATAATGGTATAAATAAAGATAGTGAAAAACTAGAAGAATTGGCTGATTATTCATTGGCTATGTATTATAAAGATAATCCTAAAAATAAACCATCATTTATGAAAAATAAAGATTTAGATGAAGTTATTAATACTACTGATGATAATATAAAACAAGCACATAAAGAACTTATAGATTATCAATTTAAATTGTTTGAATTAATGACTGATGCAGGATTGATAAGTAGACAACAATTACGAGAGATGAGAATTACTCACAAAAATTATGTTCCTATGTATAAGTATTTTGATGAAAATGATAATTTACTATTTAGAAAGGAAATAACAAAAGAAGAAAATAATGATAGATTGACTGTTAACCCTATAGAAGGTGTAGTTGTTAATACTTATAAGACAATGCGTATAATAGCTAAAAATAAAGCTAAGTTATCTTTAACAACATTGGCAAATGATAAAATGATTGCTCCATATATAAAAATAGAACAAGTTGCAAACAAAGGTGAAGATGCTAAAACAACATTTTCAGTCATGATAAATGGCAAAAAGCAAACGTATAAAGCTGATAAAGACATAATCGATATGATGAGAGATTTAGATACTGAAACAGGCAGTAATTTTTTGAAGAAGATAATATATAAAATTTCTAGTATTATGCGTTCAGTATTTACGATTTCTAATCCTGAATTTGGTTTTTCAAACTTTTTTAGAGATTTAGCTTCAGTAACTTATTATAATAAATATTCTATGCGACCAATGGATATATGGCATGGCTTTTCATCATTCTTTCATAAGGATAAATATTATTGGGAATATATAGCTTCAGGTGCAGCCCAAACAGCTGCTGTATCAATGGATAGAAATTATATACAGGCAAGCTTAAATAAAATTTATAAACATAGCTGGAAATCTATGGCTAGATGGAAAAATCTACCACAGGATATATTAAATATATTTCAGTATATATCTGAAGCATCTGAAATGGGATTGCGTATTGCTCATTATCGTGCAGGTTTAAGAAAAATGAGTGTAGATAAATCTATAAATCGCCAAGATATTGCATATGATACAAGAGATATCATGGATTTTTCTCGTGGCGGAAAAGCTGGTAGAGAATTAAATAGATATGTCTTATTTGCCAATGCTTCTATTCAAGGTTGGTCTAAATTCTTTAGAGATGTAGAAAGCTATGGTCTAAAATATGGATTGGCTAAAGGTGGAGCGTTATTGGCTTATAAAATAACTAAATATGCAATTTTACCTACTTTAATATTATTTTTACTAAATAAAGATGATGATAAATATAAAGAAACTCCGCAATGGTTACGAGATACACATTGGATATTACCTCTTGGTGATAAGATTATACGAATTCCTAAAGCAATGGAACCTTCTATTCTTATAATAAGTAGTTTAACAGAACGTGCTTTAAATTATAGTTACAATAAAGATAAAGAAGCTTTTAATAATGCACATGTTTTGTTGTTTGACCAATTACCAGATATATTTCCAACACTTTTGAAACCTTTAATGGAGACAGCAGCTAATTATTCATTATTTAGAGAAGGCAATATAGTGCCTTTATCTAAACAAAACGATATGCCATATATGCAATATGATGAACATACTTCAGGTGTATCTAAGATGTTAGGTAAAGCGTTTAATATTTCTCCAATGAAGATGGATTATTTACTTTATGGTTATACAGGTAATTATGGTAGACTGGCAACAAAAGTGCTTGATGTGAGTGTTATACCTAAAGAATATTCTCAAAAAAAATCATCTTATGATAATTTAGTATCTAAAGAAAATCTTTTAGCATGGCCATGGGAAGATGTTGTATTTTTACGTCGTTTTATGTATACACCATATAAAAATGCACGCAGTTTAACTCAATTTTATGAGGATTTTCATTATCAGCAAGCTTTATATAATGAATATAAAGATACTGGTATAAGACCTAAGGAATTTAATGAACGATATTATGAACGTTTAAAAGAAGCTCAAAAGAAAATGAGAGATATCAAAAAAATGCAACAAAAAATAATAGATAATACCACTCAATCGGCAAATGCAAGACAATCATCTTTAGATAATGTAAATAAAAAACGATTAGATATAGCTAGAAAAGCTTTGCAATATAAATAAAAAAATAAAAGAGAGTCTATATAAGACTCTCTTAACTGGACTAAAACTTTTCGCCATTTTATCTAAATTTGTTGCCATTTTGTTGCCATTTTTATTTATTAATATATTTTTTTATATGATGGATTGTATAATGAAGTGCGACACCTAGA
>ERZ838399.2230-NODE-2230-length-15180-cov-12.194446_pt1 | contig 15180 bp, 14 predicted proteins | sample MGYA00519683_ERZ838399 | MGnify/ENA primary metagenome ERZ838399 (study PRJEB31850, sample SAMEA3708833) | human gut metagenome | biome: human gut; feature: human-associated habitat; material: faeces | place: China | collected 2014 ...
GTATGGGGGTGGTAGCCTGTACAGTATACCATGGATGTCGGATTGCAGCAAGGAAAGCCGGATATAGGTACAGTAGGGGAGCAGATGTTTGACTTCTCGTAATAAGACTTTCTGATTCGGATATACTTGCAAAGCCTACTGATATGCGGTATACTATCAGTAGGCCAAAAGATGAGAGTGTCCATACTGGACACAAAAATCCCCCAGAGACGCAACCTCTGGGGGATTTTCTATTCCGTTTTGTAGCAGGTGGCTTAGGCCTGAGGCTGGCTACCGATTATTTATCTCCGTCCAACCATTTACAGATGTAATTGGCGATTACACCTGCCACAACAGAGATAACAAAAGATGAGAGAATTTCCATACTGGAACACCCCCTTCCTCTACCTGTATGGGGGTGGTAGCCTGTACAGTATACCATGGATGTCGGATTGCAGCAAGGAATGTCGAATATGGTTGCAATGATTGCGGCTATGCAGTATACTTTTAATAAGAAATGGTGAAAGTGTCCATGGGGCACGAGAAAAGCTCCGGTGTTTCTGCACCGGAGCTTTTCTATTTGGGTAAGACTACATAAAGTTATAAAGTTACAAATTTATAACTGTTCAACGCTAAAACTTTGAATTGAGAGTCTATTAGAAGAAAAGGTTCTCTTTTCACAATATAACCGAAAGGAGCAGCGAAATGGTACAAAGATCGGTTTGCCTATGCGACGGAAAATACATCGGCATTGAGAGTATTTTCACAGTCATTGACGGAAAGCAGATCAATATTCCGGACAAGCTGTCCGCGCTTCGCACTAGAAGCCGCAAAGGTGAGCTGTTTTGTCCATGCGGCTGCGGTGCAAACCTTATTCTCGTTGCTGGAGACAGAAACCTGCGCGCACAGCATTTCCGTCTGAAGGACAGCGCCAGACAGCACGAGTGCACTGCTGAGACCGAGAGACCGCACTCAATCTATTCCAAGATCGTGCTGAAATGTTGGCTGGATGAAAAGCTGAACGTGTCCGATGTGGAAACGCGGGTTCCCATCTGTCTGGTCGGAGACACGGCGCGGAAATACGAGTTTTCGTTTGTGTCGCGGACGAGCAAATTTGCGGTTAGTTACAGCTGTAACCGCGCGAATCTGTCAGACGAGAAGATGGAAATTCTCCGTGCGAACAGCAGCGGTATTCGATTGATTTATATTGTTGATGCGTTGAACAGCTGTGGCAACGGTCAGTATCCGGAAGCATTGATGAAAGTGCAGGAGCGGCAGGGATATTGTCTGCTGCTGGACGTCGAGGAGATGGAGTATTCCACGGCGAAGCTGTCTGCGGTTTTCTACGCGCAGGACTGTACCGGTCTGTGGCGTGAGATCGAGTTTGCAGCAGGCGCGCTGCGTGAATTTTCGATCAGCGAGTACGGACGGCTGCTCTATCAAAACGCGCCGCTGGCTGCTCTGTGTGAATGGAAAAAAAGCGAGTTTGAGCGCGAGGTACAGCAGGAAAAAATACGGCGAGAACAGCAGATGAAAGAGCTGCTTGAGCGTCCAGAGCGCGAGCAAAAGCAGCGGCCAAAACGAACGCAGACGCTGCCGGTCCGCAGACCGCAGAATACGAAAAGTGAGCGGCAGCGCGCGATGGAAAAACTGGTTCACGAGAAGGAAGAGGCCGGCCGCCGCGCGCAGAAAAAACAGAGAGAAGAAGCGTTTCGGCAGACGCTTGCGGAGCAGCTTAATCAGCAGGAAACGCAGGTTATTGACCCGGACGGAAACCGCTGGGTTAAATGCCGGTACTGCGGCCGGGTGGACAAAACGACAGCGTTTTCGTCTTATGGTGGACGCGGCAGTGTGAACCTCGGAACCTGCAAAATCTGTGATCGGAAGCCTGTATCGGAGTGCCGGTTTATTCAGAAATAGAGTATCGTACCTGTGAAAATTTTTCACGGTCTGCAGCAGCAGTTAGAGAAGAAAAAAGCAAGAAAACAGCATCTGTATGGCAAACAGAAATGTGCTTTACTATACTAAAGGTTAAAGATTCCGCAAGCATAAGGTTTTGGATAGCCACAAACCTGTTTCCTCAGTGGAATTTCCCCTGAAACCCCGAATAGCCACGACAAGGAGAAAATGAAAAATGAGAAAACGCAATCATCAGATCATTGTGCGTTTGGATGATGAAGAACTGCTCATGTTAAAGAGAAAAATCCACAGAAGCGACCTGACAATGGCGGAGTATTTCCGTCTGCTGATCGAAAATGGAGAGCTCAAGATGATTGACCAAGATGTTCAGCATGACATGCGGCGGAAGCTGCAGGGCATCGCTGTGAATATCAATCAAATGGCGCGGCTTGCGCACATCTCCGGCAATGTTGATACGCAAACGCTCAAAAAGATTTCCGGGCAGCTTGAGAAGATCGAAGAAGAATTTGCAAAGCTGAGATAAAAAGCGGATGCAGTCTGATTTACAGTCTGCATCCGCTCTTTATTTTTCTGCTTCGGCTTTTGCCATTTCCTCGTCAATGAGACGGTTGATGAAAGCGTTAATAGACTCGCCATGTGCGGCGGCATAGGCTGTGATCACTTCCTTTTTTCCCTTCGGAACGCGAAAGCGCATCTCGTCGAATTTGTCCCGCCACTTGTCGTTTGCGCGGCGGCGTGCATCGCTGATCAGCATAATACTATCCCCTTATTCTGCTGTAAAAAATATAAAACTGATTTTATGCAATCTAACAATTGATGTACGCGCCCGTACATGATATACTATCATCAGAAGAATGAAAAACGGCAGCTGACAGAGGCGGCAACCCCTGTCAGCCTGCGCAGGTGAAGCAGCCACCTGTACAGCGAAAAATTTCAAGTTCGCACCGCAGTACCAGTATACCCTTTTTCTGAAATTATTGCAATTCGGCAGCGAGAATTGCAGCAGTTTTTCAATGGGATTTTGCGGAACATTTTTGACTGTGCAGGCTCTTATGGATCTGCACGTTTTTTATTTTCCTGCAACTGTGAATAGTGTGTTGTTCATAGTTGGATAACAATTTTCACAGGAGGAAAAAACAAAAATGTCAGCAAAAAAATTTGCGCCGAGACCGCCAGTTTTGTGGAATATTCTCGCCTCGCGGCGGCTCATTTTACCGGACATTCTGAAGGAACTCGTGGACAATGCTCTGTCGGCAAATGCCGGCGACGTAGCCGTATATTTAAGACAGGAGGACTGGCACCAGTATCAGCTGGAGGTGATCGATAACGGCGAGGGAATAGCGGAGGAAAGGCTGAGCGAAGTATTCGGCTGTGGCCGTGCAAAGCCGCAGAAGCTCGGCCGGTATAACCGCTTCGGCATCGGACTGAAAACCGTGCTCGTAAACTGTGACCCGAAAGGCAAAGCATGGGAGATGATCACCAAAACAGAGAACGGTACTGCTTTGCGAGTGGCGGCGCCGTACCGCGATTCAGTCATGCAATACGAGGCAGTCTCACTCGATGAGCTTCCGCACATGATGCGGACTTCGGGCACGAAGGTTTCCGTTCCTCTGCCGCATGAGCTGGTAGATCAGAACTGCCGCGACAGCAGGGAACTGGAAATGCGGATAGAGCGCATGATGGAGGAGCTGCGCGTTACTTATCTGCCGGTGCTGCTCGGCGAGACAGACTGCGGCGGCGGTCCGCAAAGGCAGAAAATACATTTCTTCTGGAAACCGCTGAACGGCCGGACGCGGATGTACAATCTGACCGGACTGGAGCCGATCTGGACGGACAACAGCAGGGAAGATGAGGCGCATTTTCTCCTGAACGGCGTCAGCGTACACGCCTCGTATCGCTACGGCGAGGTTGAACCGGCACGGGGAAATTATCACTATTATCTGGGGGACAGATGGTCCGGAGGACTGATGATCTATCTGAACGGCCGCCTGCTCCGGCACGGTCTGTTTGATGAGATATGGAAAGCGGAAGTGCTGATGCGGAATACTTTTCTTTTCGTGCTGTATCTTCAGGCAGAGCCTGAGGAGGCTGCACAGCTGGATTTTCTGGACGGCAGTATGCAGAATACAGACCCATACTGGCATGAGCTGCTGCGGTGGGTGCGCTGCGTGTGTCCGGAACCGCAGCTGTATATACGACATCCGTTCCCGGAATGGAAGGAGGTTATCATTTCACAGCTGGAGGAAAGACTGCATCAGTCAAACGGGGTAAAGAGCATGCAAAAGAACCCGATGGAATTCTATGGGATGATAGATAGTCAGACCATCTATGTGCATCTGAAAAACGGCCGGACAATGGTGATTATTTATTATCCGATAGCTGAATACTGGTTTGACGTCGCGAAAATTGGCATGTTCTGTCTTACCGCCACAGGAAACGGACTGCACTTTGATGAACTGATCGTAATCACAGACGAGCAGAGCGAGCCAATCAAGCGAAAACTTGCGCTGCTGCGTGATTACTGGTATCAGGATATACCGCAGCCGAAAATCCGTCTGGTGCACTGGGCGAGCGTACTGTCTGACGAGGAGGAAGAAGATGAAGCATGAAATCGAGATTACGCGTGTGATCGCGCTGCTGGACGAGGTTCTGCTCGTGATATTCGAGGATAAGACGCTGCATGTCCATGATGTGGAACTCATCCGGAACCGTCTGCCGGATATCCAGCCGTTTTCCGAGCCGGAGACGGTGCAGGCAGTAGAGGAGAATCGGGAGCGATGTCTCGCTGCGTGGAGTAAAGAGATTGACGGTGCTGCCTGCGGCCGCACAGAAGAAACCGTTGAGGTGAACATGGATGTTGATACGGATGTGCTGGAATTGACCGAGGAATGGTGCGTAAAAGCAAACGTCACCGCCGAGAAACTCATGCTGGCGCTGCTGCGCTTTGTGGCAAAGCCGGAAAACGAGGAGCTGTCTCGTCGTCTGATCGAACGCATGCAGGAGATAGCGGCAGAGTAAGACATCACCCCGACGGATAACGTCAGAGGCGTTTTTTTAAATTTATGTTATCGCATAAATTTCAACATATATATCGAAAAATAGAAAATAACAATTGACATTTTACTGGTATATGATATAATTTTCTTTGGAAGGGGCGAAAAATATGGAAAACCTCATTCTGAAATCGCTTTCTGCAGAAAATTTTGCTTCCTTTGCCGAACCGATTACGTTTACCACGGAAGCGGATTTAAGCAAGAAAGAGTATATCGACAACACATTTGCTTGTGGGAATAGTCGATTTAATAAGGTTTCTTTCCTATATGGTGCAAATGGATCGGGAAAAACATTTTTCTGTAAGATAATCCGAGAAATTCAACGATTCCTGAGTTTTTCACCATTAGCCGTAATAGATGCTGCGCAGCTGATGGCGAGGCCAGAGTTTAAAAACATAGATGCGCCTGTAAAAAACTTTGCATTTGATACAAGTTACAGAGAACAGCCTACAAGGTTTGCAATCGAGCTTGTTTTAGATAACATAACATACCATTATACCTTTGCAGTTCAGGGACAGGAAATTGTTTACGAACTTCTTACAAAGAAGTACCGGAGAACAGAAAAATTACTGGAACGTACATCATCGTCTTTTAAAGATATCACGCTTCGTTCAGAACTGAAAGGTTTTGAAGATGTCAAGCGTATGGTTAAACCAGAAGCGTTATGCCTTCCGATTGCGGACTTATTGAATAATCCATTGGCTTCGAAGATCGTTTCTGCGATTCAAGGAATAAATGTGGTCAGTATGACCGCGGGTAAGCTACAGCCGATCAATCCTAAAAAAACTTTTTCGGAGGATCGGCTTCGCAAGTATATCAATATCATTCGTACTGCCGATCCGACTCTTCGAGATATAAAAGTATCTTTTGAAGAAGAAGAGGTGGAGCATCAAAGAAATACTTCGGATGATTTTGAAAACAGAGAAGCTATCGTCAAGACGACGAGGGTGGGTATAGCATCGCGCCATGCAGTGTATGAAAACGGCAAGGAAACGACGGTTACACCAATTTCCTTTTTTAAAGATGAGTCGCTGGGAACGGTAAAATTGTTTACTGCACTGCCCTATCTTTTTGATGTTCTCGAAGATGGAGGTGTCTTGATGGTTGATGAGTTGGAAAACGGTCTTCATCTGTCACTGGCCAAGGAAATTATCCACCTGTTTACAAATGAGGAAAGCAATCCGCATCATGCACAGCTGATTTGTACTTCTCATCAGCCGCTTTTAGTTGATGGAGAGTATCGACGAGATCAAGTATGGATCACTGCAAAGGATGATTGCGGCAAGAGCGTTTTACATCGAATGAGCGATTTGAAAACATCGCGAGCAAAGGTTAATTTAACCAATCGTATTCTGGAAAATGCATTTGGATGCAATCCAAGGCTGTTTTTCGACAATAACACATAAAATGAGAAAAGAAAAGACACCGAGCGGCAACTCGGTGTCCTGCGAGACGACAGAAGCACGGATTATGGTACTTTGTCACAATGCACGATTATTGTATCATGTTTGACTTCCGATTGCAATATGAGATCTGTGTCTAGAAAGGTAAAAAAACGCAATCTTTTCCCAATAGTGTGATCATAATAGATAATTTTTCTATAAATAGGAGGTCAGTATGACCATCAAATACAAATATTATATCTGCCGTTGCGGAAAACGTGTGATTCCCGTGACGAATCCGTCAAAGTGTCCGCATTGCGGACGCGTGACCCGCTTAAAATAAGGAGGCGTACTTATGGGTAAAAATCAGCATGTAATACCTCATCCGGCAGGCGGATGGCAGGTGAAAGGCGCAGGAAATACGCGCGCTACGGTGCGTACTTCAACGCAAAAACAGGCAATCAATGTTGCAAGAGAAATCTCTCGCAATCAGCATTCTGAATTGGTGATTCATCGCCCGGATGGACGCATCAGAGATAAGGACTCTCACGGGCATGATCCGTTCCCGCCGAGAGGCTAAGGATAGAATAGACAGAGAGGGTATGTCGTACAGGCATACCCTCTCTGTTTTAAATACAAGCATCAATATATTTCATTTTTTGAACTCGTCCTGCCAATCTCTTGGAAATGCCAGATGATATAGGTCTATGTCATCTGCATATTCCTCAAACAGAGCAGTAATGGCGGGCATAAACTCGGTATTCCATTTATGGGAAGACGGATATAACGCCTTTACGGAAAGGATTTCACCCCATAGCCTTCTTTTCATGCGCTCGGGAATATCAAAACCAGATGGTACGGCGGAGAATACTCTGAAATAGAGTCTGCCGTAATGAGCGCAAATATTACGCAAATCCGTACAGCATCTTAGCCAGCTGACCATATGACGGTAATCAGACCCGGCGAAAATCTTTTTATCTGCAGTAGTCAGATCATTGTAAAAATACGAAAGCATACCGAAAGTAAACAGCTCGCAGACAACCCATAATGGAAATTTTCCATCGTAGTGTTCGAGATGATGTTTAACAAATAGTACCTTTTTATTGTTTTCGATTTCACGATTAAGATTTGCCTTGAATTTTTCAGCATTGTGTTTCGAATTAAAGAATGAAGCATCGAGGTATCCGAGCGGTCCATATTTTTCGGAATGAAAATATGCAAGACGTGCTCGAAGGCTTATTTCAATAACCTCGATAGCAGAAAACAGAAGATTGCGAAGCTTCCGATCAAACTCATAAATATGGTAAACACGTTCGAACGACAGGTTTTTACCGTAGGTGCCGTCTTCGTTTTTGAATGGCAGCAAATAAGCTAATAAACGATAATAACCGATATGTTTTAATATTTGTTCACAAGCCGCATCATCTGTAATGATACAGCCTCTGCTGCGCAGTTTTGTTATTTGTTCAGTATAAGAGCTGTGTTCTTTTATTTGTATGATATGAGATTCCCCAGATAAAAAAATGTCTCCCCTGGGACACATCGTTGAGAGGTGTGGGGAGTCCTGTTACTTATTATAATACGCGTGACTTACGGATTTGTCAATCTAATTAACTTCAATTTAGAAGTTCTTCCTCCTCTTCCTCTCCCGAATCAGCGTAGACTTGCTGATACCAGTGAGTTTCACGACCTGCGTATACGAATGGTTTTCGAGGAGTTCCATTGCATGGTCAAGCTGCTCGGTGTCGAATTTCGGCGGACGTCCCTCGCGGAAATCGGGGTCGGTCGCGCGCGCAACAGCCTTGCCCTCCTGCGTGCGCTGCACGATCATGTCGCGCTCGAACTGCGCGAACGACAGCAGCACGTTGCGCAGCAGCGTGTTGACCAAGTCGTTGGACAGGATGCCGAGGTTGAGCACGTTGATGGTGATGCCCTCGTCGATCATCTCGGTGATCATGCCGGACGCCTGCGACACCGACCGCGCGAGGCGGTCGAGCTTTGTCACGATGAGCACATCGCCGCGCCGCAGCTGCGCCCGCAGCCTGTCAAACTCCGGGCGCTCGATCTTCGTGCCGGTGAAGGTGTCTGTATAGATTTTTTCCGCGCCCGCCGCGGTCAGCGCCGCCTGCTGCGCGTCCAGACTGTTGCCGTCGCGCGCCTGCGTCTTGGTCGAGACTCTTGCGTAGCCGAATATCATATGAATTCCCCCGTTTTCCCGGTTTTGACACCGCAAGTTTTGAATATAGGTTTTGACACCTCTATTATAACTTATGACGCTGGGTTTTGCAACCGGTGGCAATACTTGAAAGATATGACATCTGAGAAAGCCTGTTCGCGGCCTGCCTTTCGGTGCTTTGCCTGCGTGTTAAATCCGGGGGGGTCACTTCGCGCTGCGGGCAGAGCGTCGCTCCGTGACGGCCGCACGCTTCTCAAAACGCTGTAAAGTTAAAAAGTTGCAGAGTTATAACTTTACAACGTTATAACTCTGCAACTTTCTATTTATTGATACCGCGTCCAGTCGGGGACGCTCGTCAGCTTCGTCCAGCTTTCGCCGACCTCGCCCTGACGGTTGAAGTCATGGCTGTTCGTGGCCTCCTGTACGGCGAGATAGTGCCAGTCGGACGGCTTGTTGTCCGGCCACGTTACCATGCTGTCCAGCAGGTCGCTTTTGCTCTGCGGCATACGGCAGAGCACGCGGTTGATCATCGTCATAGCCTCAGCGCGGGTGATGCGGGCGTCGGGGTGGAATGTGCCGTCCGGATAGCCCGAAATCCAGCCGAACGCCGCCGCTCTCTCGATCTCGTTTTCCGCCCAGTGACCGGAAATGTCGGAGAAGCTGCCGCTGTTCTCGACCGGTTTGGTGTTGAAGCGCGCGCAGATTGCCGCAAACTCCGCACGAGTGATCGAGGCATCGGGGTCAAAGCTGTCCGCACGGCGGCCCTTGACGATACCGAGCTTCGCCATCGTGGAAATCGCCTTGTTGTGCCACTGGCCGTCCGAAACATCGGAAAAATCGTTGTCGGCGGTCAGATTTCCGTCGCGAATGTCCGCTTTGAGCAGTCTGAAGAAGATCGTCGCTGTTTCCGCACGGCTGATATTGCCCTCCGGGTGCACCTTTCCGTCCGGATAGCCGATGACGTAGGCGAAATGGTCGTCGCCGTTGAGCTTGTCCGGCACGCCGGTTGCCTCCCAGCCTGCGTAGACCGTCTTGTCGCTGTTCATCGTCACGGTCGTGATCTTCTGCGTCAGCGCCTTGTCGGCATACCAGCCGGTAAAGGTATAGCTCTCGCGGGTCGGGGTCTTGTCGAGCGTCACCTTCGTGCCGGAAGAACAGCGCTCATCCTTGTAAGCCGTGCCGCCGTTCGACTCATAGTGCAGGGTGTACCGGGTCGAGTGGCCGGAAGAGCTGCCGCCGCCGGTGCTGCCGAACCGGTAGACATAGGTCACATCTCCGGTAATGCCGTTCGGGTCGGTGTTCGGCGTCTGTTCCCAGCCGCCGGCGATATTTTCGTATCCCGGCGCCGGGAGCATGATCTGCGGTACATAGCTTGCGTCCAGCGTGCCGCTCGCGGTGCCGTCCGCCTGCGGATAGAGCACGACCGTTACGGTCTTGTCCTCTGCTGCGCCGCCCGACCATGTGCCGTTGACGATGCGGAACGTGACGGCGGCATTTTTTGCCCAGTGTGCATACAGGGTTTTGGGGCCGTACACCTCGTCTTCAAAATTCGCCCGATCGCCGCCGTCGGCCGCCGTATACCAGCCGAGGAAGGTATAGCCGTTTCTGACCGGCGTACTTTCCGCCGCAACCTTATCGGTAATTTTCACATAGTGCATGGTCTCGCCGCTGCTCCATGCGCCGCCGTTGGCGTCGAACGTCACGATCGGCCACCACTGGGCGACGAAGGTCAGATCGGAGCGCACAGGCATATTCAGAACTTCCAGATCGGTATAGAAGATCTTTTCCGAACCATCCTCCTCCAGGTCCCAGCTCTTGAAAAACCATTTATTTTCCCCACCCTTACCGGGAACCGGTGTCGGCAGGCTTTTGCCTGCATTTTGCAGGGTAGAGCCGTAGGGAACCGGAACCTCATATTTAGAAACGGTTTTCGGAAGGCCCACATTCAGGGATCCGCGTTCGGGCATCATATAATCCGCGTAATCCGCGAGAAACGTTACGGTACAGTAGTCAGGATGTGTCCATTTGCCGTAGAGGTCGATATTCTGACCTGCGCTGCTGCACGTTACCGTGGTTACGGAAGTGCCATTGCAGGCCTCGTTAGTATACCAGCCCGAGAACTTCCAGCCCTCTACTGGGGCAACCGTTGCGACCGGATAAGGCGTATCCTTGGTCACTGTCGCCTGCGGCGGGAGGGCGGCGGAATCCGGGTTCTCCGTGCTCACCCAGTGATAAGTTACCGTGCATTCGTCCTTCTGAGGGAAGGTATAGGTATAGACATAGTTTCCCGTCTCACTGATGCCGTCGGCGTTCGTATTCGGGCGGATGTCCCACGAGCCGGTAGCCTTGTATTCGTTTTCGTCGACCGGAGTCATATCCGTCGGCACGTCTTTCGCAGACAGCGTTCCGAGGCCGTTGCGCAGCTCGACTGTTGTTTCAGTTTCCAAGGGAAGTTCTTTCACTTCCTCGCCATCAATAGGCACAGGGAAATTGAATACAATCTTCTTTATCCAGCTTCCGTCTTTTCTCTTTTCCGGGAACATCTCAATTCGCTCGATAAAGGCTTTCATAAACTCTTTCTGTTCTGCTTCCGTTGCGGAATGGTAGACTTCATCAAATGCCAGTAAGAGCCGATAAATGTTATCGCCAGAGATTTTCTCCTGCTGGATGCTGCGTATCTGTCCTTGCAGTTCGGCAATCTGAACTTCAATTTCCTCTATGATATCATACTGCTCATCATAGCGGCGCTGCAAGTCCAAAATCTTTCTGTCATAGTGGGCATCATTGAGGTCCAAGGTATCCATCTGACGCTCCAAGCGGCTTTTCGTTCCAAAGGCTTGCTTTAGCCGCCCTTGTAGGACAGCAATCTGCTTTTCCATATCTTCTGTATCAACTGCTGTTCCGATTTTCGCCTGAATCGCTTCTACAAACCGTGGATTATTGACCATAGCGGAGATAACCTTCGCCACAAATTTGTTGATTTCCGTCTGCTCAATATTCAGACGGAAGCTGCACTCATGCCCGGTAGGTGTAACCGTATTTTTGCAGTAGTAATAATACCGGGTTTTCTTATCCTTACTGTGCGCCTTGGCGATATTGCCGTACATACTCTTGCCGCAGCATGGGCATTTCAAGATACCGGACAGGATGTGGGCGTGGTCTGGATTATTGACCTTTTCCCGCTTAAAGGAATTGACCTTGCGCTTTTCCTGTGCCAGATACCAATCTTCTTCGGAAATGATAGCTTCGTGCTGTCCTTCATAAACCGGGAACTCCGACTGCTCAACCACGTGCATCTCGTTTCTTGTACCCTGTTTCTTTTCTGTTCTTCGTCTGCCGTAAGCAATCTTTCCCATATAAACAGGATTGTACAATACATTTTTCACAAAATCTCTTGAAAATCCCGGAATGGTATTATTCTGTCTTAGTTTCTTAGTATAACCATTGCGGTTCAGATATTTTGCAACTCCTGCAACACCCTCGTTTGTATGAATATAACGATCATAGATTACTCGGATAACTTCTGCTTCATCTTCGGCAATGACAAGATTTCCGTTTTCCAGTTTGTATCCATAGGGAGCGAAACCGCCGTTCCATTTGCCTTCACGAGCCTTTTGCTCCCGTCCTGCCATTGTCTGTGTGCGGATATTTTCTCGCTCAATCTCTGCCACCGCAGACAGCACAGAGATCATCAGCTTTCCGGCATCCTTGGAGCTGTCGATGCCATCCTCCACGCAGATCAGATTAACACCGAAATCCTGCATGAGCTGCAAAGAGTTCAGAACATCCGCCGCATTTCTGCCAAATCGGGACAGCTTAAAGACCAGCACATAAGAAACATCATCTTTGCCGTCCTGGATATCGTTCAGCATCCGTTGGAAGTCCTGCCGCCCTTGGATGTTCTTGCCGGAAAAGCCTTCGTCAGAATACTCCCCGGCAATAATCATATCCTCGTATGCCGCATACTTCCGCAGCTTGTCACGCTGGGCATCCAAACTGTACCCGTCAACCTGCATAGAGGTGGACACTCTTGTATAAAGATAGCATTTAAGTTGTTTCTTTTTCAGAATCTCCACCTCCCTCATTCCTTCCTTTTACCATAAGTCCCTCGTTGCGGATATAATACTCCAAAAGCCACAGCACATAATCCGGTGCATGGCGGTTGTCCAATTCCCACTCGGTCATAGTCCGATAAGGGATATGGACGAGCTTGCAAAAATCTTTCCGGTTCAGTCCTGTGCTTTCACGCAACTTAATAATTCTGTTTTTACAATCCATCCGTCTTTTCTCCATAAAAGCAAAAAGTACACGTTGCGTAATCATTATAGCATAGCCGCAACGAATACGCAACGTGTACATTGCAAATTTTACGCAGCCTTATCCGTCAGAAGCTGCGCTTGATTACTTTCCTCGGAATGCTCCACTTCCTGCGGAGCGTCCTGTTCCAATTTATCCAAAACCTGATGTCCATATTTCTGGAGCATCTGGCTCATAACATCCACACAGCGGTCAAATGCCGCATTATATTTCGCTTCCTCATAATATTTCTTCAATAGGCGATTCCTCCATCAAAGTTCCATATCCTGTCCACGCTTCCGGGCAGGGTGTTCGTGTTCCTGTGTTTCCTTTCCTCTGATGAGGATAGAATTGATAAAAGCCCGAACCTTTTCGGATGCGATTTCCAGTGCATCCAGAAAGGGTTGGGCTTTCTTTTTCAGCTCTTGATATTGTTCATGCAGCGCATCGTACCGCTGCTTCCATGTTTTTGCACTTTTCTCCGCTTGCTCGAATTTCTGCTTGTACTTGATCTTCTCTGCCTTTTCCGCAAAGCTACTGACAGCATAATCTTTGAGTGTGCGGCATTCATCCGGTGTCAGTGTGATATTGTTTCCGAATGTGGCCTTCTTGCCCATCGCTTCAATATTCTGCACCGTCAGAGCAACGGTCTTTGCTGTTTTGGTTTCCTTTTGCAGAGCTTCCAGTTTCTGTTTCTGCTTCTCCGTGGCAGCTTTGGCATTCTCCAAACCCCGCTCCACCTGTGCCACCTGTCCGGCCACAGTTTCCAGCCGCTGCTGTTCTGCCTGCACCTTGAACTGGGTCACAGTCAGATGTTCCTCGGTGCTTCCACGTTCTCCACGCTCCAGATCGGTATATCCGGCAACTCGCATGAAATGAAAAAAGTCATCCTGCAACACACTGTAGGATGACCTCAAAATCTTTTTTCCTCTTGCGTTCAACATTGGATTACCGTCCTCGTCAAGCACCGGCTTGGACTCCCATTTCTTACTGCGGCTGACCTGTGTGATGACCTCCTTAACGGTTCCCCGGAGGGCTTCATCCTTGCATCGCTTCGACCAAAGGATCTGCTTTTCCACCACCGGGATATAAACCACATGAAGGTGGTAGTGGTACACATCCTCGCCCAGAGCTTCGGACATTGCCCGGTTGCGCTCATCGGCGTGCATCACAGCGGAGAGGATATACTGCTCACCACCCACAATCTCCACGGCGGCTTTATAGGCATCGGCATAAAACTGTTTCGCAAATTCATAGCCGCCGTAGTTGTAGAAATAAGCGGAGTTCACATCAAACACCAACTCTCCGTATTTGATGGCATCCGGTTTCAGACCTCTGGTGGAGATCACGCCATCCTGTTCCATCTGCTCGAACATTTTTACATAATCGTCAGTGGGAGACTTGAAGTGAACATTCAGCGCAGTACGTTCCGGCACGATGTCCTGATTGCTGTAGCTGTCCTTTTCACGCTCATTGTGTTCCTGTACCTTCGCCACATCAGCCGGTGTTTCCAAGTCCTGATTTCTGGCTACGGTACGGTCTATTCCATCATTTCTTGCCATTGGATTTTTCCTTTCTTTGAGATTTGCAGACAGCGGAAGGCTGGAGAACGGCACTTTTTCAAAGTGTAATAACCCACTATGACACTTTCATCCATACTGGCTGCAAAGTGCCGTGGGCTCTCCGAGGGCTCTCCCGAGGGGGAATGCGGTCACTGCGGTGACCTCTGCTGACCAAGGCGAAAATGTCTGCGCCTTTTCCCATGGTCAGCCCGTCTGCATGAAGCTGTTCTGTGTCAACTTCCTCTTGCAGCCGGTGTCCACAGACACTTTTTCAAAAGCCTGTGGACATAGAAACAGCCCGAACGAGAGGATGTGTGCTGTTTCTATAACAAGCGTTTTACGCTCTTTTGCTGCGTACATACATACCAGCAATGGGATTTACTCGACCTGCCGCCATTCCTCCGGAATGTCCTCCGGTACGTACGTACACGGCGAATCTCCGTAAAACCCATTTATATGAGGTCGTGCAATGGCTTCCACTCCCATGAATCCCCAAACCCGCCGTCCGGCAGAGTTGGTGATATTGTTGCAATGTTCCAGATTGAATCTCCCGGCATTGGCAATCATGGCGTCGCTGAAGCTGCGGGCTTTCAGCGGTGCAAGGGAATTTTCTTCGCACCACATCCGGTAGATTTCATAGAAATCCTTGGAACTGATGGACGCATCCGCTTTACGCTGGATGTATCCCTCGGAATCCATGAAATCAAAGATATTGTTGTTGTCACGCTTGACCGCTTCCCGGTTTTCCCGGATACGCTCACTCTCCGTAAACTTAAAGTTGTTGGCAACAAGCCGCTGTAAGCCTTCAAATG
>ERZ838399.2231-NODE-2231-length-15170-cov-3.488786_pt1 | contig 15170 bp, 11 predicted proteins | sample MGYA00519683_ERZ838399 | MGnify/ENA primary metagenome ERZ838399 (study PRJEB31850, sample SAMEA3708833) | human gut metagenome | biome: human gut; feature: human-associated habitat; material: faeces | place: China | collected 2014 ...
AGGCAGGCAGCTGCATAGAGACGGTTCAGGGAGAACATACCCGGATCCCAGCCAACGGAAATGATACCGACCTTGCCGGATTTCTGTGCGGACTCATCGACTGCTGCGAAATGCTCCGGAATCTTTGCATGTGTATCGAAGCTGTCCACTACGTTAAACCACTGTGCATATTTCGGGGTCTGGATCGGCAGATCCGTTGCTGAACCGCCGCAGAGAATCAAAACGTCAATCTCGTCTTTCTTCGCCTCTGCCTCATCTACATGATAAACCGGTACGCCCTCGGTCAGGATCTTGACCGTTTCCGGCGCACGCCGTGTAAATACTGCTTTCAGTTCCATATCTGGATTCTGGCGGATCGCACACTCCACGCCGCGTCCCAGATTTCCATATCCTAAAATTCCAACTCGGATACTCATAGATATTCCTCCTAACGGTACAAAATTTGCCACGGATCCGGCTCTATTTTCCAACTTACGTGATCCGATTTTACTTAAAAATTTCAAGTGTTCCCATTATACACTAGATCCATCCGTTTTTCAATATAGGTGAGTTCACGCGTACAGGAAACAAATTCTCATTTAATTCTCAACGAAAGCCTTATTCCAGCTCCTTCATTCCGGTATACAGCTCAAAATACCGCCCTTTCTGCGCCAGCAGATCTTCATGGTCGCCGCGCTCGATGATCTCTCCGTTCTCCAGCACCATGATGGCGTTGGCGTTCCTCACGGTGGAGAGCCGGTGGGCGATGACAAAGGTCGTCCGGTCCGCCATCAGCCGGTCCATGCCGTGCTCGATGTGCTTCTCCGTCCGCGTATCGACCGAACTCGTCGCCTCATCCAGAATCAGGATCGGTGCTTTAGAAACTGCTGCCCGCGCAATGTTTAATAGCTGGCGCTGTCCCTGGCTTAAGTTTGCACCGTCGCCCTCCAGCATCGTGTCATACCCATCCGGCAGACGCATGATAAAGGAATGCGCCGATGCCGTTTTTGCCGCCTCAACAACTTCTTCATCCGTGGCATCCAGCCGCCCGTATCGAATATTTTCCCGTACCGTGCCGGTAAAAAGATGCGTATCCTGCAGAACCATCGCGATATTTTCCCGCAGCTCCTTCCGGTGCATCCGGCGGACATCGACGCCGTCCACCGTGATCGAGCCGCCCTGTATATCATAAAAACGGTTGATCAGATTCGTGATCGTCGTTTTTCCGGCTCCCGTCGAGCCGACAAAGGCGATCTTCTGTCCCGGCTTCGCATAGAGCGAAATATCCTTCAAAATCACCTGCCCCGGCTCATAGCCGAAAGTCACATGGTCAAGCACCACCTCACCGCGGATCGGCGCGATCGAAACCGCATCCGGCGCATCTGCCGCCTCCGGTTCCGCATCCAGCACAGCAAACACGCGCTCCGCGCCTGCCAGCGCCGAAAATACGTTTCCAACCTGCATGGAAAGCTCGTTGATCGGTCTGGAAAATTGCCGCGAAAAACCTAAAAATACGGTCAGTCCACCAACATCAAAATTCCGGAACACACAGAGCAGACCGCCAATGCAGGCTGTCAGTCCATAATTTAACTGGCTTAAATTGTTCATGACCGGTCCCATCACACCGCCGAAAAACTGTGCCCGGATCTGTTTTTCTTTCAGATCCGCATTGAGCCATCCAAATTCTTCCTCTGCGATCTCCTCATGGCAGAATACCTTGACGACCTTCTGCCCCTGCACGGTCTCCTCAATATAGCCGTTCATCGCGCCAAGCGCCGCCTGCTGGGCAGAGAAATATTTCTGGCTCCGTCCGGCAACAAATTTACCGGCACGCAGCATCACCGGCATCATGGCAAGCGTAATCACCGTCAGCCACACGTTCGTGTAAATCATCAGCACCAGCGTTCCCACAATACTGAGTGCGCCGGATAAAAGCTGCACCAGTGTACTGCTGAGCATCATGCCGATCGTATCCACATCGTTTGTAAAACGGCTCATCAGATCGCCGTTGCTGCCGGTATCATAAAACCGGAGCGGAAGCGTCTGCATATGGTTAAACAGCTCTTCCCGCAGCCGCTGCAGCGCGTTCTGCGCCACCTGCAGCATGATGCGCGACTGCATATAGGAAGCGGCAACGCTGGCTAAATAAACCGCTCCCATCACGCACAGGGAACGGAACAGCCCCACCACATCGCCCCGGCTGCCATCTAAAGGCACAATATACCGGTTGATGATCGGGCGCAGCATATAGGCGCCCGCCAGATTTGTCACCGTCCCCAGGATCACACAGAAAAAGGCGGCTGTCATCGCCATCCGGTCGCGTTTTAAGTATGAAAGCAGGCGCAGCATCGTCTGACCGCCCGCCTTGGGCTTTCCGCCCTTCATAACCGCCATCCGTTCCGGTCCCCGGCGGCGTTTCGGTGCGTCGGCTATGCGGCTGCCATATCGGCGTTTCAGGCTTTCAATCTGTTTTTCATCCATCATGCCATTACCTCCCCGCCAGCCCGTTTTCCATATTGCGTCTCATAGATCTCCCGGTACGCCTCACAGGACGCCAGCAGCTTCTCCTGCGTTCCCTCTCCGATAATCCTGCCGTCCTCAAGGACGAGAATCCGATCCGCGTATTCCAGCGAACTCAGCCTCTGTGCGATAATAAATTTCGTCGTATCTTTCAAATCTTCCCGGAATGCCGTCCGGATCGCCGCCTCTGTTGCCGTATCGACAGCACTGGTGCTGTCGTCGAGAATCAGGATCTTCGGCTTCTTTAAGAGTGCCCTTGCGATGCACAGCCGTTGTTTCTGACCGCCGGATACATTGACGCCGCCCTGTCCCATCTCCGTTTTGTAGCCTTCGGCAAACGAATTCACAAAGGAATCTGCCTGCGCATACACTGCTGCCCGCCGCACTTCTTCCTCCGTCGCCGTCTCATCACCCCAGCGCAGGTTTTCCTCGATCGTGCCGGAAAACAGGACGTTTTTCTGTAAAACCATGCCAACGCCGTCCCGGAGATTTTTCAGGGAATACTCCCGCACATCGATACCATCCACCCGCACACTCCCCTCTGTCACATCATAGAGGCGGGGAATCAGCTGTACCAGCGACGTTTTTCCGCTTCCGGTCGCACCGAGGATGCCGATCGTCTCTCCCGGCTCTGCCGTCAGGCTGATGTGGGATAGAACCGGCTCACCGCCTTCGCGGTAGGAAAAGGAAACATCCTTAAATTCCACGCGCCCCTTCTCAACCTTCCGGTCCTTCTGTGATGCATTTTCATCGCTCAAATCAATCGGCTCATCCAGCACCTCATCGATTCGCCGGATGGACGCCATCGCGCGGGAACTCTGCAAAAATACCATTGAGAGCATCATAAGTGACATCAGAATCTGTACAATGTAGGTCGTAAATGCCGTCAGATCCCCGACCGCCATCCGTCCGCCGATAATCAGGTTTCCGCCGAACCAGACAATTGCCAGTGTCGTCACATTCATCGCGAACATCATGACCGGCATCGTCGCAATTACGATCTTCAGCGCCCGCAGCCCTGCCTCCTTGAGCTCCCGGTTCGTGTCGGCAAACCGCTTTTCCTCGTAGTCTTCCCGCACAAAGGATTTCACCACCCGCACGTTCGTCAGCACCTCCTGGATGCCGCTATTGAGCGTATCCAGCGCTTTCTGCATGGCTGTAAACCGCGGGTAGGCAGTCCGTAAGATCCAGACGATCGCCGCCGTCAGAAGCGGAATCACCACCAGGATGACAGCTGCCAGTTCCGCATTCATCCAGAACGCCATCACAAGCGCCCCCAGGAACATGCCCGGCGCGCGCAGCATCATCCGAAGTCCCATCATAATCAGGTTCTGTACCTGCTGGATATCGTTCGTCAGACGGGTTACCAGCGATCCCGTGCTGAACGTATCGATATTTTTAAATGAAAACTGCTGCACTCTGGCAAATAAGTCGCGGCGCAGATCGCTGGTAAAGGAAATCGACGCCTTCGCTGCAAAATATGCCCCCAGAATGCCGCCTGCCGCCATCAAAAAGGAGGTAATCGCCATCACAAGTCCCATTTTGAGAATGTATCCGCCGTCTTTCTGCGCCACGCCATGGTTAATAATCATCGACATAAATTTGGGCAGCAGAATCTCACCCAGCACCTCCGTTACCATCATGAGCGGTCCCAGAATAAAGGCGCTCTTATATGGCAGTATATATGATTTGTATCGTTTCCATTGCTTCACGCTTTTTCCTCCTGCCCGTTATTTCTGCAAATTTTTTTATGGATTCTGTTCAAACAGCTCCATCAGTTCATTCTGGCTCAAATCGCCCAGTGAAACCATTCCCTCTGAAACCACCTGCGCCGCCAGCGCAAGCTTCGCATTCTGCAGCTTCAAAAGATTTTCTTCTATCGTATCCTTTAAGATCAGTTTGTATACCGTGACCGGCTTTTCCTGCCCGATCCGGTACGCGCGGTCGGTCGCCTGGTTCTGCGCTGCCACATTCCACCACGGATCGTAATGAATCACGATATCCGCCGCCGTCAGGTTGAGTCCCGTTCCCCCGGCTTTCAGGGAAATAAGGAACACCGGAACCTCATCCGAGGCAAACGCCTGCACCATCCGGCTGCGTTCTTCCTTCGGGGTCGCGCCGACCAGAAGATGGGACGAAATGCCCTCCTGTAAAAGGCGTTCCCGAATCCGCTCCAGCATCGAGGCAAACTGGGAAAAGAGCAGGATCTTATGTCCCGCCGCAGACGCCGATGCGATCAGCGAAACACAGGTCTCCAGCTTCGCCGATTCTCCCGTATAATCTTCAAAACAGAGTGCCGGATCGCAGCAAATCTGGCGCAGCCGCATGAGCTGGGAAAGCACTTCCAATTTTCCATTACCCGACCACGCGCCGCCAGCCAGCGCCTCTTTCAGTTTCAACGCCGACGCCGTATAAAGCTTCTGCTGCCGCCCCGACGCCGCCGAATAAACGATCCTCTCTTCCTTGGTCGGAAGCTCCCGCAGCACATCCTTTTTCAAGCGGCGCAGGACAAACGGTCCCGTCATCCGCCGCAGTGCCGTCAATGCTTCCGGATCCTGATTTTTCACGATCGGCAGCTCATACCGCTCACGGAACTTCCGGTAACTGTATAAAAATCCCGGCATCAGGAAATCAAAAATGCTCCAAAGCTCGCTGAGCCGGTTTTCCACCGGCGTTCCCGTCAGAGCGAAACGGGCATTCGCCGAAATCTCCTTTACCGCCTTCGCGCCCTGTGTCTTTGCATTTTTAATGACCTGCGCCTCGTCAATAATCTCATATTCAAACGTGCGTCCCAGATACGCCGCCCGATCCCGTTTCAACAGATCATAGGACGTGATGATCACCTGCGCCCCCTCAGACGCCTCCATCCGCATCTGCTCCTCCAGCTGTTCCTGCCGTTCTTTCGCCGTCCCGGCAATCAGAAGCACGCGGATCCCCGGCGAAAACCGGGCAAATTCCTGTCCCCAGTTGTAGACGAGCGACGCCGGGCAGACGATCAAAGACGGAAGAGGTAATTCTGACCCACTGCCTTCATTTCCAGCCGCTTTCTGCTCGGTTTTTTCCTGATAAAATGCCGTCAGAAGCGCAATCACCTGCAGCGTTTTTCCCAGTCCCATATCATCTGCCAGGATCCCGCCGAAATGATACCGCGCCAGCGTCCGCATCCACGTATATCCGATCTTCTGGTATTCCCTCAGCGTCTTTTCCAGCACCGCCGGAACCGCATAGCTGACACTCTGCGCCGTTTTTAGATCGCGCACCATCATCCCGTAGGCTTCATCCCGCTGAAACAGTTTCATCCTGCCGTCGCCCGAGAGACTGTCCAGATAAAAAGCACGGTAGGCAGGTATCTTCGCCTCCCCCGCCTGAAATTCACTCTTTGTCAGTCCCAGATCCGCAGTCAGGCTGTCAAGCGCCTGCAGGCCGCCGCCCGAAAGCTGCAAAAATTCGCCATTTTTCATGCGGTAATATTTCTTTTTTTGGCGGTATTCACTGAGTACCTGCAAAAGCTCCGCCGGGTCGATTCCCGCCGTCTCAATCTTCAGATCCAGCCAGCCGCCTCCAAGAGAAACCCCCATCGACACTTCCGGCGGGGGCAGGACGCGCAGATGGCGGACAGACTCTGACAGCCATACCTCGCCCACCTCCTGAAACTGCGGCATTCCCTCGCTCAGAACCTGGTACAGCGCTTCTTCATCCCCGCGGATCACCAGCTCGCCGCTCTCATCCTCCCAGTAAGAGAAGTACCGCGTGATCAGGCGGCTGATATAAAATTCCGCCGGTACATCCCGGCAGATCTCCCGCGGAACATGCTCGTCCGCCAGCGGCGAAAACGTAAAATCTCCGTAGGAAAGCGTCGGACGCAGACGCAGCTCGTCCGGCGAATCACTGTCAAACTCAAACCGGGCTTTCAACGCCTCTGGGCGGTATTTCTCCCAATCGATCTCCGGGCTCTGCAAGATCCCAAGTGCCTCCATGCCTTCCAGCACCCGCGCATAAAAGAGCGGAATATCCCGGCTTCCAACCAGCAGCTCCCGCTTCTCTTTCCGGCTTCTGCACTCTCTTCCGCCCTGTTCCATCTGCTCCAGAAAAACGCCCATCGTTTCTGTATACAGTTCACTGCATCCAAACAGATGCAATCCATCTGCCACATACAGACGCTGTTCTCCCCGGAACGAGGTTAGAGCCGATGGAACCGTAACCGCAATTCCATCGCCCCTTGCTTCCACCTCCACCGGGAAACGTGGATCCTTGCGCTCAACCCGGCACACACGTTCAGCACCTTTCTCGTCCTCCGTCTGGACTTCTTTTCCCTCTAAAAGATCAAACAGCCGATCCCTCGCTGCAGATCCCAGCGTTAACGCCCGCATCACCGGAAGCGGCAGCCCCGCATGACCGCGCATCTCCTCATAATGGCGTATGTAGGCGTCCGCCTCCTCCAGCAGAAGATCTAAAAATGGGCGGCTTTCCGGCGCAAAGGCAGACGGGACGTGTTCAAACGCCATGCCTTTTCCGTATTCCACCCGTTTTCCGCTGTGAACCGCCTGTGCAAATTCCAGCAGGTTTTTCACAATATACCGTTTTTCCCGTCCGATCCGTGCCTCCAAAAGCACTTCGCCGCGCCGGATCTGTAAATAGGGATGCAGATAGACCGGTTCCCGCTCTTCCTCGCCCAGAATCCGCGCTACTTCCCGGTTCGTGTACTCCCGGATCATCATCCGGATCTCCGGCGAAGTCGAAACCGGCGGTGTATGCTCGGCTTTCTGCTGGCGGGCAAACGCCTCCTGAAGCGCTTTTGCATGCACGCAGGGACCCCGGAATGAATTTCCCTCCGCACAAGAACAAGAGTAGTCATAGATCTGACTACCCTTGATAAAAATTCTTGTCTGATATACCTTTGTCTCATCCTCAATCTGTCCCTGTACCCGTACTTCGCCCTTCCAAAAGGTATCTACGGACATTTTTATTATTTTCATGAGGATTCCTCCATATTACAGATTACATGTGTTCCGGCGATTCCATTCCGAGCAGATCCATACAGGTATCCAGCACCCGCTTGGTCAGCGTGATCAGGCTGATAAAGGCTGCCTGCTTCGCTGCGTCCTCCTCGGAGAGGATCTTATTTTCCAGATAGAATGCATTGAACGCATCCGCCACTGCCGCCATGTATTGGCAGAGCTTATGCGGCGCCGTCTCGTAGAATGCAGATTCTGTCACCTCGCCGAAACGGCAAAGCGCCATCTGAAGTGCTTTCTCTGTCTCGCTCTCAGCCGGACGGATCGGAACCACTTTAGCATCCGCACCGCGCAGTTCCTTGTATTTCTCCAGAATGGACTTGATGCGGACGATCATATACTGGATATGTGGACCTGTATTTCCCTCGAAGGAAATAAAGCGGTCTACATCGAAAATGTAATCTTTGGTCGCCTGATTCGAAAGATCGGCATATTTAAGTGCCGCCAGACCGACAATCTCCGCCGTGCGTGTCATCTCGTCCGCCGGAACCTTCTGCTTCTCCTGAATCTTCTCATATACCTTCTCATCGATATTCTTGATCAGGTGCTCCAGACGCATAACACCGCCCTCACGTGTCTTGAACGGACCACCGTCCTTGCCGTTCATCGTACCGAAGCCCAAGAAGATCATCGGCGTATCTTCTTTGACGATGCCCGCCTTCTTCGCCACACGGAATACCTGGATAAAATGAAGCTCCTGGCGCTTGTCTACGACGTAAATGTAGCGGTCCGGATGGAAATCCTGCTCACGTTCGATGATCGTCGCCAGATCGGAAGTCGCATACAGCGCCGCACCGTCGGATTTGCGGACGATACAAGGCGGATATTCCTTCGCATCCCCTTCCTGTGCGATATCGACAACCAGCGCGCCATCGCTCTCATAGGCAAGACCTTTTTTCTGTAAATCCTCGATCAGTCCCGGAATATATGGCTGCGCATCGCTCTCGCCCTTCCAGAGGTCGAACGATACATTTAAATTGCCATAGTTCTTTTTCAGATCCTTCAAGGACACGTTCATGATGTGCTTCCAGATCGCATGGAACGGTGCATAGCCACTCTGCAGTTTGAAGGTTGCCTGCTGTGCCCGCTCACGAAATGCCGCATCTACCTTGGATTTCGCGCTCGCTGCCGGATAGATATCCTCCAGCTCGGAAATCGTAAACGGCGGCTCCGACGGATACTCGCCGGTATAATCCGGGTCAAAATATACCAGATCCGGCTGACGGTCATGCAGCTCCTCGATGATCAGTCCCATCTGCAATCCCCAGTCACCCAGATGCACATCGCTGATGACATGGTGTCCCATATAGCGGCTGATGCGCTTGATGCTCTCTCCGATGACCGCGGAACGTAAGTGTCCGACATGCAGTGGTTTTGCTACATTGGCTCCGCCGTAATCGATGATGATCGTCTCCGGCTTCTTAGCTGCGTTGAGTCCCAGCTTTTCATCCTCTGCCACCTGCTGTACATAGGATGCCAGGTAGCACGGATTCAGGCGGATATTGATAAATCCAGGCATCACGGCGTTGATCTCAGAAAACATCTTGCTTCCGGCTGTCTTTTCCACCACCTCATTGGCAATATCGATCGGTTTCTTTTTATACGCTTTGGCAGCTGCCATCGCGCCGTTACACTGATACTCGCAGAGATCCGGGCGGTTTGATACCGTCACGCGGATATACTTCTCATCGTACCCGCAGCCGGTAAACGCCGGTTTCAGTTCTTCCACGATCAAATCTAAAATCGTTTTCATACTAGATTCCCTTTCATAATTTATATCGTATATTATATATCTTTCCGCATTGCCTTTTTCACATCCTTGCGGAACTGCTTCCAGGCATCCTCATGATCCACGAAATACTTCGGGCACGCCTTTCCAGTCACATCATAATGACGGATCACGTCTTTCGGACTTAAATCGAGCTGCTTGCACAGCCATGCAGTCAGTTTTACCAGCGAGTCATACGTCTCGTCTGTGAACTTTCCGTCTGCCGCCGGATGGCAGCACTCAATCGAAACGGTGTCCGCATTCCTCTCATTGGAGGCATATGCCTTCTCCCCGACCGGAACGCACTCAATGATCTCGCCGTCCAGACCGATCACGAAATTGCTGCTGACGGAAACAGTGTTACTGCCGCTCTGATCTTTCAACCCCTCAAAATAATCATGGTTCTGCTGTGCCGTCGTCCCAGGATTGGCCACATAGTGAATCACGATCCCGTTGATGACCGGGATATTCGTCCCCGGTCTGGAATATCGGTTGACCGTGAGAAGCTGCTCATCAACCCAGTTTGGCATCTCGATCGTGGACGGATCGATCAGCTTGCGGATCATTTTCCCGCGCAGCGTCCAGCCTGTTCCCGCACCCAGGAGGAAAATAAGCAGACACAAAAACAGCCGCATCATCACACGGCGCTTCTTCTGCTGCCTCGTCCGCTCCCGGCGGATTGCCGTCTGCCTGCCGGATGTACGCCTCTTCCTGCCACCAGATCTGCGCCCCGGCTCATCCTCTTCCCCCAGACGCAGACGGTCTTCTCTTCCGTTCTCCATATTTATCACTCCCCATGAGCACCGCTCACTCCGAACCTGCTCTCTGAGATGAACCAACGGACGCGTCATAGACGCCTCCCCGATATGTTAAGCAAAAAAACTGTTGTAAAATCTCGACGTTTCCTCCGGATCTTACAACAGTTTCTCTGCTTGCTACTGTTCATGCGCTGCATAACCAGCAAAGGAAAATGCCTGCCACAAACAGTAATCTCTGTTTCCAGTCAGAAACCTGTCAGTGACACGACTGCCTCCCCACAAGGGTACAAACGGTATCGTGAAGACCTTTCTGACGTATATGTTATAACTTAGACTCTGGACAGATATTCACCAGTACGTGTATCGATCTTGATCTTATCGCCCTGGTTTACGAATAACGGTACATATACAGTAGCGCCAGTCTCTACAACTGCCGGTTTGGTAGCGCCTGTAGCAGTATCGCCCTTGAAGCCCGGCTCTGTATCTGTGATCTCAAGCTCTACGAACAGCGGCGGTTCTACGGAGAATACCTTGCCGTTGTAAGAACAGATCTTGCACATCTCGTTCTCTTTTACGAACTTGAGTGCGTCGCCGATTGTCTCCTGGTTTAAAGCTACCTGCTCATATGTGTTTACATCCATGAAGTTGTATAAGTCGCCATCGGAATACAGATACTGCATATCAACTCTGTCGATTCTGGCAGACGGGAACTTCTCGGTCGGACGGAAGGTTTTCTCTACAACGCCGCCATTCATTACGTTCTTAATTTTAGTACGAACGAACGCAGCTCCCTTTCCCGGTTTTACGTGCTGAAATTCCATGATCTGGTATACGTTGCCATCAATCTCCAGTGTGATGCCGTTTCTAAAATCGCCCGCTGATATCATAAATGATGCTCCTCCTTGAAAATACTCGCTTTATCTTTTTTATTTTATACTATAAAATCCTCTTTTTCAACTACTTTTTTGAAAACGCAGGGCACATCATGTCAATTCCGCCCCTTATTTTTCTAAAATTGCCGATATTTTTTCTGAAAACAACTGATTTTCCACCGTTTCCGTCACTCCTGTCAGCATCCGGTTCTGCCGCCTGGCAAGCTCTTTCAAACCGTTCAAAAACACCCGGCTACAAACTTCCGCTATTTTTTTCCTGTCTTCTCACATAGAACCACAGGACAATTTTCTCCAGATACCGCTTTAACACAATCTGGATCTCTTCCTTCGGATTGATCGGCTTTACAAGAATCGAATAGATGCCTGTCCGCCTCGCCCCGTACACATCCGTAAAGAGCTGATCCCCGACAAACATCGTCGAGCGCTCGCCCGTTCCCATCCGGAGCATCGCCTGCCTGTATCCGCTGCGCTTCGGTTTTCTGCCCTTGTAAATATAATCCGAACCTACCTGTCCGGCAAACGGGGCGACCCGCGCCTCCTTATTATTCGAGAGCAGACAGGTGTGGAACCCTATCGCCCGCAAACGTTCAAACAGCTGTACTGCCCGCTCGTCCGCCGGGGCACCGTGCGGCACCAGCGTATTGTCAATATCAAATATGATACCCCGCATTCCCTTCTGGTAAAACTGCTCATACGGGATATCATACGCAGAATCCAGCCATTCATCCGGATAAAACGCATTTCCCATCATCTGGTCTCTTCCCCGTTCTTTCCAGACTCATACGACGGCACATTCCGCTGCTGTATCTTCTGCAGTTCCTCCATAAATGTATCGACGTCTTTAAACTCCCGGTATACCGATGCAAACCGCACATAGGTAACCACATCCAGATCCTTTAACCGCTCCATCACAAGTTCCCCGATCACCGCGGTCGAGATCTCCCGTTCTTCCCGGTTAAATAAATTGTTTTCCACATCGTCGATCAACGCCGAAATCTGTCCCTGAGAGACTGGGCGCTTGTGGCAGGAATGCAGGATTCCTGCCTCTATCTTCGCCCGGTCGTACATCTCCCGGGTATTATCCTTTTTGACAACCATCAGAGGGATCGTCTCAAGTTTTTCATATGTGGTAAAACGCTTTCCACAAGTCTCGCACTGTCTCCGGCGTCTGATAGAACTGTTGTCATCCGCAGGCCGTGAATCGATTACTTTCGTGTCAGCCGCGTTGCAAAATGGACACTTCAATCGCTCTTCCCCTTTTCTGGTTTTATTGATATGCCCCCGCCAGGTTTTCATAACATATCATACTTATTATAATATCGCAGGAAGTGCGCTTCTGCAAGCAGAAGTTTTCCGCTATTCCTTCTTTATTCCTTCTTTTCTCTCTCTTCTTTCAGCCTCACCAGAATAATGTCATCCCCTATCTGGCAGATGTCGCAGAATGGAATTATGTACTCTTTTTCCCGCCCCAGAAAGCCCCAGACACAGCCCGGTCCTGGCACGATGATCGCAAGCATTTTTCCCGTGCTGATGTCAAAATCGACGTCGCCCACAAAACCAAGGCGCTTGCAATCTTTTACATTTATAACTTCCCGCTGTTTGAGTTCACAGATACGCATAGACATAAACCTCCCGGATCCTTCTGTAATCAAAATATGTACAAAAGGACCGGGAGGTTCTTCCTGGACAGGTATTTCTATCTACTTTTATTTCGTAACTTCTGATAACGTCACGCTGTCAAAATGCAGCGTATAATCAATCAGATGCGGCTGGCTCATCGCCACCGTCAAGGCACTGACCGCTACATCCTCATCCAGCGTTACCGGAATCTGGAACTCGGAATTGCCCTCGGTCTGGATCGGATCATACTGCACGTCATCCACCAGCATATACTCATAGTTCGGGCTGCTCCAGACAATATCGGCAGTCACCTTTCCATCCTTGACGATAATGGTCGCCGGGCTGTCCACCGATGCTCTGCCGGAACCTCCCTGCAGGGTTACCTCACAGGTATAAGTGCCGTCTGCCACATCTGCAGTCTGCCCTGCCGGTTTCTGGGCATCTGCCGCATCATCGCTATTCTCCGTCTCGGATGATGCCGCTTCCGCGTCCTCTGCCTCTCCGGAAACCGGATTTTCTACCTTTACTTTGTGGTCGTACCAGGTGCCCTTCTTACCAATCAGAGCCAGATCAAATTCTTCTCCGAGCGCCGGAACCGGCACATCGAAGCCGTTGACCTCCTCGCTCAGACCGTCGCTGTAAGTAACCGTGTCTACGGTTGGCTGCAGCCAACCGGCTTCATCTTCCTTTGCCTCGTCCGCAGTACCCAGATACAGGTTCACGATGTTTTTCGAGGTCAGGCTGATATGAAGTATCGCCTCGCCATCCTTGACCGTCAGGACACCTTTTCCATTTTTCGATTCATTGACCTTGAACATGCTGCTGTCCGTCTTAAAATCGACGGTGTAGACGCCGTCTGCAAGGTCAATGCTGCTCTTTTGATCGGCATTCTCGGTTTCTGCGCTCTCTGTCTGCGCCACGGTGTCAGCTGCGTCCTGTTTCTGTCCTCCGCACGCTCCGAGAAAAGCGGCAGCAAGCAGAAGCGCCGCTAAATTTAATTTCTTTTTCATATACATTATTTCACAATAGAATCAATGGCTGTCCGTGTATGAGCAACATAGAATGATTCTACTGCTTTAATTCTGCCCAGACCGGAAATCTGAGTATCTACCTTGTCAAATGCACCTGATGCCTCAAACTGGCTCTTCCAGGAATCCTCGTCATCGCCTGCCATGTCGTTGTTTGCGTGATCACCTGCAACTACCATCAGCGGACGAAGAACGACATTCTTATAACCTGCTGCCTTCACTGCCTCGATAACAGACTCACAGGAGGTCTCTTCCGGCTCGCCCTCTACGGTACCGATAAATACATTGCTATATCCAAGATTCTGCATCTGGGTCTGCATCTGGCTGTAGGTTACCTTTGCAACGTGTGCGGTACCATGCCCCATCAGAACGAATGCAGTTCCCTGATCGGCTGCGTCAGCTGCATCTTTAAAACCAGCTTCCGAAGCTTCTTCTGCTACAACTGCTTTTGCAACTGCCTCTTTATCTGCATTGATAACGGTTGCATCGTCGCCAACCTCACCCAACAGCGGCTCTGCGACAGCTATCTGCTCGAATTTATCCTGATACTTCTCGAGCGCCTCAACCATCTCGTCATACTCAGCACCGTGCATCAGGTGGGTCGGCTGGACAACCAGCTCTTTAACTCCGTTCTCCACGGCGCGCTCCAGTGCCTGATCCATATTGTCGATGCACTCGCCGTCACGAGCCTCAACGTGGTTGATAATGATCTGTGCGGTAAATGCACGGCGGACTGCCCAATCCGGGAATGCATCCTGGATGGAATCCTCGATACTCTTGATATCTTTCACACGGCTGTCGTTGAAGGAAGTACCAAAGCTGACTACCAGGATCTCTTTGTCGCCAATCTCATCCTGATTGCGCGGATCGTCCAGGCTCGCGTCGCCGGTATCACGACCAAAATAATCTGGATCTGCGTTCTCGCCTTCTACCAGCTCCTTCTGCTCGTCAGTCAGGGCATCCCATGCCTCTTTGGCTGCCTTGCACTGCTCATCCGTGTCATCGGTGCGCTCCTGTACATAGATGTCATCGATCAGCTTTGCCACCTTATCTGCCGCTTCCTGATCGGAATCGGCGCTCTCAGCTGCCTCGGTCTCTGCCTCAGAAGCCGCCTCCGTCGAGGTTGCCTGGCTGGATGTACTGCCACCGCAGGCTCCAAGCAATACGGACATCGTAACTGCCGCTGCACTTACAACTACTTTTTTGTTTTTTCTCATGTTTTCCTCCTTGTGTGACTCGCACAAAAATAGTTTTAACCGATATGTTCACGACAGCCGGCAGGTTTCCTGGCTTTCGGGTCATCATGCACGCCGCGCCTTCTCACTTTCGCAATGGCATCTGCAGCGCCACTCTCCGGTTCACAGTGACGAGATCGCACAGGTTTTGCACCTGTTTCCCTTTTACCCCCTGTCCGCGCCTGCCAATCCGAGCAATCTGACTGGTCTGGCACAAACAGCGGCACCCACTGCCCATATCAGCTTGTTTCATTATAGATGGGGTATGTTTAAAAGTCAATTTATCCCGGAAATTATATTGAAAAAGAATGTGCCTTGGCACATTCTCGCGCCGAGCGCGGTCGCTTGCGACAT
>ERZ838399.2235-NODE-2235-length-15139-cov-22.777380_pt1 | contig 15139 bp, 18 predicted proteins | sample MGYA00519683_ERZ838399 | MGnify/ENA primary metagenome ERZ838399 (study PRJEB31850, sample SAMEA3708833) | human gut metagenome | biome: human gut; feature: human-associated habitat; material: faeces | place: China | collected 2014 ...
TATCCAGTACTGGCGTTATTTATTCTACAGGGGCTTGGGGGTGTAGCCACCAAATATACTATTCGTTTTCTGCTTCGGCAAGTTTGTTAAGGATCCACTCCCTATTGATAACTATTTCATCATCATCGCGGAGATCCTTGAAATCATTGCAGTGTGAAGAAGCAAATTCATACATATTGTCAATGTCAACTGCACCAGTAATCTCACCCTTATTAATGATTACAAGAATATTTGTTCCGTCGTTGTCGACAGCAAAGCACAGTTCATCAAATTCTTTATCAGGATCATTTTTAAGAATAGAATCTGCCGCAAGTAATTTAACAAGTTCCATTATCCTGTCATCCTTACCAGCATCAAAAATCTGTATCTTTTCAACGAGCTGATTTGCAGGCGTTACACTCCGGTTTAAGTACTTTTCGGTACGAAAATCAGCCATAGCATGTTCTCCATAAAACAAATCATATGTTTCGGCCACTTCTGATTCAGAAACCAGATAAATCATGATAAGATCTTCCATCTGGTGATAGAGTGTAGAGTAGTTTAAACGAAAGGTCTCTCCACAGCTTGGACAGGTATAAAGGAAGCATCTCGAATCTGAAGCCGAGGAAAGCATTCTCTCTCAAATGTTTACTGCCCGGAAATGTTGTCGCTGATCTGAATATAAAACTTCTCGTTGCTTCTCTGAGCAACAAAGTCGATTTCCTTTTGATAGAGCTTGCTGACATAAACATTATATGAAAATAGATTATACGCTCTGTTTTTTGCAATATTTTATCTTGCGAATTTATCATTGTAACGAATATGCATATCTTCCCAATCCATGAACAATACATAAAATACTTTCCCGTATTGCGGGCTATCTACAATTCTTCCATGATCAAGAACAGAAAAATAAGTTCCGTCAGCTTTTCGAAGATGAAAGTGAATATAGTCATTTTCATTGCCGTTGTCAATCTGTTCCCAGATACTTGATTCTATCTGTTGCTGTTCATCTTCACGAATCAAGTTGCGAAAACTTTTCTCAGTAAGTCTGAACAGTTCATCTATATCTTTATATCCGGACATATGAAGAAATTCATCATTTGCAAAAAATAGTTCATCATCTTCTTTGTCAGCTCTGTATATGATGAATGCACCTGGAAGATGTTCAGAGATATCCTTGAATGCGAATCCAAGTTGTTTTCGGGCACCTGACCGAAGTCCTTCTCTGTAGACCATACATCCATTTTTTCCATGAAGCTTTATTTCATAAAGAGCGGCATCTGCGCAGCGCATGAGTTGTGAACGATTGGATGCAAATGTTGGATATTCTGCATATCCTAGAGAAATATAAAATGCATGTTCCTTACCATGGTATGAGAATGATTTAGGAAGTTTGGTGAATTTCTGCAGCTGTATAGCTGCTTCTGCAAAGGTACAATTTGGTAAAAGAATGCAGAATTCGTCACCACCATTTCTTCCAAGTAATGCATCGGATGGGAAAAAAGTCTTCATGCTGTCTGCAAGATTCTTTAGTGCCCTGTCTCCGTAATTATGTCCATAGATATCATTAATAAACTTGAAATCATCGATATCAAGGAGCGCAGCCACAAAATGTGTTTTTGGGTTTTTTTGAATCATTTTTTCTGCAAATTCATCAAATCCATAGCGGTTATAAATATTTGTAAGAGAATCTGTGCGCGCCAGTATCTGAAACTTTTTCTTATGTTCTTTTGCTACTAACCATACTCTGGTAAGAACTGACAGGAGAAGGCTTATTGTAAGAAAAATTCCGATGATGATTATCAGTAATGTGGCATTTCTCCATCCACTTTTAGGAGTTACTTCAAATTTCCAGTTTTCGTCTCCTATTGTAAAGGTATAAGAAACAGGACGATTTATTTGCCCATCTGATTGATAAACCACTTTATAAGTATCACTCCATGGAGCGTCTGTTTTTGAAATTTTGTATTCGTATCCAAAATTTGAAAGTGCACTGATTGAATCTGAAAAAATATCCGGAACACGCAGGATAACAATAGTAAATCCCCAGAAATACTCATGTCCGTTTTTATCTTTTAGGTATACGGGATTGCGGACTGCAATTCCATATCCTCCCTGTTTTAATTTGAAGGGGCCCTGCGTAATGATTGTATGGTTGTCTCTTGCGTAACAGGAAATTTTTCCGCGGTCTTTATCATGGATCAAATCAATCTTACCTGCCTCATTTTCATTAGCCGGATAAATATCTGTAACAACACCATTAGGAGCGAGCTGTACACTTTCAATAGAATCAGACATAAGATTTCCTGCAATTGTTTCAAACTGATGGATTTCGCCATCTTCACTTATTAAGATTTGCTTCAAGGTATCTGTGATCTCAATTCCATTTGTAATTTCATTCTTTATTTGTTCGCCATAGGTGGCTACGTTTAATTGTGCTGTTATGTGTCTCTGCTCTTTTTCGTGGGTGTCTGTTTTGTATACAATCAAACTAATAAGGCATATGCCCAGTAAAAAAGTGATAAGAGGCACAAGTGTTTGTTTTTTCACTTGGTTCACCTCGTTTTGTCCATGGGAATTTTTATAATAAAGCATTATAGCACAGAAGTCGAAAAACAGAATAGGTTTTATGAAAAAAACGAACTGTGCATAATCCATATGAAGTCAAATTTGAGAGAAATTATTCACTATATTGACGAGTCAACACTTGAAAAAGCGAAGAACGAAAAAGTTCAAAAGCAAGAGTCTCCCTCAAAGGTGTCAAAAGACGTAGAGGAGTCTGTTGATAAGATGATCTCCAATCGTATGAGCAAAGCATATTCTGAATGGAAATCAAATCAAGATACACGGCCATATAATGAAAATATAGAGAAGGAATACCAGAAGCTTTTGGAAACACTGTCTCCGGAACAAGAGGAAGTGCTTACGAAGTATTGCGATGAAATATTTGCCAGCGGAGCAGAGACAGAAGAGTTTTTCTATCGCCTGGGTATAAAGGATGGACTGAGATTAAAAAGTACGGTAAAATCTGTATTAGAAATGATGTCGTGAAAACGAAGTATACTTTAGAACTACTAGTTCTGGAAAATCCGTTGGTTGTGCGGATTTATGCACTGCTATTTGATGTAAACTGATAACATCAGAATTAGATAAAAGAGATAAAGGAGATAAAGGAGAAGAGATATGTGACTGCCGGATTTTTTTTATTCAAAGACTTTTAAAATCATAGCGACAGTAATCATTAGTGTTGAGCTGATAATCATAATTACATTGAAGGTAGTGGATCTTTACTGTGATGAACCGGGATGCTGGAACAAAAAAGATTGGGGAACAAACTATTGCATGGAGCATATTAACAGTATTTATGAAGAGGCGATGAAAAGAGAAAGAGCATATGAAAATTCTCAAAGAAAAAACAGTACGAGTAACAGCTATTCCAGTAAATCCCAAAGAAGTTATTCTTCTGGAAAAAAGAGTACTCCATCGCGTTCATACAATACATACAGCAATTCTTATGATGTTTATAATTATGATGATCCGGATGATTTCGCCGATGACTGGGCTGAGGAATTCGGTGGAGGAAATTATGATGGCGGATATGATGATGCGTATGATTACTGGGAGGAGAACTACGGGAAATAATAATACAAGGAAATTGTGGAGGTGAACTTGTGAAGGAAAGTATATATCAAACTCCTTGTGGAACGATTCATTATTGGTTAAGTATTCTGAGTTTGGATACAACGACGCTTGTATTTCTTCCGGGGTTGACTGCTGACCATAGACTGTTTGATAAACAGGTTGAGTATTTCGTGGAAAAATATAATATTATTGTATGGGATGCACCGGCTCATGCCTCTTCCTGGCTGTTTCGGTTTGAATTTGATCTGTTTGATAAGGCAAAATGGCTGAATGGGATTCTTGAAAAAGAAGAAATCATAAAACCAATTATAATCGGTCAATCAATGGGAGGATATGTGGGACAGGCTTATGCACAATTGTATCCTGACCGGCTGGCAGGTTTTATTTCCATTGATTCAGCACCGCTCCAGAGAAACTATGTGACAGCAGTGGAGATCTGGCTTCTGAAAAGAATGGAACCAGTATATGCACATTACCCATGGAAGTTGCTTTTGAAATCCGGAACTGAGGGAGTTGCAGCTTCTAATTATGGCAGAAATCTGATGAAGGAAATGATGCTAGTCTATGATGGTGATCAGCATCGTTATGCCCAAATTGCCGGGCATGGGTTTCGTATTCTGGCAGAGGCAATGGAAAAGGATCTGCCATATGAAATCAAATCTCCTTCCCTGTTGATATGTGGTACAAAGGATCATGCCGGCTCATGCATAAGGTATAACAGAGAATGGCATCGAAAAACGAAAATTCCTTTAAAGTGGATTGAAGGGGCCGGTCATAATTCTAATACAGATAAACCGGAGATGATAAATAGTTTAATAGAAGAATTCCTTTCAAACATATAAAGACTATTGAAAACAATTGGTCAACCGTTATAAAAGGACAATAAACAAATCAGAAGTTGGAGGAAAGATTATGGAAATCAGAAAGTATATGGAAAAAGACATTTCTGCAATGGTTTATATCTGGAATAAAGTTGTAGAAGATGGTGAGGCTTTTCCACAAGAAGATTTTTTGAATGATAAAACGGGTGCTGACTTTTTTGCAGCACAGACATATTGTGGTGTTGCAGATGACAACGGAAAAATCGTGGGGCTCTATATCCTGCATCCAAACAATATCGGTCGCTGCGGGCATATTGCAAATGCGAGTTACGCTGTTGCTACAGATTACCGCGGCGAGCATATCGGTGAAAAATTAGTAACTGATTGTCTTACACAAGCAAAGCAGCATGGCTTTGGAATTTTGCAATTCAATGCTGTAGTGGAAAACAATCTTCATGCGCGTCATTTGTACGAACGACTGGGGTTTGCGAAGATTGGAGTGGTACCGAAAGGTTTTCGTATGAAAGATGGAACCTATCAAAATATCTGTCTGTATTATTATGAACTGTAAAGCAGGCCGATAACTTCAAGTTTGTAGGACTAAATTATAGAAAATTTATTATTGAATTCGTTTTAACTGTTGGCATTTTTTTGTATTTTCAGAAGGGAAAGCAAACATGGAGAATGAATTAATTTTGTTTGAAACTGCCGATAAAGAAATAAAGTTAACTGTGCCTATAAAAAATAATACTGTATGGCTTAATAGAAAACAGTTAGCCGAATTGTTTGGAAGAGATGTAAAGACAATTGGGAAACATATTAATAATGCATTAAAAGAAGAGTTGGATAATTCAGTTGTCGCAAATTTTGCGACAACTGCTTCAGATGGAAAAGTGTATCAAGTTGAACATTATAATTTAGATATGATTATTTCTATAGGCTATAGAGTGAAATCTAATCGAGGAGTAGAATTTAGAAAATGGGCTAATAGTGTTCTAAAACAGTATATCATACAGGGGTATGCAATCAATGAAAAAAGATTAGAAGCTTTACAACGAACAATAAATATCCAAACAAAAATGCTTGCATGCACTTTGGAAGTAGATGAAGCAGAGGTGTTGAAAGCTGTTAGCTTATATACAAATGCTTTGATGTTGTTAGATCAGTATGATCATCAATCACTTAAAAAGCCTACTGGAAGCAAGGCTATCTATAGAATTACATATGAAGATTGCCGAAATATGGTGAATGCAATGGAAGATTCATTTCACTCGGATGTCTTTGGGATTGAGAAAGAAAAGGGAAAAGTTGAAGGTATTCTTGCAGCAGTTTATCAAAATGTTTTTGGAGGAGATGTTTATCCTTCCTTAGAAGAGAAAGCAGCCAATCTTTTGTATTTTATGATAAAAGATCATCCTTATGCTGATGGATGCAAGAGAATTGCTGCATCGTTATTTTTGGAATTTTTGGCTCGAAATAATATACTTTACAAAGCTGATCAAAAAAGGGTAAGTGATGGTGCATTAGTAGCAATAACATTAATGATTGCAGAGTCAGATCCAAAGGAGAAAGATATTATGGTTAATTTGGTGATGAATTTGCTAATAATGTAAATTTGATTTCGAATCGGAATTGACCGAACTCTTTGAGCGAGGGATACTTCTTGTCCGAAGGGCAAGAAGGTGGAGTTGAAAAAGATTATAACAATCGAGATTTGGAGGGATAATGAGATGAATATAAAAGATTTTAAGTGGACGAGAGAACCTGATGATTACACGCTGACAGATGACAAAATTGAGATTATTACACAGCCTGGAACTGATTTGTGGCAAAGAACTTACTATCATTTCCGCAATGATAATGCTCCGGTTCTGCAGATAGAAACAGAGGAAAAGTTTTTTTCATTTATAGTGAAAACTGATTTTAAGGAAAGCCATCATCGCTTTGATCAGTGCGGTGTGGTTATGTATCTTGACAGTGAGAATTGGTTGAAAGGTTCTATAGAATATGAGAATGACTATTTTCAGCACCTGGGAAGTGTTGTGACAAACAATGGATATTCAGATTGGGCAACTACGGAAATTGATGCAGAGATTAAATCTATGTGGTATCGTCTCAGTAGACGTGAAGATGATTATTGCATTGAATGTTCTGAGGATGGAATACGGTTTAAGCAAATGAGGATTTGTCATATGTGGGCTGGTGCAGGAAAAATCAAATTTGGAATTTATGCATGCAGTCCGGAAGATTCATCGTTTAAAGCGGTATTTACAGATATGAAATTGACGGAGTGTCAATGGAAAGCCCACGATGGTCAAAAGCCGGATGAGATGTAGCGGACTGTATTTGATATAAAAAACCAATATGAAAATAGGAAAGTACATATCAAACTCCTTGCGGAACAATTCACTATTGGTCAAATAATCTGAGTTTGGATACAACGACGCTTGTATTTTTACCAGGTCTATGCACATTATCCATGGAAGTGGCTTTTGAAATCCGAAACTGAGGGAGTTGCAACTTCTAATTATGGCAGAAACCTGATGAAGGAAATGATGCTGGTCTATGATGGTAATCAGCATCGTTATGCTCAAATTGCCGGGCATGGATTTCGTATTCTGGCAGAGGTAATGGAAAAGGATCTGCCATATGAAATCAGATGTCCTTCCCTGTTGATATGTGGTACAAAGGATCATGCCGGTTCATGCATGAGGTATAACAGAGAATGGCAGCGAAAAACGGAAATTCCTTTAAAGTGGATTGAAGGGGCCGGTCATAATTCTAATACAGATAAACTGGAGATGATCAATAGTTTACTAGAAGAGTTTTTTTCGAATATTTTATGAGAGGCAACCTAAAGTTATTTGAATTGAAAAGTGGGAGAGGAGAAAAACTAATGAAAAATATACTGATTATTTCAAGTTCACCAAGAAAAAAAGGAAATTCACAAATCTTATGTGAGCAGTTTAAAAAAGGTGCAGAAGCAAAAGGGCATCAGGTGAAAATCGTACGTATCATGGAGCAGAATATAGGTTTTTGCAGGGCCTGTGACGGTTGTATGAGAAATGGCGGTACCTGTGTATTAAAAGATGATATGGCTGAGATACTTAAAATGTTTCAAAAAGCAGATGTACTTGTACTGGCTACTCCGGTTTATTTTTATGGAATCAGTGCCCAGATGAAGACTTTTATTGACCGTACTTATCCAATCTGGCAGCATCTTGGTAAAAAAGAAGTTTACTATATTATATCAGCTGGTCTGGGTGAGGACATTATTGAAAGATCACTTGGTGATCTGAATGGTTTTGTAGAGCATCTGGAAGAATACAAGATTGCAGGAAAGATATATGCAACAAACGTGATGGATGCTGGATTGGTCAAGAATCAAAGTGTTTTCCAAAAAGCCTACGATATGGGATATGCCATTTAAGCTGTTGAACAATCGAAATTGACCGAGTTCTTTAAGTGAGGAATGCCATACCTGATTATACGCAATGGGAGGTCGCGCAGGAGAAGAATACGGAGAAATATTGAAAGAAAACAAACTATGAAATGAGGTGACATTTATGATGAAAAACGAAGCGGGAGTAAGAATCGAAGAAATGCTGTGTCAGCTAGCCGATGCGACGCGCATCGACGGAGAGATCTGGCGTGCAGCGTATACTCTGGAAGACAAAATCGCGAAGAACATCCTGCGTGAGTGGATCGAGGATCTGGGGCTTGAATACAGAGAGGACGCGATCGGTAACGTGTATGGACGGCTTCCGGGGACAGAACCTGGAACCATACTGACGGGATCCCACCTGGATACCGTAAAGAACGGTGGAAAATATGATGGCGCACTGGGCGTTGTGACCGGTGTGGCAGCGCTGGGATACCTCAAACAGTCGGGCTTCGTTCCGAAACACAGCCTGGAAGTGGGTGGTCTGATGGAGGAAGAGGGCAGTCGTTTTCCATCCGGCTGTCAGGGGAGCCGCGCAATCTGTGGCACGCTGAAAGAAGAGGATCTCGAGGAGCTCAGCCGTGATGGCGTCACACTTCGTGAAGCACTGGTATCTGCCGGGTATCAGACGGAAGCGCTGAAAAACGTGAAACGTGACGATATTCGAGCAATCGTAGAACTGCATATCGAACAGGGACCGGCGCTTGAAAGCGAGCAGAAGCAGATCGGTATTGTGGACAGTATCGTCGGTATCGTCAACTATGAGCTGACCATTCAGGGAAGCCAGAACCATGCAGGTACCACCTCGATGTCTTTACGGCACGATCCTGTGGTAGCTGCTGCGGAATTTATCACAGAGTCTACCCGTCAGATGATGGCGCAGGCTCCTTCTGCCACCCTTACCTATGGCGCGATACAGGTATTTCCTGGAATGCAGAATGTCATTGCAGATCGAGTGAATCTGCTCATCGATCTGCGCGATGGTAGCAATGAGGAACTGCTTCAAGATGTGGTTCTTCTGAAACATGTACTGGAATCCATCGAACGCAAGGGCTTTCAGACCCGGCTTCGACAGAATGACTGGCTGGAGTCCGTACAGATGGATCCGAACGTGATTCGGGTGATCGAGCGGCACTGTGAAGAGAAACATCTCGCGTATAAGCATATGAACAGCGGCGCCGGACACGACTCGATGGTATTCGGAAAGCATTTCCCGACCGCGATGATCTTCGTGCCGAGTATCGGAGGTATCAGCCATAATCCGGCAGAAGCCACCGCTGTAGCGGATATACAGACCGGTTTTGAACTGCTTTGTGACGTGTTAAAAGAATTATCGGCTCAAACCTTTTTATCATGGTAAGTTTTATTACATTGCTAATGATAATAAAGCCTTTGTAATTATTGGCTTGTCCAATATAAGTAAAACGGCATATTTAAACAACTATGAATTAGATCGGCTGTTTGAAATAGATTGTAATAACCCCGAAGAACAATATTTTATAACTGGTTCTAAAAATTCAAATCAGAATGTATAAAAATTGAAGAGATAATCTGTATGACTGATGTGAAAATGAAACTCCATTTATGTAAAGAGCCAGACAAATTCAAATTTGCAGGGACGACAAGTGGCTCAGTATGATATAAATTGAATATTGAAATGTAAAGACTATTTACCGTAAAACAGTAAATGGTCTTTTTTGTACCTTTTGGGGAACGAGTAGAGATTTATAGCCGGAAATCTATGTTTTATCATAATCTGTGAAATAAGATAGGTTAATTCTTCAATTTACATATTTTTTAAGGTGTTCCGGCATGGTATTATGATACTTATAAAGAACCAATTATATCTGTTGGAGAGAGCGGTGAAAAGTTATGAAGTTATTGTTTAAACAAAGGCTGTTTTCATGGTTTGACAGCTATGATATCTATGATGAAGCAGGCAACACTGTTTATGTAGTAAAAGGCCAGTTGTCCTGGGGACATAAACTTGTAATTTATGATGCCTATGGAAATGAAGTAGGAATGGTTGTTCAGAAAGTACTTACTTTCCTTCCTAAATTTGAAATTTATAAAAACGGCAGTTATATCGGATGCCTGAGCAAAGAATTCTCATTCCTGACGCCACATTATAATATTGATTACAATGGATGGCATATTGATGGAACCATTATGGAATGGGACTATAGCATTCTTGATCAAAGCGGTTATTCAATTGCACGGGTTAGTAAAGAACTGTTTCATATGACTGATACATATGTTATTGATGTGCAGGATCCAGGAAATGCATTGGATGCGCTGATGTTTGTACTGGCAATCGATGCAGAAAAATGTTCCAGAAATTAAATAGTTGATCTTGTTACTGTAATTATTCGGAGGATGAAGCATGGGATTATTCAAAAAGAAAATCGTGAAAAAAACATATGACCGAGAACATATGAAACCAGTTATTCGTGCAAGCATTTGTACCGGGGAAGAAGTAGCAGGATTCAAAGACATACGGACCGGAAAAATCGAAGAAATCATGCTGATCAGATCGCCGGAGGACCTAGAAAGATTCAAAGAGATATATGAGATAACAGAGGAAATTGCAAAAGAATATTAGACATCTTCTGGGTCGTGGATGAACGCCAGGTATTCGTCTGTAAGCTTATAGGGAAAACGGAGTTATTTTATAAAGGTGATATGATGAAAATTACTTACATTAACCACAGTGGATTTTTAATTGAAACTAAAGATTGCTACTATATTTTTGACTATTATAAGGGTGAATTACCACTTCTTGACAAGAAAAAAGAAGTAATTGTTTTTTGCAGTCATTTTCATAAGGATCATTTTAATCCTGTGATTTTTGAGATCCTTGATGACATGAGCATGACATATCAGGCAATTTTGGCGAAAGATATACGCAAAAGAAAACATTTGTCAGATATGAAGATCACATATGTTTATCATGATCAGACTTATAATCTGGATAATGGCACCCAAGTCGATACATTGCTATCTAACGATAGTGGTGTAGCATTTATTGTCAAAACAAAGGAAGGCACCATTTATCATGCTGGTGACTTAAATGACTGGTATTGGGATGGTGAGCCAAAAGCTGATAACCAGAGACTTACTTCAGCATATCGTGCGGAGATCAGGAAAATCAAGGGTATGCATTTTGATGCTGCATTTGTCCCTTTAGATCCGAGACAGGGAAATCACTATGCCGACGGGATCCTGTATTTCCTTAAAAATGTAGATTGCAATGTCATTTTTCCAATGCATTACTGGAATGATGCCAATGTAATTAAGCGGTTTATTACGGAATATCCGCAATATAAATCACGTATTAAAAACACAGAATGTGCAAAAGGAGAAGAATTATGAAGTTTAGTGCGATCACAGGGCGTATCGTAGCCTCTCCAAACAAGTTTGTCAAGGAGATGTAGGTCAGTTCATCCTTGCTATGGATACCTGGTTTGAAAGATTGATGGTGGAATAATAGAGGCTGTGATAGAATGAAGAAAATGATTTGATACGCTAATCGGAATTAGGAGGCTATCGGAAATGACTGAAAGAGAAAAAATGCTAAGTGGAGAGTTGTACGATCCAACGGATAAAGAATTGGAGCAATTACGCGTGAATGCACGTAAATCAGCAAGAAAATACAATTCGACAGATGAAGATGACCAAGAAGAACAAGCACAGATATTGAGGGAATTATTGCCAGCAACAGAGGAACTCCCCTATTTACAGGCACCTGTTTATTTTGATTATGGATGTAATACGTTCTTTGGAAAATTCAGTTCTGCAAATTTTAATTTTACATGTTTAGATGTATGTGAAATACATATAGGCGATAATGTGATGATTGGTCCAAATGTTACATTGGCAACTCCTATGCATCCATTATTACCTGAAGAACGCAATATCAGGATGAGAGAAGATGGCAGCTTTTATAATCTTGAATATGCGAAACCAATAACTATAAAAGATAATTGCTGGCTGGCATCCAATGTGGTTGTTTGCGGTGGTGTCACCATAGGAGAAGGGTGTGTAATTGGTGCAGGGAGTGTTGTAACAAAAGATATTCCGCCGTATAGTTTGGCAGTTGGAAATCCATGCCGGGTCATTCGAAAAATAACTGAGAAAGATCGTATGCCAGATGGAATTGAAAAGAATTGAAAAATTTGCAGAGATGACAAGAGGTTCATTTTAGTAAAAAAAATAAAATAATCACAATTAATAACGCCGATACAGGACTTTTTATAATCCTATACCGGCGTTTGTTGTTTACGTGAGAATGTATTTTACGCTTATTTTCCAAATGTATTGCTGGATTTAGCTGCAGCCTTTGCTGCCATGGTGTTGGTGGACTCAAACAAGGAAGTTGTCGGTGCGACCGGACACATCAGTACCCGTCCTGTTCCGCGGTAAACATTTACCAGACCCTCTCCGCTAACTGCAGATCCGACAAGTGTTTTGGTTGATCGTTCTACGGTAAATTCAAGGTTTGATGACCAGCATACGGCAAGGTTTCCATCAATTTTCAGTTCATCATTTTCCAATATGACTTCAATCAATTCATCTTCGGGAACGTTAGATTCCAGTGCAACTACACCATTTCCCTGCAAACTCAGATTAAACAGGCCTTCGCCACCTAATACGGCTGATGAAAGGTTCTTTCTGGCTACAACTTTACTTTTCACATTTGCATCACAAGCCAGGAACATGCCATCTTCAATTGTCATTCCGGCCGAACCCCATTTTCCAATGTCTGCAAGAATAATGTATTTATATGTTGGTTCCAGTACCAGACAGCCTTCGCCAACATATTCTGGCTTAACTGCGGTTTCTTTGGTAACCGCACCCTTGAGTGCCTTTCCAAGGAAATCTCCGATGCCTTTTACACCAGATGTGGCTTGTACATTACCACCCATCCACTGCATGGAACCAGCCTGGATAACAGCTGAATGGTCTTTATCAATATCAATAACAACCTGTCTTCTTCTGACATTCATTTTACTCATGAAATACTCATTCATTGCATTCATAGGTGAAACGCTGGCATCCTGCACATATTCAAGCACATGGAAGTTTCCGATGCTTTTTGCATATTTTCTGTTTTCATTTTGTAAATTTTCAATTCGCATATTACTACTGACTCCTTTACCTTTAATAATAATTCATAGTGTTACTCGGATATGTTTATTATAATAGAAACAACATAGATAGATATATACTTTGTATAGAGAATTATAAAGAGAGAATTCTCAAAATTTGAGAAATATAAAGATGCAATTCCTCATGGTGGATGTGTATTGTGAAAAATAAATTTGTTATAGTGACAATATCAACAAAAAAGCAGAATGTAAATGGGGTGATCAGATGGAAGCAGCACAGAGAATTCGATTAATCCGGATAATAGAAAAGATGGAGAAAAATCCGACGTTCAGTAATAAACTTGGTATAAAGAACACATCTGAATATCTAGCAGAAAAAGAACAGAAAAAATGAAAGACACATGTTAGAAGGAGTAAAAAATGTTATCGTTATTATTTACAATTTGTATAATTTGGTTTGTTGGAAAATTTTTTATATTTGGATTAAAAGCGTCCTGGGGAATTATGAAACTACTTTGTACAGTTATTTTCTTTCCGGTGATATTGATTGGTATGGTTATAGGTGGACTGATGTACATTGCTTTTCCATTATTAATTATTGGTGGCATTATAGCATTGGTGACGTCACATTCATAATGGATCAGGAGGAAGAAAACAGAAAGTATAGTCAATCAATTACAGCGTATGTAAAGGAAAAGGCAATGAGTCAGAAATGGTTCATTGCCTTTTGTTGCGTCATGGATTATTTTAATTTTTCTTTTTCGGCATTTAAGAGATCAAGATTAAGCCCCTGTTCTCCGGCGGTCTTATCTACCCAAAGATTCAAAGAGTCTATGGCTAAAGAAATTTCATCAAGTTTTTTACTGATATAAGCGAAATCTTTCATTTCATCATCGCTGATCTTACCGTCACGGGCAATCTGGATCAGACGACCAGTAAGAGGATTGATTTCATTTAAACTGGCAATTGTCTCCAAAATGATATTTGACAGATCGGTTACTTCTACTTCAGGAACATAACGATAGCCGATTTCGCATTTGTGAGAGCAATAATAATTGCAAAGCTCGGGCCTTTTATAGGCATCTGCCATTTGGAGGATATCATAAGGCGTAGGTTCTTGTGTTTCATATTCAAATTTTTCAATTTTTGAATCAGAGACAGCATCCATTTTTTCACTGGCCTCTGCTCTTGTAAGTCCTGCCGCTTCTCGGCAAAGCTGGTAAATTGTTTTGTTTTCCCTGGTGGATTGTTTACCCATGAGAATTTCCTCCCCGTATATCGCTAAACATGAGGATTATCAATATTTAAGTCCTCATGCAAGACGTGCATTTCTCGTATAGAGTTTATTATACTTGAATTATCAATTAACAACAAGCTCAATAATGAACATGAAGTCAAAAAGAGTGAAAGAGGAAATGATACCCCCAAAAAGCATTTGATAAATGGTATCGAAGTCAGAAACAGTACCGAAATGCCGAGGACCGGGAGAAAGTTCGTGACATTGTAGAAAGCTCCATGGCTATGCCAGAGATGGCCAGGTTATTAGGCGTTCCAAGATCTACCGTATATGGTCTTCTGAATCAGTCAGAGATTCTGAAAACCATTGAGTTTGATGATCGAAGACGAGTGACAAAGAAGAGTTTTTATGAATGGTATGGCAGCCAGGACGATTATCATATCGTATCGGACGAAATACCAGAGACAGTGAAGGGTGAAGATAATCGCAGGATTGAAGCTTATAGAAGAGCGGTTCTGGAACGAGATGGTCATAGCAAAAATATAGGAAATGATGTTTATCTGACGGTAAATGAGGCAGCAGTTCTGGCAGGAGTGAATCCGGCAACTGTGCACAAATGGATTAAAAAAGGAAAAATAGAAGCAGTACAAAGCAGCAAAACGATTCGAATTCCAAGGCAGGAGTTTGAGGGTTGGCTACAAGGCAGAGAGAAAGAGTTTGATTGTTATATGTGGTGAAATGGTAGCCAAGTTGGCTACCAATGATGATAAAAAAATCTATTCTACTGGCATCGTCCCCATCATTTAAAAAGAGTTGATAAAACTGGAAATCCACAATACAAAATGATATTCTTTTTTTTCTGGATGTTTCTGTGATATACTTATACGCGGTCGTATCAGACCGGAAA
>ERZ838399.2239-NODE-2239-length-15109-cov-4.442075_pt1 | contig 15109 bp, 10 predicted proteins | sample MGYA00519683_ERZ838399 | MGnify/ENA primary metagenome ERZ838399 (study PRJEB31850, sample SAMEA3708833) | human gut metagenome | biome: human gut; feature: human-associated habitat; material: faeces | place: China | collected 2014 ...
TACCTCCAATCAGATTTTCTATGATAAAGTCGGAAATTACTGGAGTGAAGACTTCTGGGGAAATTATAATATCATAGCACCTACGGAGTCTCTGGAACATGCTGTCGATAAATTGAAAAAGCAATCTAATTAAAATCAGAATTGTTTTCTTATATTTGGGAACAATCGTAAAATGATAGAAGTATGCTGAATGAACTGCTCATACTGACAAAAATAAAGGCAGGTGACATAAAAGCGTTTGAGGAACTATTTCGCTGTTACTATTCTCCCTTGTGTTGGTATGCGGCAAGCATTACCGGACGGATGGAGGTGGCTGAGGAAATTGTTGAGGAACTGTTTTATGTGCTTTGGAAGGATAGGGAACAGTTACAGATTTTCCAGTCTGTAAAAAACTACCTCTACAGGGCGACACGTAATCAGTCAATTCAATACTGTGAGCATGAAGAGGTCAAAGAGCGGTATAGAGAGTCTGTGCTGACTGCATCCTCTTCGGAACAGGCGACAGATCCTCATCAGCAGATGGAATATGAAGAACTTCAGAAGCTGATAAATAATACCCTTGAGAAATTGCCGGAACGCAGAATGCAGATATTTAAAATGCACCGGACGGAGGGAAAGAAATATGCGGAAATTGCAGTCCAGCTTTCTCTCTCCGTCAAAACGGTGGAAGCGGAAATGACGAAGACTTTACGAACTTTGCGAAAAGAAATAGAAAATTATATTCAAATGAAATGATGAAAACGGATATTCATAAAATAAAGACGGAGCAGGCTTGGAATCGGTTGTACGACCGATTGGATAAAGATCATCTGCTTGTAGAAGACCATCGGATGCCTAAAATCCCGATGTGGGTACGCTATGGCACTGTAGCGGCGATGGTGGTCGGTTTGGTTTTTAGTACTTTGTATTGGGGATTCGGTCAAAAAGAGGAATTACCTGACTTTATAACACAGGAGAATCAAGATGTTCCTACATTGGTCACGACTCTGGAAGATGGTTCTGTCGTGTTCTTGGCAAAGGAGACTTCTATCCGATATCCGGAACATTTTGTTTCTGATAAACGGGAAGTCAGTTTGCAGGGAGATGCCTTTTTTGATGTGGCAAAGAATCCCGACTGTCCTTTCAGAGTGATAGCCAACGGCCTACAAATCGAGGTAGTAGGAACTAGTTTCAATGTAAATACTTATAAAAAAGGCGTTGTTGAAACATCCCTGCTCACCGGACAGATTAAAATATCAGGCGGCTCCCTTCCACAAGAGTATATTCTTACTCCCGGCGAGAAAGCGACCTACTCCAGTATCAACAATGCACTCAAAATAACCCAAGCTGACGTTCATGTGGAAACCGGCTGGTGCGACGACTATTTGATATTCGACTCCGAACCTTTGATAGATGTCATTGAGGAGATAGAGAGATGGTATGGAGTAGAGATCGAGCTAAGATGCCCCCAAATCGGACAGGATTTATTATCCGGCTCTTTCCGCCACGAAAACATACAGAATGTGATTCATTCATTGAGCCTGCAATATAAGTTCAAATACGAGATACATAAAGATAAAATCACTATTTATTAACCATCTGAAAGAAAGGAGCCTATGAAGAACAGTTAGTAATTATATAAAGAAACAACCAAAGAATCGCCCAATCCTTTGGTTGTATGTAAGTCGATAAAATTAATCCATTAAACATGAAAAATAGTATCAACGATGAATTACACAAAGTTAATTTTTTCCTTTAGAAAGAGGAGGCAGAATCTCCTTATTTTTAGAAACTTTACCATTTTACTTGTTGCGTTAGTTTTATTACCCGCAGGAGTATCGGCACAAAAAGGAAATGTGTCGGTAAACATCAATAATGGTACGGTGAAAACATTTATAAAGGAGATCGAGAAGCAAACCCGGTATACATTCGTTTATCGGAACAATGTCCTCAACGACCAGGCGAAAGTGACCGTCAATTGTAAAAACAAGCCTCTCGACCAGGTCCTGTCGCAAGTGTTCACTCCTTTGAATGTTTCTTATTCGCTTAATAACAACACTATTGTATTAGTGAAAAAAGAAGTACAGCAACAGAAAAAAAGCGAAAAGAAAACGATCAAAGGTACCGTAACAGACGGAAGAGGTGAGCCGATTATCGGAGCCAATGTCATACAGGAAGGTGGAATCGGAACAATTACAGATGTTGACGGAAACTTCACCGTTACGGCAGACCCATCCAAACCGCTGGATATATCCTACATCGGATACAAAAAGAAATCTGTCCGTATCGGTGCCTCACCAACAGTCAGGATAGCATTGGAAGAGGATGCACACGTCATGGATGAAGTAATCGTCATCGGATATGGTTCCAAAACCAAACGAGATGTCACGTCTTCCATTGGAACTTACAAACCGGGAGAAGTCAATGTCCGCCAAGTGCTAGGTGTCGACGAATTGTTACAGGGACGCGTATCCGGAGTGAATATTACGTCAGCATCCGGTGTGCCGGGAAGTAAAAACCGGGTGAGCATTCGTGGAATCGGTTCAATTACCGCAGGTAACGAACCGTTGTATGTAATCGACGGAGTACCAATCAACAATACGTCAGGAGATACCGGTGCTTGGGGTGCACAATCGATGAATGGTCTGAATGATTTCAATCCTTCCGATGTGGAATCCATACAGATTTTAAAAGATGCGGCTTCTGCTGCTATTTACGGCTCGCGTGCGACGAATGGCGTTATCTTGATAACAACCAAAAAAGGAAGCAAAGGACAGGCGAAAGTGAGTATTGACACGAATGTCAGTTTCTCCAATTTGACCAGAACAGACAAACTGGACATGGCCGACACTGATCTGTTTCTGGAAGTGCTGAATGAAGCTATCGACAACTATAACCTGCAAACCAACAGTACCCAGGCACGTATCGATAACCCCGCACCGGGAAAGGCGCAGACAAACTGGCTTGATCTGGTGCTCCGTACGGCTGTTACCTACACGACTACCGCGTCTGTGTCAGGCGGAACGGACAAAACGAACTATTATCTGTCCGCCAATTACAAACACAACGAAGGTGTGATTATCAATAATCTGCTTAAACGTTACAATCTGAAGGTTAATCTGGACACAGAAATCAAAAAGTGGCTCAAAGTAGGAACTTCCCTGAATTTAAGTTATTCGCGCAATAACCGTGTCCCTACCGGTTATAACATAGGAACCAGTGTTATCACCCGTGCCATCGAACAACGCCCTTGGGATTCTCCTTATCGTCCCGATGGGGAATATGCTGTCGGAGGACAGGAACTGGCCAACCATAACCCGATACAGGCACTTAACGAAGAAGATGTATATATCGACAACTATCGTGCCTTGGGGTCACTCTATATGCTGTTCAACATTACGAAAGACTTAAACTTCAAAACTACACTCGGAGAAGATTTCAATTATACGGAAGAGCATATTTATTACAGTGCTGACCACCCTTATGGCAATAAAGTGGGAAAACTGATTGACGGACGGAAATCCTATGCGAGTACGTTATGGGAAAATGTCCTCACTTATAAGCACTCTTTTGCAGAAGATTTCTCTCTGGACGTGATGCTGGGACACTCCATACAAAAGGACGTAACTTCTTCGGCTGCCCAAACGGGTATTGGATTCCCCTCTCCTTCTTTTGATGTCAACTCTGTTGCCGCCGAGTTTTCAGATGTAAGTACAGGACTTTCTTCATTCTTGTTACAGTCATTCTTCGGCCGTTTAAGTCTGAACTACAAGAACCGCTATTTACTAACAGGAACAATGCGCGCTGATGGTTCTTCCAAATTTATATCCAACAATCGCTACGGATATTTTCCATCTGTCAGTGCGGGTTGGAATCTCGGAGAAGAATCCTGGTGGAAATTTCCACAAACCGATGTAAAGCTCCGCGCAAGCTGGGGTTGCACCGGAAATCAGGGAGGAATCGGTTCCTATGCCTATCAAGCATTAGCCGGTGGAGGGTACAACTATAATGGTGAGAATGGCTTAGGACTGACTACTGCAGGTAACCGCGACCTTAAATGGGAAAAAGCCCAACAAGGTGACATCGGAGTGGATCTTTCTTTTTTCAGAGGTGCAATCACATTCACAGCAGATGCATTCATCAAAGATACCAAGGATTTACTTTACCAGAAACCGACTCCCGCTACGTCAGGTTATACTAGTCAGGTATGCAATATCGGATCAATGCGTAATAAAGGACTTGAATTTACACTGGGAGCCAACCTTGGCAAAGGCTCGTTCTCATGGCATTCGGATTTCAACATCTCCTTTATCAGAAACAAACTGACCGCTCTTCTCGATAATAACGAGATATTGACAACTAGTTCTATGCATGCCCTCAAAGTCGGCGAACCGATAGGTTCTTTTTATATGATTAAATGGAAAGGTATCTATCAATCGGATGATGAGATTCCCGCCAAGATTTACGACCAAGGAGTAAGAGCGGGCGACTGTATTTACGAAGATGTAGATGGTAATGATGTCATAGACGAAAACGACAAGCAGTTTGTCGGCTCCGCTAATCCGAAATTCACCGGTGGTTTCAATAATACATTCAAGTACAAAGGTTTTGATTTGAGCATGTTCTTTACATTCTCATCTGGCAACAAACTTTATGAACTGTGGACCGGAGGTTTACGAATGGGCAACGGTACATGGCCAATCCTGAAATCGTCAGCAGAATCCCGTTGGACCGGCCCGGGTAGTACAAACAAGAATCCGCGTGCCATTTACGGTTATACATGGAACTCGACCAAATTTGTCAATACCCGAATGTTACATGATGCATCTTATATCCGCTGCCGTACAGCTTCAATCGGATATACTCTCCCAAAGAGTTGGATTAACCGGCTACATATTGATAATCTCCGCATATATTTCCAGGCAGATAACCTCTTCGTCCTGACGAAGTGGCCGTATCTGGACCCGGAAGTAAATGTAAGCCTCTCTGCAACTAACATGGGATATGATTATCTCTATCCGTCCCAACCACGTACGTTTACAATAGGTGTCAATCTTAAATTCTAACAGATATGAAGAATTTTATTATATCGTTATTAACAGTATTATTGGTATTTGCCACTAGTTGCAACGAAATGGACCAATATCCGCATAATGCAGTATCCAGCGATAACCTCACAGAAGAGGATGCTCAATTACTGCTTACCGGGCTTTACTTTTATATACAGAACAAGCCGACAGTCAACGGCTATCTCACACAAGACATTGTCGGCGGAGATCTCGTCCGTGGCGGGGCCACAGGATTGAAAGACCCGGTATTGCTAGTGAAAGACCTTGTCACCCCCGAAAGCGGCTTCGTCAGTGGACCGTGGGATGGATTTTATACGGCTCTCTACCAAGTGAATTCACTGATTGTCGCACTTGACAAATTAGCAGCCAGCCAGTCACGAAACGAGATATTGGGAGTAGCCAGCTTCTTTCGTGGTCTGATTTACTATCACCTGGTTAGCCGCTATGGAGAGGTACCCATTCTCGAAGCTCCTTTTTCGGGCGATATCGCAGCATCTACAGAAGAAGAAGGATGGAGCTTTGTAGAAAAGAATTTTCAGGTGGCTATAGATTACGCTCCAACTTTCTCCGACAAGTATTACGTCTCCAAACAGGCTGCAAAGGCTTTAATGGCAAGAACCAAACTTGCACAAGGCAAACTGACTGAAGCTGCCAAACTTGCCGAGGAAGTGATAGGTGATACCAATTTTTCACTTGCCGACTTCGACCAGATCTTCCGTGGAAAAGCAAATCGCGAAGAGATATTCTCATTTGTAAATCTGCTCAATGAATCGAGCGTAAATTTAAGTGCTTCCCTCTATTCACGGGCTTCCGCCAATGGAGGTAGTTATACGTATGCACCGACTACGAAAGTGATGAATATGTTTGAACCGGACGATAAACGTACTGCCATATCCATCGATATGCAGGAAACAAATGAAGTCATAAATAAATATCCCGGCGGAGAGGTTACCACTGATCCGATCATTATTACCCGCCTTGGAGAAATGTATCTAATTAGTGCCGAAGCACAAGGACTTTCCAAGGGACTGTCCCGTCTGAATGAACTTCGGAACTTCCGCGGCCTTCCTTCTGTACATCCCGCTACGGAAGAAGACTTCATAGATGCAATTCTAAATGAAAGACATACGGAATTACTGGCAGAAGGGTTCCGCTGGTTCGACCTTGTCCGCCTCAACCGGTTGGAAAGTGATCTCGGCTTTGAGCGTAAGTACAACAGATTACCTATTCCTGCGAAAGAGAGATCTCTCAATAAACTTTTAAATCAAAATTCATATTGGGCTAACTAAAACGATGAAAATGATGAACTTATTAAAATACATGCAGATTCTGTCATTTGTATTACCACTGGCTTTCTTAAGCTGTTCGAACGATACAATTGAAGACGTACACTTTATCCCGCAGACAAAAATCGGTCAGAAACTATTAGCAGGCAGTGAAACGGTGGCACGCATATATACTGATACCAGCTTTGTTGTCGCATTGGGAGTTACGGAAACAGATGTCCATTTCCAGAAAGCAGACAGTCGCTCCACGCATATATTTATAATCGATATTGATTTGAATGAACCGGGAGTTTCATTAGAAGTAGGTATGCCGTATGATGCCGATGTACGCAATAACTTTCAGCGACAGACGTTGACGGAGATGGCAGATTATGCCGACCGTCCGTGGCACCGGGTAGCCGCCATGATTAATGCTGATTTTTGGGATGTCAGCACAATGGATATCAGAGGCCCCATTCACCGTAACGGAGTGATCTTAAAAAACTCATTCATTTTTAAGGAGTCACTTCCTCAACAAGCTTTAAGTTTTATCGCGTTGACAAAAGATAATAAGATGGTTATTGCCGATTCTGTGGAATATCGGGGTATGCAATACAACCTCAAAGAAGTGACCGGAAGCGGAGTTATCGTGCTGCGCGACGGGGAAATATCCGGTGCAACTTATCCGGGTATCGACCCGCGTACCTGTCTTGGATATTCGGATGACGGTCATGTCTACTTCATGGTGGTTGACGGACGTGTGGAATTCTACTCTTACGGACTTACTTATCCGGAAATGGGTTCGATAATGAAAGCATTGGGATGCTCGTGGGCTGTGAACCTGGATGGTGGCGGTTCTACCCAAATGCTTATACGACACCCGATAGCAGACATATTCCAAATACGGAACCGGCCTTCTGACGGACAGGAGCGACCTGTTGTGAATGCATGGATGGTAACAGTCAATGAACCTTAAAACTCTGAAAGTATGAAGAACTCAATATTTATTTTATCAATCCTATTTTGTTGTAACTTGTTCTGTGGATGCTCGGAATCGGACTCTTCTGATTCCCGGCAGCTTCCTCCAAAGCTCATTTCCATTATTCCGAAAGCAGGATCAACAGGAGGTACCGCTATTATTTCAGGAGTTTATTTCTCTGAAACAATCACTGATAACGAGGTGTTTATCAACGGAGTGAGGGCGGAGATTACTGATGCAACCCAAAATCGTTTAGTAATTGCGCTTCCCGATAATCCGGAAGGTACTTACTCAATTAAAGTAAGTGTAAAAGGGGAAACTGTAGAAGGACTCAAATTTACTTATGCAACCCCTCAAGCCCCACCAGAGCTGACGGTATTGCAGGTGATGCCTTCTTCCGCCTATGCAGGAGATTTGGTAACACTGATCGGCCAGTGTTTCAGTACAGTTGTATCAGAAAACCAAGTGACAATCAATGGAGCAGTTGCCGAAGTTAAAGAAGCAACTTCAAGTCAACTCAAAATTATTATTCCCGACACCGAGGAAGGCAGCTATCCTATCCGGGTGAAAGTAGGTACCAAAGAAGCCGAAAGTCCCCTGTTTACTTATCTCCATACAGTAACATTGACAACCTCTTCTTTAGCTCCTACACGTGGAAAAGCCGGAGAGGAAATAGTGATTTCAGGAGAGGGATTCGGTATGACAATCGAAGAGAATATCGTATCTATAAATGGAAAGCCGGCAACTGTAAAAGCGGTAACTGCAACAACACTTTCTATTATTATCCCGGAGAATCCTTCCGGTACGTATCCCGTCAAAGTCACCGTAGCAGATAAAACAGTAGAGAATCTAAGTTTCACTTACGAAGATTTGTCTTACACTGTTGAAACCGTAGCGGGCAACTCGGCAACTACCTCCACTGACGGTAAAGGAACAGCTGCTTCTTTCAAATTCCCGCAAGGACTGGCTCTTGCGCCCAATGGTGATATTTGGATTGCAGAAAGAGGAAATAACACCATCAGAAAAATGGATCAGGAATATAATGTGTCAACTGTCGCCAAAAGCGGTACCGTTACATTTAATGCTCCCTGGCAAGGTGAGTTTGATCCCTCGGGCATCTATTATGTAGCCAATAAAGCATTGAATAACATCATTAAGGTTACGCAAGACGGAACTTGTTCTGTATTCTCTGCTGAAACAACCTTTAAAAGTCCAATGAGCATCACATTTGACGCAAACGGGAATATGTATATAGCCGACCGGGATAACAAGGCCGTGAAGAAGATAACGTCCGGTGGAGCTGTGACCAACTACGATATGTCTTCACTCAAAGCCGGGCCTAATTGCATGGCAGTAGATAAGAAGGGAAGAATTTTTGTAGGTACCGGCGGTACTTATCAGTTACATATGTTTGATACGGACGGTACACTAAAAACGATATTTGGAACCGGGGTAGTACCCACTGTCGCCACTTATTCCGACGGTGAACAGAATGATTTATCCAAGGCAACCATGGGGGCAACATTCGGTATCGCATTTGGACCGGATGAGATACTTTACATCACCGATTATACAATGCATACCATACGTACACTAACTCCGGATGCAGAAGGCGACTATACGAAAGGAACATTGAAAACAATAGCTGGTATTCCGGGGACAAAAGGCAAAATAGATGGTTCCGCCCTGACTGCTACTTTCAATTGCCCTGCCAGCGTGCTGGTTTCGGACAAAGTATATATCGCTGATGAACAAAACCATTTGATTCGTTCCATAACTGTAAATAAATAAAGAACTATGAGAAAGATATACATACTACTGCTCGCGTATTCACTCTTATCATTATTTGCAGCCTGCAATGATAATGATTACAAAGCGTCAGTGACAGAACTTAGGCTGGTACTTGTGAAACCCACCAATGTTTATTCCGGTGAAATAGCTACAATATTGGGACGTAATTTCAGTACGGTACCGGAAGAAAATGCTGTTTTCATCAATGACCAACAGGCAACCGTTATAGAAGCCTTCAAAGACGAATTAAAAATAATACTGCCTGAAATGGCTCCGGGAAAGTATTCCATCCGTGTCAAATCTCCCTCTGGTGAATTGACAGGTCTTGAACTCAATTATCTGAAAACACCGGATCAGGAATATATCGTTCAAACAATTGTCGGTCAGAAGGGGGTGTTTGAAATGACTGATGGAGTAGGCACTGAAGCTACAACCAAACTCCCCACAGGCATTACTTTTGCCCCGGATGGCAGTTTATGGTTTACAGAACGTGGATACAACTATATACGACGTATCTCTCCGGACTTCCTGGTCACTTCGCTCCTCGATGTAGCAGTAGACGGCAGCAGCGCTATCTGGCAAGGTGGATTTGATTCGAAAGGGAACTATTATTTCATTGACAAGGGAAAAGGTATGTTACGGAAAATAGAAACTAACAGTATGACCGTTTCAACCATAGCATCCGGTATGAAAAGTCCGATGAATGTAGCATTTGATGATGAAGACAACATATATGTATCGGCACGTGATAATAAGGCGGTTTATAAATTCACACCTTCAGGTGCGAAAACTACTTTTGCCACTCTTAACGTATCACCCAACTACATTGTATTCGACAAAAACAAGAACATGATTGTCGGTACCTCCAATGGATATGTGTTGATTCAAATCAGCCCGGATGGCACACAAAAGACGATCGCAGGAGATGGGGTAAAAGGACAAGAGTATTATGATGGAGACCCCGGCAATCCGCTTAGTGCAAAAGTGGGGGCTACTTTCGGAGTGGCTGCCGGTTCAGACGGATGCCTGTATCTCTCGGATAATACATACAACTGTATCCGCAAACTGACTCCTGATGCAAGTGGCGACTACTCAAAAGGTACGTTAGAAACCATTGCAGGTTCTGGAAAATCTGGTTTCTCTGACGGGAAAGGACTAAAGGCTACCTTCAACCAACCGTATGAGATTATAATTACAAAAGACTGCAAAACAATGTATGTAGCAGGCGCCGTTAATTATCTGATCCGACGTATTACCGTCAAATAAATAAATGCCCGGGGCATTACCCCGGGCTACTTTCATCATCATTAATGAATCTTACTAAGTCATGACTAAAAAACTTTTTTCCTTATTACTCATCCTATTAACCGCATTCTCCATCAGTGCACAAACAAGGACCGATAAATTGTTGAAGAATCTACATGATAATAAATCGAAATATATCTTTGTTATCGCTCATAGAGGAGACTGGCGTAATGCACCAGAAAACTCTCTGCAAAGTATCGAAAAAGCAATTGCCATGAAAGTCGACATGGTAGAACTTGATATACAGCCTACTAAAGACGGCAACTTTATTTGTATGCACGATGAAACTCTTGACCGTACTTCTACAGGAAAGGGAACAATAAAAAATTATACGACTGAAGAACTGAAAAAATTCGTCCTACGCAGTGGCAACGGAATCAAGACCCGCCAACCAATTCCCACCCTAAAGGAGGTATTAAATGTCTGCAAAGACCGTATCCTTGTCAATATAGACAAAGGAGGGACTTACATTAAAGAAATTATGCCTATTATCAAGGAATGTGGAATGGAAAAACAAGTCATTATCAAGGGATACTATCCTGTGGAGAAAGTGAAAAAAGAATATGGTTCCAATGAAAGTATACTTTATATGCCTATTGTTAATTTATGGGATAAAGAAGCGGTTGCTACCATACAAACTTTTATCAAAGATTTCACTCCAATCGCTTACGAACTATGCTTCAAAGATGATACTACCCCGAGCCTAAGAATAATAGATGAGATCATTAAATCAGGCAGTCGGATATGGATGAATACTTTATGGGATAGCCTATGTGGTGGACATGATGATGAGAATGCACTATTGGAAGGTAAAGATAGACATTGGGGTTGGATGTTAAAACATAAAGCTACAATGATACAAACAGACCGTCCACAGGAACTTATTCATTATCTGGAAGAAAAGGGATTGAGAAATCTGCAATAACTCTCTTTACAAGTTATTAAAAACATCTTATTAAGAAAGTAACAAACATCCTATTTTCAGGAACAAACTTAACACATTTGCAAAAGAAAAAGGCCAATTCACCCCCATGAATTGACCTTTATTTTTTTCTATCTGTCTCTGTTATAATCTTTCATTCCTGTTATTCAGTCTTGAATTTGATCTTCAGAATCTTACTGATAGCCGGTTTATATTTCTTCAACATTCGGTCGAATCCCAAGTCATTCGGATGGGTCCCATCTACAGTCCCCTCATGGTCTGTTCCCAAGAATTGATCTTCTTTTATGAAATACAGGTTTTTGACATTTTTCTTTCGCAATACTTCTACCTGTTCAGCGATGGCCTCGTTCTGCCGTTTTACATTCTCACAAGCTTTCTGGTTGAAATTACCTGTTTCACGTATCAATGTCTGTATCACAATAATAGGCGTATCCGGATGCTTCTGGCGCAACGTCATTACAAAATCAACAGTCCGGTCGGTTATCTCTTTGGGAGAAGGATTAGGAATACAATCGAGAATGAAAGCATCCGCATCAATATCCGCCAACATCTCGGCAACTTCTTTCTCCATCTTGCCGTTTCCGCTCAATCCTAAATTGATAAAATTATATCCGCTGCTACGGGACAAACGAGCCGGATAAGCCATCCCGGGACGACTGGCAGATGCTCCCTGCAAAATACTGGACCCGTATACCACTATCTTTTCTTTGAACGGATTTTCTCCTTTACGTATGTGTGCATCAGAAGAAACACCTATTTCCAGACTTTTCAGTTCATCATATAAAGGCAGATATAACAAACATTCTTTCTCTTCCGTACCCATATTATCAACAAGCACTTTTTCCGTAGTCACACCACCTGGTATCCCTACTCCGGCAAATTGCCATTTTCCATCCCGTTTGATATACAAATCCAGACCTTTCTGAGCAACTCTCGTCAGATTGGGTAACTGGTAATTATCAGGAACCATCCATTTGGCTTTTATGACGGGGCTATTCGTTGTAAAAGAGATAGCCAGACCGGCAGAGTTTGTGAATAGTTTCTTCACTGTGGGAGGCATTGTACAATACTTGGCTGTATCTACCCGATGGAAGTATTCGCCTTCGGTAGTTGCTTTGCCTACCAGTAAAAGCTCTTGAGCCGGTACATAGGTAATGTTATCCTTTTGTTGTCCGGAGGCTGTGAAGGGAAGCACCATCAGCCCCAAGCAAACCCAGACATTTCGTATTAAGTTTTTCATAATCAATTTTATATTAAATTTCTTTCGCTACCATCCAGCGCTCTACATTTCGTTTCTCTGCGCTAAACTCTACACCAACTTTTATCACTTGTTGATCCTCTGCCGTATAAGGAAAAGCATAACCTTTTTCTTCAATCTGCTCCATGGCCTGCTCAACAGTCCCATTCAGCTTGAATTCGAAAATATAGATGAACTTCGGGGTTCGTACAACCGCATCTGCACGTCCCCGTGAGCTATGTACTTCTGCCTGCGTGAATTGTCCCATCAGTTTGAATATTAAATATATGATGACTTGATAATGACGTTCAGTCTGGTCATTCAACTCGTAAGGAAAATCTGCAAAGAAAGCTTCAAAGCGGTGCATGAAAGCGTCAACATTGCCTGTACGTAGTTCTTGAACAAACTTACCTATATAAAAGCTTCGTTCTTCATCCGTGACTGCCGTATAAAATGGGAGTAAAAAGTTAAGAAAGCCATAACGTACTTCGTCGTTAGGAAAGCCTAAACGATAAAGTCTAAACTCTCTGTCATAATCTTTAATAGTCAGATAACCACTCTGATAAATCAATGGAATAGGATTTTTCCTATCAGCACGATATTCAGTGAAAGCGGAAGCAGCTGTCTCTATACCATCCATCAGCAAGCGAAGATCATAATCGCTCTCTTTCAATAACTCCACAAGGAAAGTAGGAGTTCCGGTCTGAAACCAGTAATTACCGAACTCTTTACTGAAAAATGCATTCAGAACACTGAATGGATTGAACACTCCTTCTCCATTAGGATGAAAATGATAACCGTCATACTGCCGGGTCATTGTTTCCACAACTTCTTTCGTATTGATGTCATTTGCTTGCGATAAAGCTGCAATCTCCGGTTCAAAATTAGCAAGAAGTTCTTCGCGGGTGATTCCACAAAGAGTAGAGAAGTCATAATTCAGACTGATGTCATTCAATTGGTTCAGATCACTAAACACACTTACTTGCGAGAATTTGGTGACACCTGTCAGAAAAGCAAAACGAAGATAGCGGTCTGCACTCTTCAACACACCGTAGAAAGCTTTCAAAGTAGAACGGTAAGAATTGAGAAGCGGTTCATTCTGAATAGCCTGTAGTAAGGGCTTATCATACTCATCCACCAGGACTACAACACCCCTGCCTGCTTGTTCGGAGGCACGACGAATGACACCCAAGAAGCGGGAAGACAAAGTGGTTTCATCTTCTCCCCTGCCATATATAGCTTCCCATTGAGTTAACTGGTTACTTAAAATAGCATCCAATCTGTCCGGTGAATCATATTTCTCGGCATTCAAATCCAGATGCAGTACGGGATATTCTTCCCACTTCTTTTCTAATTGTTCCACGGCAAGTCCCGTGAAAAGGTCACGCCGTCCCTTGAAATAGGCTTCAAACGTAGAAATTAACAAACTCTTTCCGAATCGGCGCGGACGGCTTAAAAAAAAAGGTTTACCGATGTTTGCCATAGTCCACATCAATGCGGTCTTATCTACATACAAGTATCCGTCATTGCGGATATCTTCGAAAGTCTGAATCCCGATAGGGAGTTTTCTGCCCGTCACCAACATACAATTTCTACTATTAGATTGTTATCACATACGTATCTGCTACAAAAATACGAATTCTGGCAATGAAAGCAAATCTGTCAATCAATTATTTGTAAATCAACGTAGATAAGTATTCCTCTGCAAACATCTCATTGGCAACTTCCAACAACATCTCTGCTGTTAGCTCTTCTATACGCTTAAAAACAAGCTCGGATGATTCATACTTATGATAATGAAGGAATGTTTTCGCCATCCCTAACGCATTATTCTCAAAGTTATCGGACGCTACTCCGATTTGCCCGATCAACTGCTTTTTCGCTGCCGCCAACTGGGAAGAAGTCATCTTTGTATCGCGCATCCGCTTCAATTCCTTATAGGTCAATTTCAGGCAAGTATCCATGTCATCCACATCCGTCCCGAAATAAATACAGAAAGCTCCCGTATCCGTATAGGAAGTCAGATTGGATTCGACATTATAGACCAGTCCTCTGCGTTCGCGAAGGAACACATTCAGTTTACTATTCATTCCGGGACCTCCAAGGACATTATTCAGCAGATAGAGTGCAGTACGCTTGTCATCATACGCATTATAGCCACGGCTACCGATCATGACATGTGCCTGGTGCGTATCTCTAGCCACCGTCAAATGTTCCGGCACATACAGAGGCGGAGGTGTACGCCGATTCTCTACCTTCACATCAGGAATATCCAACAGGTATTTTTCTACCAGGCGGATGATTCTCTTGAACTCGTACTGCCCCTGAACAAAAAACACCATATTTCCCGGTTGGTAAAAACGGCGGGTAAACGATAGAACATCTTCCGTGCGAAAACTTCGCAGAAGTTCCGGCTTACCAAGAATGTTTCTTCCCAATGGATGATTGCGGAAGATCATGTCTTCAAAATCGTCAAATATCAGTTCCGACGGAGTATCCTCATACGACTGGATTTCATCGATAATGACCTCTGTTTCTTTT
>ERZ838399.2241-NODE-2241-length-15099-cov-3.089006_pt1 | contig 15099 bp, 9 predicted proteins | sample MGYA00519683_ERZ838399 | MGnify/ENA primary metagenome ERZ838399 (study PRJEB31850, sample SAMEA3708833) | human gut metagenome | biome: human gut; feature: human-associated habitat; material: faeces | place: China | collected 2014 ...
AGTTTCCCTACCCTTAGAATCCTTTAAGAGTATTCTTTTTCCGACAAAAGCTCCTCTCATATCAAGGACTCGTGAAAACTCTATTATTTCACAATCCTCAATTCCAATAAGTTCTTTTTCAATATAAAGTCTGATACCTAACCAGTTAGGAAGTGTCGAAAGCTCCCTCATAAATGTTTCAGATTTATCAAACACTCCGTTAATATAAAGATATGGAAGAGTAATCTTTGTACCTTCCTCATGGCTGCCTCTTATTCCAAGGTAGCCATTAGAAAGTGCAAACAGACTCTCATATTTTAGATTTTCTTTCGGATCATATTTATCCTGGCAGATAAGCCATTCATCATCATGTATTCTACTTCTCAGATTTTCTGAAAAAAGCTCTCTAGTCATATATGATTCTCCTACTATAAAATTAATTAGATATACTGTTTTCTTGCTTCATTTATTTCTGTGCCATTTTTCACAATAGAAAAGGTAAATGCCATTGAGAAATCCTGTAATTTTACTTTATTTTCCTCTAACTGTTCTTCTCCACAGCTATTACTTCCTAGTCCAGAATGACGGTAATCCAAATGAATAATAACATCATTAGATTTCTCAATTTCGAATGGATGCTGTGCTTTTTCTAGACTTTCATCTGTATAATTTGCAAGATTTAATCCAAGTTTGTTCTCCATTCTGCATAATAAACCATTTTCTCCATCTCCTATGCTGAACCATTTTACATTTTCTCGGTGTCCGTTTTCCTGTGGGAATACGTAATTGGTCATCATTTCATCAATTGTACTTTCATATATCCCCATAACAGATGCCGCATTACTATCGATATAACTTTCTCCAGGTCCCATACCATACCACATGGTGTTCTGAAGGTTTTGATTTCCTTTCATAACGATACCGATTCGTGGTAAAAATGGTGGTTCGAGTTTACCTCTTTGAACCGCTCTTCCCTGAATTTCCACTTTCATCTGCCCACAAGAATATATTTCGTATACATAAACACATTCGAAGCCCCATGACTGATTATAGCAGCTAAAAAATGTTCCAATCTTAACAATTACCTTATCCTCTGCCTCTTCAAAATCAACATATTCTGTTTCTTCTACAGGCTTTTGAATAAAGTACTTATTCATCCAATCATCTTTTTTGTACATGTCATTATCAATTGTTGCACGATATACATTCATTCTAGGGCCATCAGTAATATATTCTGTTTCACCTTTACCAAAAGATATTAGTTTTCCATATACTGTACTGAATTTTGCAGTGACATTTTTATTTGTAATACTAAGTACGCCTTGCACCTCATTTATCATCAGCTTATCATCTTTTTCCCTAACAACAAATTCATCTCTTCTTATATTCAGTGGAATTTGTAGTTTCTTAATTTCATGTCCAGACGATGCATATTTTCTGTCTTCTTTCTGACATACCAAAACATTTAAATAATAATCTGTATTTATCAGCATTTCAAATGGAGTAATTGGCAGTTCAAGTACGCAACTGTCATGAGGAGATACTGATAAGTCATCTATAATCCCCTTCTGTACAGACTCATTTTCTGCTTTAATTTCCCAATTGATGATTACTGTGCTTAAATTCAGAAAATCATAATAGTTTTCAATTTTAATTTTCTTAATATTCCCCGCTATTGGAGTAATCTCTATTGGAGCTATAATCTGCTTATATTCCTCCATTCCCGGTGAAGGTGTTCTATCTGGCATCAAAATTCCATCTATACAGAAATTACCGTTTGTTGGAAAATCTCCATAATTTCCGCCATATTTGTAATATTCATTATCACCTTCAACTGTATGAATTCCATGATCATACCATTCCCAGAGAAATCCACCCTGAAGTCGTTTATACTTACGATACATATCCTGATATGCTTTTAATCCTCCAGGTCCATTTCCCATCGCATGTCCATATTCACACATCACATGAGGCTTATCTCCTTTTACCTCATATTCTGCAATTTCTTTCAGGCCTTTTAGCCTTGTATACATAGTGGAATATACATCTGTAACCTCTGCTTCAAAATCTCCTTCATAATGAATAAGGCGTGTATCATCCAATTCACGTATTGCCTGTGCTGCACTTCGGAAATTACAGCCAAACGCTGACTCATTTCCCATAGACCACATAATTATAGATGGATGATTTCTATCTCTTTTAACCATACGAACACTGCGGTCAACATATACGTTTTTCCAAGATTCATCATCTGTGATCCATGTATAGTTTTCTACCCATTCAAATCCATGACATTCAAGATCTGCTTCGTTAATAACATAAAGACCATATTCATCACATAGATCATAAAAATATTCATTTGCTGGATAATGAGAGCAACGTACAGCATTTATGTTGTACTGTTTCATCAGACGAATATCGTCCTCCATCTGCTCTCTTGTTACAGTTCTTCCTTCTTTTGGGTTGTAGTCGTGATGATTTACACCATTTAGAAGAATCACCTGTCCATTTACACAGAAGTTTTTATCTTTAATTTCAATTCTTCGGAATCCGCATCTAACTGTAACTTCCTGTGTATCAGTTGATATTGTAAAATCATATAACTCAGGAGTTTCTGCTGTCCATGTATGTACACTTGGAATATCTGCTGAAATATATATTTCTTTATCTTTAAAAGAAGCTTCTCCTTCAAAAACAGCTTCTCCTTTGTATGACAATTTCCACTTAATATTAGTTCCAGCCTGCTTCATTTTGATTTTTGATGTGAACAGACCATTTGTATAACTATCATCTAAAGAACCGTCAATCTGTACATCTAAAACAGCGTTCTTTTCCTCATTAATCAGTTCCACATCTCTGTATATTCCTGATAACCACCACATATCCTGATCTTCCAGATATGTTCCGTCTGACCATTTATATACACGTACTGTAACATCATTTTCGCCGCTTTTAACAAATTCTGTAATGTCAAATTCAGATGGAAGTCTACTGACTTTACTAAAGCCTACATAATTACCATTTACCCAAACATCAAAAGCACTGTCCACGCCATGAAACTTCAAAATGGTATCTTTTTGTACCCACTGGTCATCCAGATTCACAATTTTCTTATAGATTCCTGTAGGGTTTTCATCTGGTACGTAAGGCGGATTTATCGGAAATGGATATAATACATCTGTATAATGCATCTTGTCATAACCTCTTAACTGCCAGACAGATGGAACATCGATATTATCCCACTCATTACCTACTCCTGGTTTCTCAAATCCTTCTGGTGAAAGTTCAGGTGCATCTATATATTTAAATTTCCATTCTCCATTAAGAGAAATTCTACTTTGAGAATCCTTGTAAAAAGCAGTTCGTGCCTCTCTTCTCCCGATTCCGGTAATCTGATGGTTCTCCCATCTTTTTACTGTTTTTCTTGCCATTAATCTATCCTCTCATTTTATAATGTAAAATCATTAATATAATTACGGTCAGACAGTTCAGTCTGTCTGACCGTTTTACAAGTCTGTCTTATTTAATAGAACCACTAGTTCCTTCAACAATATATTTCTGTGCAATTATAAAAATAATAATTGGTGGAATAATCATAATTATTGTTATACAGAGCATAGGAATGATCTGTGTACTGTGAACACCCTTGAAAGAAGCAAGTCCTAATGCAAGTGTATATTTGCTTCTGTCTTGTAAGAAAATCAATGGACCAAGATAGTCATTCCATACAGTCAACATATTAAGTACTCCAACAAGAATAAGTGATGGTTTCATAATTGGCATAAAGATTTTCCAATAAATCTGGAACTGATTTGCACCATCAATTCTTGCCGCCTCTTCGAAATCTCTTGGAATCCCCATCAGGAACTGTCTCATTAAAAATACATAATAAGCAGAACCAAACCATGCTGGTACAATCAATGGTTTCAATGTATTAATCCATCCAAACAGGTTAAATTCCATATACTGTGGAATCATGGTAACATCCCATGGAATCAACAAAATCATAAAAAGAAGATTCTTTCCTTTGAATTCAAATCTCGCAAAACCATATGCAACAAGTGAACAAGAAAGCACTTGTCCTAATGTTGTAAAAACAGTAACAAGTATTGAGTTCCATAGATAAGTTCCAAATGGCTGAGACTTCCATGCATTTATAAAATTCTCAAAATGCCATTCTGTAGGAAATAATTTTGGTGGATACGCAATCGCTTCACTTTCTGTTTTAAATGCAGAAAACAACATGTAGATAAATGGTGCAAGAAAGTAAAGTGCCACAAGTCCGAGTAATGCGTAAATCACTATTTTTGATCTTTTAGACATCTTCATTACTTTCTACCCCCTTTTTTCTTTTTAGTCTTCTTTGCCCCACTATTTCTGGCTTCTGTTTCATAGAACACCCATGTAGATGAAGATTTAAATACTAATGCAGTAAGTATCATAATGATGATAAACATTACCCAGGCATTTGCACTGGCATATCCAAGCTTATGATGTTTAAATGCATTATTATATGTATACAGTCCATAGAAGTATGTTGACTTAAGTGGACCACCACCCGTAAGCAGCATAACCAGTGTTACCTGCTGGAACGAGCTAATGATTGATGTAATCAAATTGAATAAGATTGTTGGTGTAATTATCGGAAGCGTAATACTGAAGAATTTTCTTGCAGGTCCTGCTCCGTCAATAGATGCTGCTTCATATACATCAATTGGTATATTCTTGATATCTGTATAGAAAACCAACATCATAGTTCCCACACCAAAGGCACTTGCTATAATCACAGCAAGGAGTGCCCAGGCTGGATCAACCAGCCATTTTGGACCTTCTATTCCAATAAGAGATAAAAGATAATTTAAAACACCATAATCTCCATTAAGAATCCATCCCCAGATAATTGAAACTGCCACTCCAGAAATTACAGCAGGAATGTAGAAAATAGTACGGAACACCTTCACTCCTTTTACTGGCTGTGTAATTAACATTGCGAGAAACAGTGCGATAATCATGTTAAGTGGTACAAAAATAGCTGCATACTTCAAACTGATTACCAGTGACTTCCAAAACTGTTTATCGTTAGTAAACATTTCAATGTAATTTCCAAATCCTCTGAACTGTGGAGTTGAGGTAAGTGGCCAATCAAAGAAACTCATAATCAAAGATAAAATTAATGGACCGATTGTAAACACGAGAAATCCTATTATCCAAGGCAATATAAATATATACGGTGTTGCCGATTTCAGAAATTTTTTCTGTTTCATATATTTTCTCCCAATTACTTTGTTTATTGTGCTTCTGCTGCTTCTTTAAGAACTTCTTTTACATCCATGTATGCACTTGGATTAAATAACTGCTCAAATGAAAGGCTAAGATTTTCCGAAATCTCTGACCAGTCCTCAATAATGAAGCTTGCTGGAGTATGTCCATCACTCTGTTCCAACATTTTGTAGAATGGAGCAAACTTATCTTCATTCATAATCCCCTCTGATTCTACAACGCTGTTAAGAACTGGAAGCTCCATTCCTATTCTTGCCTTGTTGCATTCTTCACCAGTCCAGTATTTTACAAATTCCCATGCTGCATCTTTATTTTTACTGTCTTTTGAAATTGAAAGTCCTGAAGAACTTAAAATACTTACTGATGTCTGTCCATCAAACGTAGGAATCTTTACAATACCGTAATTCATGCCGTCGTTATCGAGAGTGTTAATTGCCCATGAACCGTAAACATACATTGCTACTGTCCCTGCACGGAATTCGTCAGTTCCATTTTTCTCTGTGGCAATTGCATATCCGTCTTTTTCCATATCTTGGAACATCTGGAATACTTCCTGAGAGTTATCAGAATCAATGTTTCCGGCCATCATTCCTTCTGTATCACAATAAGATGTTCCGTTGCTCCAAAGATACATTTCAAAGTCATATGGATCTGGCTTCATCTGGAAAGCAAAACCTTTCTGCCCAGTTTTTTCTTCAATCTTCTTAGCTGCGCTCTTTAAATCTTCCCATGTCCAATCATCTGTAGGCTCTTCTACACCAGCCTCTTCAAAAAGGTCTTTGTTAAAATATAATGCGTGTGTTGTAAATCCTACTGGCATTCCATATGTTGTACCGTCTAATGAATTGTAATTCCATAAAGTGCTGTAGATGTTTTCCTTAAAATCATTACCTTCACTTTCAATATATTCGTCAAGCGGCTCAAGTCCATCTGCATATGCTGGATAATTCCACATATACATTACATCAGGTGTATCTCCTGATCCCATACCTGCACTAATTTTAGTGTCATAATCACTTCCATAAGCTTCGAGTGTTACTTCAATGTCATCATGTTCTTCATTAAATTTGTCTACAAGTTTTTGCTGAGCATCAAGATCATCTGCCACGTCCCATGTTGCAAAACGAACTTTTGCTTTCCCGTCACTTGCTGTTACATTTTTTCCTGTTTCATTGCTTCCACATGCAGTAATTAACATTGTACCTGTTAATGCTGCCATACATACTAATGCAATCTTTCTCTTCATTGTTTTTCTCCTCCCAAACATTTTATATTCATCCGGTAAAATTATTTTACTATTTTACCAGTAAAATGTAAACTATTTTATTTAGTAAAATATTTTTTCTACATTTTATATATTTTTTATATACTTTTTTTATGCATATCTTACAATTTTCTATTTTATTTTAGTCTTCTCCAGATAAAACCCTTTTATTTTTACCTGCATATTACCGCTATAGAAAAAAAGGCCTGTACACAAACAGTACATAGCCTTTATTAACTATTTCAAATTTTTAACGCTGTCTCGCACATATAACTTTGTAGGAATAGTTACTCTGACACAAATTTCTCTTCCAAACACAATTCTTTCTTCTAGTAGTTTTACTGCATACTCACCCATAAACTCCATATATAATCTCTCTGTTGTAAGTGGAGGAACCATGTATTTTGCAGTTGGTATATCATTAAAACCCACTATACTGATATCATCTGGAATAGAAAGCCCAAGCTCATATGCTGCGCGATAACTTCCAGCCGCCATTGAATCATTTGCTACAAACAATGCAGTAGGCATATTTCCTTCTTTATGCAACTCCTTTAATAATTCATATCCATACTTTGCATAATAATCGCCAAACTTAGTGTATTCCGATTTATATAAGCCTCGTTTCATAAGAGAATTTTGAAAGCACTGCATTCTGGCATCAACTATTTCATTACCATCTTTATATTCTGCCCGACATCCAATCATGCCTATCTTTGTATGTCCACACTCTACCAAATATGCGATTATCTCTTCTACAGCCTGATTAAAATCCCCTACAATGGAATCATATTTCTTTGGATTCGGATCTGCATCAATAAATACAATCGGACACTCCCATGCATTGATCTGATCAATCATCCTATTTGTAAAAGTTCCCGTACAAATTATACCATCCAGACCATTTAGTGTTTCCGGCTTGTCATCAAGATTTACATTTTGCTTTATATATCCCTCTTTTTCCAGCTTTTTTTCAATTGCAAGACGTATGCACAAATAATATGGATCCTGAAGCTCTTCCTCTGGAGAATATGAATAAAAAACTCCTACTTTTAGTTTTCTTTTACGTTTTTTTTGTGTACGCACTTCATATTCTAACTCTTCTGCAATCTCAAAAATCCTTTGTTTAGTTTCTTCTTGAGCATTTAAGGATTCGTCATGATTCAATACTCTCGAAACTGTAGCAATTGAAACTCCTGCTTTCAGTGCTATGTCTTTAATGGTCGCCATAATCTCTTTGTCCCCCTATTTCATATATTCACTAGGTTCTCTAATAATAATTCTTTGTATCGACCATTATAACACATTTGATAAAAAAACAAATAAAATTCCGATTTTTTTACCAAATATTTTTACTAATTATAATCGATTTTAATAGGATAAATTCTACTGGTAATACCATTATCGGTTTATCAGCGGTCATCATCCATTGTTTCCCCAATCTCCATAATAAGCAGTGCGTATCTATCACTCCAGTTCTTTTTCCATTCAAGAATTTCATCATATAGTTTTCTTTAAAAAAATATTTCAGCCATAAAGACCTCTCCGCTCCATCAAAAAATAGAATACAAACTCCGCATATATATTATTTTTATAAATTGTAGCGTAAATCCCCGTTCATCATCTCGTATTTTCTACGAAATCCCCATTCATCCACACACTATCACATCTTAAAATCTTTTATTTGTACTCATACAAAGGACGAAGTTTTCCATTCCATAAAAAAAGCCCCCACATGCTCCTTATCGAACACGCAGGGACTTTCCTGTCATATTTTAAGTTCTGTTATCCTTGCACGCAGAGTGCTTGATAATCTATTCTTCTTTTTTCTCTTCCGGTGTAACTTCTGCTGCTGCTTTTGCATGTTTTTTGCGATAACGAACGATCACAAGTGCCATGCAGAGTACTACTAATAATACTGTTACAACATCAATTGTCACGAAGAGTTTTGTCATATTTGACATTCCGCTATCATCAGTAGTATTTGTATAATAACCGCTGTTTGCGATTGTATACATAATATTCTTGCATGATGTGCGAAGTGCGTTATTAAGAGTTGCACTTTCTGTATTTGTCAGCTGGTTAGATGCCTGAGAACTAAATCCGAGCATCAGGTCATTTCCTGTACGAACGCAGTGATCTGTGATCATGTATCCGTAAGAACCATCATAATCTGTGATGACCATTCCCTGGAATCCCCACTCATTACGAAGGATTGTTGTCAATGTGTCTTCATTTGAACATGCCGGAACAGTTCCGATCCAGTTGAAGGAAGACATTACTGCGATCTGTGTTCCGTCAAAATTCTTGATACATAATTCGAATGGTTTTAAGTAAATCTCACGGATTGCCTGCTCATTAGAATATGTAAGTAAGAATGCACATCTGTTTGTCTCCTGATCGTTTAATGCAAAATGCTTGATGTAATTGTATGTGCCTTTTGTTGCCATCGCATTTACCTGGGCGGCTGCAAGTTTACCTGCAAGTACACCATCTTCCGAATAGTACTCGAAGTTTCTTCCTGCAAATGCAGAACGATGTGTGTTCATTGCCGGACCGTATACACCATAGTTATTTACATCTGCATACTCCTGTCCCATTGCAAGTCCAAGGTCATATAATAAATCTGTATTCCATGTCTGTGCCATTAATACTTCTGTCGGATATGGTGTTCCATAAGTTCCTGTAATGAAGTTGTTAACTCCGGCAGGTCCGTCACAGTCACTTGTTGCAACTTTTCCTACAGAATCGATCTGAGCTGTCTGCCATCCACCAAGGTTTACAAGTAATGACATATCTTCAAAGCTCATCTGATCTAATAACTGATCCCACATCGGATCATCATAAGCCTTGCCTGTTAAATCTGCTAATGTAAGACCATTATCAGATCCTAATGTTGGCATTGTATCTTCTGCATTGTCATATGCTGTAGAGTCATAGTATGCTGTAGAGTTTGCTTCTACTTCTTTTCTTGTTGCATCATCCATTACATAAGCTTCTTCAGCCGGTGCTGCGGTAGCTTCTGCATAGTTTGCAAATCCGTCTGCTCTGGAAAGATAGGTAACATTTCCTGCTGTGTAATCATTTAACTGATTTGTTGCAACAACATTATCTGTTGTGCGTGCACTCTCGCTGTAGTTGATATCTGAATCTACAGTGAAGGTTGCCTGATCTAATACTGTATGGGAATCAGATCTGACAGATACTGTGTATTCGCCGGCTTCAAGAATATATCCGCCGCCTGCTACTTTGATCTCGTTTGCATCATAAGATGCCATATCTTCTTTGTTGATCGTAAACTCAACTGTTTCAGATTCACCCGGTGCGATCTCACCTGTTTTTGCATAATCAATTAAGTTTACGGAAGCTTTCTCGATTCCTCCGTTTGTATAAGGTGGTGTGAAGTATACTTCTACAACATCCTTACCTGCAACATCGCCTGTATTTGTAACTGTTACATTGAATGTTACATTGTCTCCATTATCAGAGAAATCATTCATTTTCTGTTCAAATGTTGTATAAGATAATCCGTAACCAAATGGATATTTTACAACATCCTCATAATTGATCACACCATCATCAGATGCTGTCTCATAATATTTGTATCCTACATAGATACCTTCTACATAATCAACAAAGGAAACTGTTCCTTCGTATGCTGTATCAGAAGCTGCGATTGCTTCTTTTAAATCATCTACATTGTTGTATGCAAATGCTCCAATGTTATTATAGTATGGAGTCTGTGTTAAATCTTTTACATAAGTATCAACTGTTTTTCCGGATGGATTCACAGATCCGTTGATGATCTCACCGAGTGCAGCCATACCTGTCTGACCTGTACCAGGTGCAAGGATTACAGCTCCGATAGAATCATAATTGTCTACCCAGTCAAGTTCCATTGGGTTGTTTGCGTTGATCACAACGATTACTTTACTGAATTCTGAGCAAACCTTATCAAGCATTGCTTCCTCTGTATTAGAGAGTTCAAGATAAGATTCTCCTGCATCAAAATCATCATAATCACCGTTGTTAGTGTAGGAAATATTTGTATATGCATAGTTTGCAGGATTTACAGAAACTTTATCTGCCACATTGTAAGTGCCATGGATAACAGAGTTCATGTCTGTAGGAAGATCATATCCTTCACCACCGCCACGGCTGATTACTACCATTGCTACATCAGAAAAGCTTTCTGCTTCGCTCATGACATCATCTGTATAATAATCTGCTGTAGGTTCCGGCAATGTGATATCAAAGGATCCGTCTCCGCCTAAAATTGTTGCAGCCGGTCTGTCTGCACGGTAATCTGTGTACATTTTTGTCAGGGACTCATTTGTCTTATATCCTGCATCTGATAAAGACTGTAAAATACTTACTACAGAAGATGTATCTGCAGAACCTGAACCTGTACCACCATAGATAGGGTTTGTAGATGCCCATCCAAATACGTTCATGGAATCCACATCACTGCTAAGAGGTAATAATCCATTATTCTTTACAAGAACCATACCTTCTTCGCCGACTTTTTTGATTACTTCATTACTTGCTGCTTTTGCTTCATCGGATACTGTTCCGCCACCGTTTAATACAACGGAAAGGTTTGTGTAAAGCGGTCCGTAGCAAACCATGTTTACCATGGTCACAAGTGCAAGTACCCATGCTAAGGAAGCTCCCCAGCGAACTAAATGTCTTTTTCCTTTTGGTGCAATAAAGTGTGCAGCTACTAATAATACAATCAATACTAAAATAGAAATAAGGATTGCATAAATGTATCCGCTGCAGTTTGTTACATATGTTGTAACGTCTGCTTCACTGACACCGAGGCCTCCTAAAATAGGAACCAGAATTGAAATAATAAACTCGATCATCTCTAAATCCTCCCAAGATTTATTTTGTCCGTTTCGGACTTTGTAGTTATAATCTATCATAAAGTACTTTTCTTATGGAAAAATTGCATAATCTGCATTTTTTTTGCATAAACGGTATTACACGTTGTGAGTTTCAGACAAAAATAACGCTATGTTTTCATGCACAATGCACAAACCATAGCGTTATAAATCAAAAAATGCGAATGTTTAACCGCCCGTATTCTATTTGACACAGTTATCCGTTCTGCACTTCGTCAGATGCAGTTTTTTTCATCGGGATCAAAATCTTCAGATCAAACCAGTTTTCTTTTGTGTCAATACTGACTGCGCCGTCGTATTTATTTACCGTATAGCGGATACTCTTGATTCCGTAACCGTGAAATTCTTTTTCCTTCTTGGTTGTCAGAAAACGTCCTTCTTTCACTTTTAAACTACCTTCGTAGTAATTTTCAAAACGTAAGATCAAAAAATTCTTCTGCTGGGACACAGTCACATGGATCAGCCGCTTTTCCTTGTCTGCAATCTTGAGTTCACACTCGATCGCATTGTCGAGCGCATTTCCGAAAATACTGCAGATATCCATGATATCCATAAAATCCAGCAGCGTTCCATCTGCCACGCAGGTAAACGTGATCCCATGCTTTGCGCAGTATAAACTCTTGCTTGTCAGCACTGTATCGAGCACTTTATTTCCGGTCTTGTTCTGTGCTTCGTACTGCCTGATCTCATCTTCCATGTGATTTAAAAACTCATTTCTTTTTTCCGGGTCAGTCTCGCTCCGGAGTACAGCGATCTGATGTTTTAAGTCGTGATATTTATAATTGATGAGATCGATACTCTCACGTGACTGCTTGTACTGCACATACTGATTCTGTAAAACATTCTGCACTGCTTCTAACTCCCTGCGCACACGGAGTTCGCCACACTGGATCAGATGCGCATACAAAACTGCAATTCCACCGAGATCAACGATCGTGCGGATCTGACCGATTTCAAGCGCATATCCATTTGCGAACGTATCCGCATTGGAAACAAAACTCAGATTGCTGACCGCAAATACTGCAATGACGATCACTGCTGCGGAAAAATATTCTTTAAAGCTGATGTTCAGCTTTCCATCTTTTGGAAGATGCTGCTGCAATAATTTCCATAATAAAAACGCAACTGCACCATAAACTGCTGCAAGCATAAGTACCTGCATTCCAGCACCCGGCAATTGTCTTGTCCAGATTGAGCATACAATCTGCCATTCCATAGATGCCATAAATTCTGCCACAACAAATGCAATCATACCAAAATATCCGGCATCCTGAAAATTCACGTCACAGCAGAAATAAATGAACCCGACCATCAGAGATACTGCGGCGATCATACACGGAATCCAGAAATAGATCGGCACATTTCCGGTTGCCACCAAAAAAACAGACTGCAGCACTAGCATTCCTGCCATGATAAGTCCGCTCTTCCACCATTCAAATCTTTTTTTCAACGATACAATAAAAAGCATGCACGCCATCCATTCCGCAGCTGCTGTATAAATTCGCGGAATATCCGGCATTAAATGTTCCATCATTTCACAACCTCTCCCCAGTAATTCGTCAGTGCTTCCATAAACTCTTTCTTGCGCGAGCGGCTAAGTAACAGCGGCTCTCCTTTTACAACCGCACACCCGTCCTGAATACCGTCCACATGCTGCAGATTGATCAGATACCCTTTATTTCCACGGCAGAAATTAAGCCCCTGCAATTTTTCCTCGACTTCCTTCATCGTTCCCGCCGATTCATAGTCACCAAGGATCGTATGCAGGACCAGATTGTGTCCCTGACTTTCGATATAATAAATATTAGCAATATTAATCCGAACAGCGCCGCCCTTGATGTTCACAGTGATGACCTTCTGCTCACGTTTCTTCATACGGCTGATTGCACGGTTTAATCTCTGCGAAAATGCAAAGTATGACACCGGTTTCAGCACATAGTCAAGCGCATCCACTGCATACCCACGGATCGCATACTGCGCCATATTCGTAATAAAAATAATGACAACCTCTGTGTCAACCTTGCGGATCTCCTCTGCCGCAGACATGCCATCCATGAACTTCATTTCCACATCCATCAGAATAATATCAAATTGTGACTTGTACTTATGTACGATCTGGTCACCGTCTGAATAAACGGTAATATTGAATACTTCTCCATTTTCCTTCTGATACTGCAGCAAAAACTCCTGCAGCTGCTTTGCGTACATAGCTTCATCTTCAACGATTGCAATATTGATCATCTGTGCTATCCCTTCTATATCAAACACATTTCATGCCCACTCATACATGCAATAATTTTATCACACAAAAAAAGAAAATACATCTGCTTTTTCGTTGACGCAAAATATTTTTAGTAGTAAAATTGTATCATTATACTTTTTTGGAAAGAGAGAGATAAAATGAGTATTTTCAAGAAAAAACTGACAGTGAACGAAGCAATCAACAAGGCTCACACTTCTGAGAACGCCATGTTGATCGACTGTCGTACCAAAGATGAATTTAACCACGGACATGTTGCCGGTGCGGTCAATATCCCATTGGATAAAATCACGGAAGACCGAATCTTAAGAAGATTCCCGGATAAGGAAACTTCTCTCTATATCATCGGCAGTTATAATTTCAGACCGGAAAAAGCGGTCAAAGCCTTTAAGAAACTGGGCTATAAAAATGCCATCTTCGGTGGAAACATGGAAGAGCATTATGGAATGTTGAAAAAATAAGTTCCTTCCTATCGCAAATGCATTTACATGGAAATCCATCCAAATGCATTTGCGACAGAGCTTAATAAAATGATTCCAGCAAAAATCGGACACAGATACTGTATCATAAACAGAAAGACTTTTCTTCTTTTGAATGTGCCGCCACCATATGTCACTTCTTCTTCGATTCTCTTTACCCCGACAACCCTTGAAACAAAAAGACAGGTAGCAATTGCCGCAATCGGCATCATCACAGAGTTCGTCAGGAAATCAAAAAAATCCAAAAACTGCATGCCAATGATCTTCACATTTGCCAGAGGTCCGTATCCGAGCGAAGACAGACTTCCCAGTGCGATCATGATCACGCCACAGAGCACCGTAGATTTTTTCCGGCTCCACCCAAGTTCATCTTCAAACGTGGATACCGCACTTTCCGTCAGTGCGATTGAACTGGTAAGTGCCGCAAAAAGTACAAGCAAGAAGAACATTACTCCCGCAAAAGTTCCAAATCCCATACTTGCAAAAACTTTTGGGATTGTAATAAACATCAATGCCGGTCCAGCCTGTAAGGTGTCCGGATCTCCGCCAGAGAACGCAAACACCGCCGGAATAATCATTAGTCCAGCCATAATTGCAATTGCTGTATCAAAAATTTCAACATTCTTTGTAGACTCTTCAATGGAAGTTTCTTTTTTCATATAAGAACCAAATGTAATGAGAATACCCATCGCAATCGACAGCGAATAAAACATCTGCCCCATGGCTGCCACAACGGTCATCCATGAAAAGTTGCTGATATTTGGCACAAGAAAATATTTCACACCAGCCAAAGCCCCTGGTCTTGTCACAGAATAAATTGCAATGATGACAGACAACACAACAAGTATCGGCATCATGAATTTGGAGACACGCTCGATTCCATTGCGCACACCCGCATAAATAATCGCCAATGTGATCACAGAAAAGATC
>ERZ838399.2245-NODE-2245-length-15056-cov-3.684221_pt1 | contig 15056 bp, 10 predicted proteins | sample MGYA00519683_ERZ838399 | MGnify/ENA primary metagenome ERZ838399 (study PRJEB31850, sample SAMEA3708833) | human gut metagenome | biome: human gut; feature: human-associated habitat; material: faeces | place: China | collected 2014 ...
CATTTCTCTCTATCGCCATAGAAACAGAGTTTGGATTATACATATGAATACCGTCGATCAAATATCCGTTGTACCATGCTTTTGTACTCTCAAAATCCATATCAAACCGCTTGCATAATTCTTTAACCTCGTCTTCCGTAAACCCATAGTATTTTGTAATCGGACTTGATTTTAACATCGTATATTCACTGAAATTATTTAAAGCCGACTCATCTTTAATCTTCTTTATCGGCAAAATCCCCGTAATATATGCCAGTGCAAGAAAAGATTTTGACTCCTCCGATTTAAACAGCGAGTGTAAAAACTGTAAATACTCGTGTACCAACTCTTTGTTATCACTGTTTCTGATAACACAATCCCATTCATCAATTATTATAACAAACTGAGTATCTGTTATCTCATAAATCTCCTGTATCAGCAAATATAAATCTTGGCTGTAATCTAATGTATCATTATATTTTTTCTTAAAATCTTTACATACCCTCTCCTTAATTGATTCTACTAAATCTTCTTTGTGAAAATCCCAGACTGATGCTATATCCAGATGAATAACATTATACTTGTTCATATATTTTTTATAATCTGCACTTTCAGAAATCTTTGTCCCGTCAAAAAGCTCAGTCGAATCACACCCAAGACTATAATATGCGTCTATCATCCCAGCCGCATGGGACTTTCCAAATCGTCTTGCATGGCTTACCGCAAGACATTTATCCTCCGTTGACAGTCTATCATTAAGATACTCTATCAATTTTGTTTTATCTACATAAATCCTGCTGTTTTTTGCCTGCCTGAAACTCGCATTACTCGGATTAAAATATACACCCATCTTAATTCACCTCATTTCATCTATATAACATTGGTATCCGCAAAATCCTGTCCCAAACTCACCTACAGATTGACACATTGCTGTGTATTTTTCATTATCTTACAGATAACAACACTTAATACTTCCGACTTTACTTATCCCTAGTATATTTTTAATCCGAAACAATGTCAATCGCATTTTTAACACAAAATCGTGTCCTTCTCTTTTTTTGTTTATCCGAATAAAATTTTACGCTAACTTTCACCCCTGTCGCAATCAACTTATTATTGCAAGTGTACAGACGAACAGAAACGGTCACTCTTTAACTTATCTCTCCACAAGTTCATAAGGCTCTTTTTTCTCAATCATATATCCACCTGTCTCGTCGCCTGTCACCCCTTTCTTTTTTATTATCTCATCTGCCTTTGTCTTTTTTATCCCCCACTTGTAGTTTGAATCAAAATACTGCACATCCCCCCATTTTGCAAGTGGTACTATATAAAAGTCAAATAAATCTTTCTGTGAAGTTTTCTCATAAACCTGTATCTGTACCGTATAGCTGTCGATTTTTGTAATTCCCTTTATACGCTGTTTTTCTGCTATTGATTTTTTACCGACTTCATTAAGTACGATTTTTTTCACCTTTGCATTATAATTTTTTCCGGTCACCTTACTCAGTTTTTTATAATCCCAGCCGTATTGACCCGCAACCTGATTTATAACTTTTTTTGCATCTTTCTTTTTAGCCTTATATTTCGGTTCCAGTGAAAAAAAATAAACAAACAAATCCCGTGTCCTCGGATATTTGTCTGTTATGTAAGAATATGTTTCATCCCGGTAAAGAGAACTTGTCCATTCAAACGCATCTTTTATTTCGGAATATATTATTTTGTTTTTTATTTCTTTTTTTATTTTAGCTGACGGCTTCTTTAATTTTGAATTAAGTATCTTCTTTGCCTTATCACCGCCACTATATCCTGTCTGATAACTTAAAAGCCCCGCAATATTGCATTTGTAAACATTATCAGAAGACTCATACGAGCTGTCAGTTCTAAGATAATAATTAAACATCAGGTCATCAGCAGTTATCATTGTCCCAGCCGATGCTTTTATCCCCTCTTTCAGTCTTACCGTATATGTTGTCAGCTTTTTTCCTTTCTTCTTTTTATCTTTTTTATTATAACGGCTGTCACTTTCAATACTCTCAAAAAAATCCGAACCTGACTTTGCTTTTATCTTCTTTAATTCGTTATATATATTTATATAACACTTATCAAGAATATATCTGTCAGCCTTTGTAGAATAAATAAAAGGTGACAGATTTTTTGACACATCACCTTTTATGTGAAGTACCTTTCTGGTTCTCTCAGAATTGTTTTTGACCTTTACATCAGCCTGTTCTATCTGAGAATATGTAATCTTTTCACTATCATTTTCATTTTTATTTTTGCGGAATGATGTAATTATTATTATGACAAGACAAATGTAAAAAACAACGACAATTATATTTTTTTTCATAGTGTAGATATTATTCCTTTCGTTAATAATAAATATCAATATAATTAGAGTAAATCTACATCCGCGTAAAGTCAATTTAAACCATCATTCAATTTTCGACAGCAAATATCTCACCATCTACTATCTTAACTACCCTCTTTGCCGCCTTTGCGACCTCAAGGTCATGTGTTATCATAACTATCGTGTTTCCCATATCATTAAGTTTTCTGAATAATTTAAGAACTTCCTTACCGCTTTTACTGTCTAACGCACCCGTCGGCTCATCTGCAAGAAGAATCGCAGGCTCTCCGACTAATGCTCTTGCGATTGCTACTCTCTGCTTCTGACCACCCGAAAGTTCATTTGGTTTATGATTTATTCTTTCCTTAAGACCGAGCATTTCTATCGTATCCATGCACATCTCCTGTGCTTCTTCATGCTCATATCCTCTCATAAGGAGCGGCATTATGACATTCTGAATAACCGTATATGTAGGTATCAGATGATAGTTCTGAAAAATAAAACCTATCTTTTCATTTCTAATACTTGTAAGTTTTTTCTCTTTCATCGAATGTATCGCAAGTCCGTCAAGATAATACTCACCCTCATCAAAAAGGTCCATGCAGCCAATAACATTCATCAGTGTAGACTTGCCGGAACCCGACGGACCAAGAATTGCAACAAACTCACCCTCATCCACGGTAAAATTAATATCTTTCAGAACATGGAGAGACTCTCTCCCCATATCATAAATTTTATTAACATTAACAATCTCTATCTTATGTTGCTTAACATCGCTCCTTTTATCAATATCCTTATCCGCCTTTTTCTTTCTGAACTTTATCATAAAAATCTTCCTTTCTATAATGTTGTTCCAAATTTAAAGTCTTATCTAGTCATAAACAATAACTTATATTGGATTGAACAAAGACAGCAAATAATATTAACCGACATTTTGTCGCCGTCAGTACTTAGTCAGCGTTTCCTGCTGACTTATTGTACTGCTACGAGCGACAACATAGCGAAAGCGTGCCGGTTGTTATTATTGCTGTTCTTGTTCAATCATCATAGCTTTAAATTATCACGAAACAATCCACACACCTACAACAACCTTTTCCCCACTTGAATCTTTCTCCATTATCATTTTAATAATGTCTCCGTTTGAAAGTCTTGAAAATGTTGTTGTTTTTCCAAGTGATGTTATCACATCTGTTCCGACAGGTATCGTCGTACTGCCTGTTTCGTCCGTAAGTGTATAAATCTTCTTGCTGCTTTTATCCAAAGATTTACTGCTGTCAGATTTTTTATCTGAACTGTCAGAAGAACTCTGACTGCTGTTTTTATCTAATGAACTATTTCCCAATGACTCATTTCCACTGTCATTATCAGATGCATCCCCGCCTTGCAAATTTTCTCCACTATTATCAGTTATCCCTCCACTCTGCGAATCTCTTCCGTTTATGTCTGCTGCTCCTCCACTCTGCAAATTTACTCCATTCGTATCGTGTGCTCCTCCGCCCTGCGGCATCTCTCCACCATTCATATCGGGTGCTCCTCCGCCCTGTGAACTACCTCCGTTCATATCTGGTGCTCCGCTTGCAGACGGCATCCTGCCTTTCTTTGAATTTGAGTCAGATGCACTCTGCTCTTTCACAACGGTGTATTCTATCTCATTGCCGTATATCGCCGTTATCTTGCAGGCAACAATCTCCTGATTTGATTTCAGTTTAACTGAGCTTATATCATTGGTTGTCTCCTCCGTTTTCTTAGAACATCCCGACAACACAAGGCACATACCAAGAAGCACCGCAAGAACTTTTCTACACCTTTTTACATTAAGATACATTTTTCACCCTCCTTAAACTCTTACTCCTCATTTAATGCCTCAACAGGTACAAGTTTTGAAGCCTTTAATGCAGGATAAAATCCAAATACAGTTCCCGTAAATACCGCAAATACTACGGCAAGTGCTGCTCCGAATACAGAGAGTTCTACTCTTACATCAAAATGCTCTACAACAGGCGTTATGCCAAAACTTAGTAAAACACCGAGTATTCCTCCAAGTATGCTTATAAAGCACGCTTCAAGCAAAAATTCTATAAGTATGTCTTTTTTTGTACAACCGATGGCTTTTAATATACCGATTTCTTTTGTTCTTTCTTTTACCGATACGAACAATACATTCATGATACCTATACCGCCTACGATAAATACTATCGCCGCCATTGCAATGAGGAGTGTTGTCAGTGTATTGTTTGACTCTGATGCAGCTTCCATCTTACTTCCGGCATCGGTTATCGTAAATTCTGCATTTGGATAATTTTCTGCGAGAACTGACTGTATATTTTCCATTACCGTATCCACTTTATCAACATCCGATGCGATTACTGTTATCGTCGGGTCTGCATCTGTTCCAACGATATATTTTACTCCGGTACTGTATGGTATAAATATGGAATCATCAGGGCTTATTCCTGAAGAAACAGTTCCTACCTCCGATATTACACCGTTTACTACATATGCTCTGTCGTCTATGTAAATAGTGCTGTCATATGCGTCTTTTACACTTCCAAATATTTCTTTTGCAACAGAATAACCGAGTACGCACACTCTCTCTTTGTTTGTCTCGTCTGATGACTCGATAAAACTCCCTGCTGCCATCGTCAGATTACTCATGCCTGCATAATTATTTTTCACTCCTGCTATCGTATAGCTTTCAGCGTCATCGAGCTCTCCTCCGTCTACATCAGATTTTGTAGTATAAGATATCGTTATGTCTGAAATTCCCGGAAGAAATGTTTTTAAGTCATCCATATCGTCTTCGGACAAAGTAATCTTTTCCTGATTTATCTTTGAGCTTTCACTGTTTTTACCGCCCTGCATAAATCCACCAAAGCCGCCGGGCATCCCGCCCCCCTGCATTTCTCCGCCGCCTTGCATCTGTGGCATTCCACCGCCGTTTGATGAACCGTTTCCTTTTTGTGATTTATATGAGGATGAATTTCCCGAAGAACCGCCGCTGTTCTTTGAGTTTTCACCTGAACCGCTGCTCTTAGATTTTCCTGAGTCTCCCGATGCTCCACCCGGCATCTGCGGCATTCCCTGACCGCCGCCAAAACCACCCTGTCCCCTATTTCCGGACTCAGAGTTTCCATTTGATGATTTCCCTGACGAGCCTGATTTTGATGAACTCTTAGAATTTGACGATGAACTGTCTGACGACTGCTCATATGAAATATCTATAGCACCTGCGTTCAAATTTTTGAACTGGTCCGCCACATCCATCTGACCGCCCCTGCCTATTGCTATAACCATGACTATCGTTGCCGCGCCCACTACTATACCTATAGAAGTAAGCACCACCTTAAATTTATTCTGAATAAGGTTTATCCAGACAAGTCTTAATATCTCACTTAGTTTCATTCGCTCACCCGGCTTTCTATAAGAACTGTATCACCTTCGCTTAATCCGCTTTCGATCTGAACATTATGTCCGTCTGAAAATCCTGTTTTTACCTGTGTCTTTGTCGTACTTGCATCACTGTTTTTCTTTGTTACATATGACTTTGTTCCCTCTGTCTCAACAGCCTTATTTGAAATATAAAGAACATCCTTTACCTCTTTTGTAACAAATGTAACATCAGCACTCATTCCTGCATAAATACTTGAAACATCACCTGTCATTGTGACTACGACCGGATAACTCACCGTACTTGTTCCCGACGAAGTGGTTGATATTGATGTGACTTTTCCGTGGAATGTCTTACCTTCATATGCAGAAAGACTTATATTTACTGTATCTCCGACTTCTATCTCCGAAATATCGTCCTGTGCGACAGACACTGAAGTTGTGACCGCATCCGAATTCATATATGTAGCTATGTCGGTATCAGTGCTTAATGTCTCTCCGTCCTCATATCCGACAGATGTTACCGTGCCTGAACATTCAGCTTTTATCACCCCTGTTCCTGCATACTTTTCAAAAGTTTTTAATGCTTTCTGTGCATCCTTTAATGTCTCCTGTGCGTCTTTTACATCATCGTCAATTCCATCCATCGCAACATTATAAAGAGTCTTTGCATTTGAATATTGAAGCATTGCCGCATCATATGTCTTTTTTGCACTTACTTTTCCTGTTTTCCTGGCTTTTTTAGCAGATTTAAGCTGTGATTTCAGGTTTTTGAGGTTTGATTTATATTCCGATAACTGCTGCTGATATGAAGCTAACTGCTGCTGCATTATCGTTACAGTGTTTGAACTGCTCTGACTGCCCGTTGAGCCTGCAGTTGTACCTGTTCCTGAAGTTCCTCCGTTTTTATCATCTCCCATACCTGTACCGTTCATGTTTCCTGTATTATTTCCGGCATTACTGCCTGTATTCTGATTTGTCGATGTACTTTTATATACGGTTGTACTCCCGCCTGCTTTTTTAATCTTTTTCTTTAGATTTTTAATCTTGGAAGGAAGTGTCTTAATACCTGAAACTGCCGTATTATAGTTATTCTGTGCTGTCACAACCGCACTGTCAAGGCTTTGCAATGTAGCTTTATATGTTGTCTTTGCACTCTTTCCTGCCGCAATCCTTTCTTTATATTCATATTCTGCCGTAAGTTTATCAGAGTCTCTGTCTACTTTTGCTTCTTTTAATGAAAGTTTTGCCGAACTTACCGCCGCCTTATAAAGTTTTCTCACATTTGAAACACTCTTTGTCGTGAGTTTTAAAATTGTGTCACCTTTTTTTACATTCTGACCCGATGTGATACACACTTTTTTTATAACAAGGTCTGAGTCCGATACGCTCTCATTTCCTGATGATGAAGATGTTGTCTTTGTTGTGGAAGAACTGCTGTCTGAACCGGACTGGCCGCCTGCCATTCCCATTGCACCGCCCATGTTCTGCATCCCCTGTGTATCACTTTTGTTTGAGCTGCCCGAAGATGAAGAACTTAAACTGCTGCTGCCTGATGAAGACGAAGAAGATGACGAGCTGCTTCCAACCGAAGATGTATCAAGCTCATATGACTGTGTGATAGAACCTATTTCCATTGTTCCACTCTCAGTTATTCCCACTGTGAGATTTCCTTTTTTTGCCGTGTTCTCTTTAGTCACTGTCGCTGTCTTTGTATCGTCTTTTTTATTGTTCACATTAAAAAAAACGATAACAGTTATACACACAACAATGATTATGGAAATTATAGCTTTCTTTATCTTTTTCTTATGCGACTTAGATTTTACCGCTGCCTGTTTTTTTTCTTTATCTGCCATTTTTATTTTCCTTTCTACTAATTTTCTTCATTATTCTGATTAAAGATAACCTGCGTTGCAGCACCGCTTGATAACATTTTCTGCGAATTATCAATGGAAACAGTTACCGTATATGTTACTTTTGATACACTCTCCGATGATGAAGATGTTTCAATAGCTGCAACTTTTCCCGTTACTGTCTGCGGCATATTCTGAACACTTACCGAAGCCTCATCGCCTACTGAAATTTTTCCTATATCCGTCTGGTCAACAGTCACATCAATACTGAGTGTATTTTCATTACTGTAACCTGCTATCGCTGTCATACTGTTTAACATATCTCCGCTTTCATATGACATTTCAGATAAAGTTCCCGACATCTGTGCCACAACATTATTTCCTGATATAAGTTTGTTAAATGCTGCTACTCTTGCTTTCGCATTTGTATAATTGTCTTTTGCTTTCTGTAATGTATCTTTTGCCGATTTTATAGCCGCATTATAGACTGTGTCTGCATTTTTATAGGCTTTCACACTCTCGTCATATGTCTTTTTTGCACTTACTTTTCCTGTTGTCTCCTCTGATAAAGCCTGATTGTATGTTGAACTGTAATTGTTCAGGTTAAGTTTTGCATTTTTGTAATCAGTTCCATATAACGAAATATTATTTTTAAGTGTACTTATACTATTTGACAACTGAGTTTTTTTCGTATTGTATTGCTCGTATGTCTTTTCCGCTGATGTTGACGATTTCAAAGCCTTGCTATATGCTGTGTTCTTTGACTCCATGTCTTTTTTTGCCGATGCAAGCTTTTGCTCAACATTTGTTGTCAACTGTGAAATATCACTTTTATTTTCACGACTGAAATCTCCAATATATCTTGATACTGTACTCATTTCATCATATTTTTGTTTTGCCTGTTCATATAATTTTTGCTTTGTAGCAAGAACTTTAGCTTTACTCTCTGCCTGTTTTTTTGCCTTTTTGATTTTTTTATTTACACTGCTCAACTGTTTCTGTTTTGCAGCAAGAGTCTTTTTTGAATTTTTAATCTTCCCTGGATATGTACTTATTATCTTTTTGCTTTTATCAAGCTGCTTTTTCGCTTCTTTTACCGTTCCCGTATATTCCGATAAACTGTCTTTATAATCGATAAGTGCTGATGAATATGCTGACAAACTCTCCTGATAATCACTTTTTGCATCATAAACCGTTTCTTCATAATCAAGTTTTGCCGATGCATATTTCTTTTTATAAGTTTTTACCGCTTTATATAGAATTTTTCTTGTATCTGAAACACTGTCTTTGGTAAGTTTTATAAGTGCATCTCCTTTTTTTACCTCATCACCTGAGCTTTTCAAAACACTTTCCACTTCCAATGCTCCTGTTTTACTTGTACCCTTAAGATTCAGATTGTATAACTGATAGTCCGTTCCTCCCGATGTCGTTCCCTCTGCCTGCAATATATTACTATTCTGCGTCTTTGCCGAAGCAATGTTTTTTTTATCTGAATTATTTGTCTGTTCCGATTGTTCAGATGAATTATTTTTTAAAATCCGGTTTCCACCATATACTCCCACACCTGCTATAACAAGCACTACTGCCATCGTCAATGCAATCTTTCTTTTTCGGTGCATCATTTTTCCTCCTGTCTGCTTACGCTGATTTTTCTTTATTGTTCCAGCATATTCTTGCCAAAGATATTCACAATACGCTTTATATTTTATAATCAAAATAGTACAGTAAATTTGTGAAAATCAAGTGGAAAAGTTGTGTGCAAAATGTGAAACGGAATATTTTTAAATATCTGTCATAAGATGATGTAAGAGGAGAATTTCCCCTCTTTTAAGAAAGTCCGCTCGCCTTTAACACGATAAAAGTGCAGCAAAACATTAACATAATAAATCTGAAAGGCAGGTTATCGCTAAATGAATAAAACTTCCACAACCAATATACGAAAAAGGACAATGCCACGCATATGTAAAACGGTTATCATATTCTTTTTTATAGGTATGCTTATCGGTACTCTTGTCGGAAAGCTTTTTAATCCAATCATCCTGCCTGTGTTAAAAACAATTTACAGCGAAACCATAAGTGCCCTGCCATCAATGGACATACCGTCAGACCAGATAGTCCTCTCATCCTTTAGCAGAAACATCAAATTTGTAATGCTGCTTTTTATTTTCTCAATGACAGACCTCTGGCGTTATTACTGCCTTGTTTTTTCGGTTTATACAGGCTTTTCAAACGGACTCCTGCTTTATTTTAATATTTCACTTTACGATTTTGCCGGAATAGCAAACTATACCTGCTGCATTATGCCGCAATATCTTGTCTTTGTCCCTGCATTTTTGTTTATAATAATGAAGCTTCACAGAATAAACTGCTTAGATGAAACAAAACAAAAAGGGAAACTGTTATTAAAACAATTTCCCTTATTTCTGCTCAGTATTTTACTTATACTTATCGGAAGTCTCGCCGAGGGCTGCATAAATCCACTGCTTTTGATGCATCTTGCAAACTGATTATACATACTGTCAATGCAGGCAACAGACTTCTAATCTTTAAAAATTCAAATAAACTAAATCCGTTTTAATTGCTGCTTAAGCTCCTCAACAGAACCGTCATTTTTTATGACTCTGTCACTTCTGCTTATATAAAACTCATCAGGTTTCTGGCTTCTCATCACCGCATCGCACTTTCCGTCAGAATAGCCCCTGCTTTCCTTAAGCCTTGCTATCCTTATTTCTCTCGGAACATACACATACCATACCTCATCACAGTATTTATCGCACTCCGTCTCGAACAATATGGCACTCTCAAGAATTATATTACCGCCTTTTTCATTTCTCTGTTCAATATATTTCTCAATATATTCCTTTACTTTAGGATGCACGATATTATTCAAATCCTGTATCGCACTTTTGTCATTAAACACTATATCCGCAAGTTTCTTTCTGTCAATCTCCCCCGTGTCAGAAAGAATATCCTTACCAAATCTTTCCACCACAGCTTCAAAGGCACTACCACCCTTATCCGTGACAATATGACCAATATCATCCGTCAATATAAGCTCAGCACCCGTTTCTTCCTTTAAAAACTGCGCCACAAGTGACTTACCACTACCGACACCACCTGTCAAACCAATAACTTTCATCTCAATCCTCTCAATATCATAATAACCACACTAAGCCTTTGCAAAACTTACATAAACTGTAATTAGATTGTGCAACTATAACAAAATAATGTTAGCTGACATTTTGTCACCGTCAGCACTTAAGAGTGGTCTTTTCACTCTTTATGTGCTGCTACGAGTGACATCATAGCGAAAGCGTGCCAGCGGTATTATTTGTTATAGTTGCACAATCAACACAACCTGCAGCAGTTTTGCAAATGTTAGTGTGCCTCAAACCAATCATCCCCCTGCTCCACTTCCGCAATAAGAGGAACTTTAAGTTCAGCCGCCGACTGCATATTTGAAATAAGTATCTCTTTCACCTTTTCAATCTCATCAACACTTGTCTCTACCAGCAGTTCATCGTGCACCTGAAGAACTATCCTTGATTTAAGTTTTTCTTCTTTTAATTTTCTTGCAACTTTTATCATCGCTATCTTTATTATGTCTGCCGCTGTTCCCTGTATAGGAGAGTTCATTGCAATTCTCTCACCAAATGAACGCTGCATAAAGTTTGATGATTTTATTTCAGGCACTGGTCTTCGCCTGCCAAATTTTGTGTAAGAATATCCTGTTTCTTTTGCTTCTTCTACTTTCTCGTCAAGAAATGCCTTTATCGCCGGATATGTGGCAAAGTATTTCTTTATTATCTCGTCCGCTTCTTTTCTCGTTGTGCCAAGATCCTGTGAGAGACCGAATGCACTTATTCCGTAAACTATTCCGAAGTTTACTGCCTTTGCATTTCTTCGCTGAAGATCGGTGACCTCGTCAAACGGTGTGTGGAATACTTTTGATGCGGTACTTCTGTGTATATCATCACCGTTCTTATATGCCTGTATAAGATGTTCATCCTCCGACATATCAGCTAAAACTCTCAATTCTATCTGTGAGTAATCTGCATCAAGGAATACAAATCCGTCTTTTGCCTTAAATACTTTCCTGAATTCACGCCCCATCTCCATTCTGATAGGAATATTCTGGAGATTTGGCTCTGTCGAACTTATTCTTCCCGTTGCTGTTATCATCTGGTTAAATTTGCCGTGAATTCTCTTATCGTTCTCGATAAACACAGCAAGCCCCTCTGCATATGTTGACTTTAATTTTGTAAACTGCCTGTAATCAAGTATCTTTGATATAATAGGGTCTTCTTTCTTTAGTTTTTCAAGAATATCCGCTGATGTTGAGTAGCCTGTCTTTGTCTTTTTTGCAAATGGCAGTTTCATTTTTTCAAACAATATCACACCAAGCTGTTTAGGTGAATTTATGTTAAACTCCTCACCTGCAAGGTCATATATATCACTTTCAAGTTCAATTATCTTTCTGTCAAGTTTTTTTGCAAGCTGTTCAAGAACGGCTATGTCTGCCTTGACTCCGACTCTCTCCATCTGATATAAGAAATATGCCGTCGGCATCTCCACTTCACGGTAAAGTTTTATCATGCCTGTTTTTTCGAGTGTGCTTTCAAGATTTTTATATCCAGCCACAGCCACATACGAAAGTTCTCCCGTATATTCCAAAAGATTGTTTATTACAACATTCTTTTCCTCGTCCGCACTCTCCCTAAGATAATCGTCATCTATCTCCGATACGATTTCTGAAAGTCTGCTTTTTCCAAATCTCTCACTATATGATGGTATCGTCATATCAAGATAATCCCTTGCTATATCATCAGCACCGTAACTGTCTTTAAGCGGATTTATAAGATATGCAGCTATACTTACATCTGATATTTTATTAAACAGCCTGTCTAAATCCGAATCATCAAACGCCATCTGTAAAGGTGCTTCCCTATCCTCTGAAAGATTTTCTGCAACCGCCGTAAGATGCAATTCGTTCTTCCAGTCTATCAATGCGATATGAGGTATTTTCTTTTGAATTTTTTTATAAGTTTCTATCAGAAAATCTCCGTCTGTCTCATCATTTTTTAATATGCTTACGGTTTCATACTCACCATTTTTTTCGTAGCTTAAACTAAGTCCCAAAAACAAATATTCATTTGTGCTGTCACTCTCATCTTCAAGAGAAACTGCTGATATATCATCAAATACAAATGCCATCTGTCCGCCGCTTTTTTTCTTATTTTTCTTTTTCGTAACACCTGAATTTGACCACTCATCGCCAAAAAATGATACTCCAACAACCTCAGGTGCATCCTTTATAAGCTCGTCAGCAAATCTCTTTACCTCTATTTTTTTCTTCAAATATTTAAAATTCTTTGGTCTTTCAACCGCTTTATTCATTGCCTCGTAATCGAATTTTTTTACAAGTGATTTTAGTTCTAGTTTCTTTATCCACTCAAATGCCTCAGATGTAAATATATTTTCAAGTTTTGCATCTTTGATACTGTAATCAAGTTCGCAGTCTGTCTTTATCGTCGCAAGTTTTTTGCTTAAGAAAGCCATATCCTTTCCTGCTCTCAAAAGTTCCCTCGCCCTCTTTGGCTCTACTTCCTCGATATGCTCATAAGCCTCCTCGACACTCGGAAATGCCTTAAGTATCTTTACTGCCGTTTTTTCACCGACACCTGCAACTCCCGGTATATTGTCAGCCGTATCTCCCATAAGACCTTTCATATCTATTATCTGAACCGGCGTGACACCGTATTTTTCTATTACATCCTCTGTATGATATTCTTCAACCTCAGAACCGCCTTTTTTTGTCTTTGGAATACTTATCTTGATATTTTTTGTAGCAAGCTGCAAAAGATCTCTGTCTCCTGATACAAGAGTAACTTCTTTTCCTTCTGCTTCTGCCATCTTTGCGATAGTTCCGAGTATATCATCCGCTTCAAATCCCTGTCTTTTTACAATCGTGATACCCATCGCTTCAAGCACATCCTGTATAACAGGCACCTGCTGTCTTAACTCCTCAGGCATAGGTTTCCTCGTGCCTTTGTACTCCTTAAACATCTCATGTCTGAATGTAGGCTTTTTCACATCAAAAGCAACCGTCAGATATTCCGGTTTTTCCGTATCAAGTATCTTAAACATGATATTTAAAAATCCATAAACCGCATTTGTATGCATCCCTTCTGAATTTGTCAGATCAGGCACTCCATAAAATGCCCTGTTTAATATACTATGCCCATCTATTAAAACTATTTTTTCACTCATCTGTTAAATTTCCCTTTCGATTTTTGGTAACTGTCCACACATATATGACTGCCTATCTTTGCTGTAAAAATTCATATTTATAATATATACCAAAGTGTCATTATCAGTAAATAAGAATAACACTTATACATACAAATATAAAAAGAAGAACCTTTTCAAACAATACAAACCGGTATCTTAAAATATAAGATTTTGCATCATCTATCCTATCCTGTGAATCTATCTGCGTTTTGCCCCTGAGATTATCGCTGTCAAGAAGTTTCATTCCCATTATCAATGTATAATATACATCATATTCTTCACGGCACTCCTCACAGTTCTCAATATGACTTATAAACTGTTCCATTTCTTTTATGTCCATGTTATCATTTATAAAATCAATGATACCGGACTGCACCTGTTTACAGTCCATCTTCTTTTTTCTATCTGTCCTGAACCCATGTAATGTGACTTCCATCGTTATCCTTTCTTACAATTATCTTTGATGGTATCTGCTCTTTAAGTTCTGATACATGCGAGATTACTCCGACCAGCCTGCTGCTGCCTGCAAGGTCTAAAAGTATCTTTACTGCTTTGTCCCTCACATCATCACTCAGCGAGCCAAATCCCTCATCAATAAACATTGTATCAATCTGCGTTTTGCCTGAATTATTCTGCACAATATCTGACATTCCGAGTGCCATTGCAAGCGAAGCCATAAATGCCTCACCTCCCGACAAAGAGTGGGCATCTCTTACCTTTCCGGTAACCGGACTGTAAACATCAAGCTCAAGTCCTGTCTCACCTGCCGTAGTAAGCGAAATATCTCTGCACTTTAATAAAAATCCGTTTGATGTCATAACCGCAAGTCTTTTGTTTGCGTAAGAAATTACCATATTAAAATATTGTCTGAGCACAAAAGTCTGGAAATGAATTTTTTTACTGTTCGCCACATTATTAAGAGAAGATATTATTTTATATTTTTCATTGAGTTTTCCTCTCTGTTCCATAAGTTTTGAAACTTTATCTCTCACTGAATTGTTCGTACCAAGCTTTGAGACCGTAATCTCATTTTCATTTGCAAGCCTTTCTGCTTCGATTTCCATTTCTGCTTTTTGCTGTAACATAACATCTGTGTCAATCTCTTTTTCGCCGTCAAGCATATCATCAAGGACACTGATAAGCGAACTGACTTTGCTCACTTCTTCTTTGTATTCCTGTATCTGTCTGTCGAATATCTC